>ERZ773021.12-NODE-12-length-295716-cov-20.2217_pt1 | contig 295716 bp, 250 predicted proteins | sample MGYA00511668_ERZ773021 | MGnify/ENA primary metagenome ERZ773021 (study PRJEB29015, sample SAMEA2737961) | human oral metagenome | biome: human oral; feature: human-associated habitat; material: dental | place: China | collected 2032 ...
CGGAGCCGCTGCACGCACATCCTGTTCAGTCACGGACATTTTGCCTCCTGAGGCACTCGGTGATTCTGGGACGTGGTCACGCCCCGATCTACGTTCTTAATCATGCTCTACCCCACCGGTATTTGCGCGGGCGCAAAGTCCCTTTTTCCATTTAAATCTGACAATTCCGTCAACTGTGGCCACGTTTCCTTGCAGTTTCCCGCAATATCTCAGCCATTCATGCGAGTGTGGCAATAGACACATTCTTCAACAGGAGATTCACCCTAAAGTGAACTTGAATATCCAGTGTGTAATGGATGACGATTGCCTTGAGGCAGTCTCAACACAATCGGAGGAACATTATGGGGATCCGGAACAGAACGCAGGGCCCAAACTTCTTCGAATTCTTCACCCAGCAAGCGAGCAAGCTTGTCGAGGGAGTCGAAATTCTTTCGCATATCTACGCCGCTTCCCCCGAAGAGCGAATCGCACTTCGTGACCAGCTTCATGGCGTCGAACACCAGGGCGACGAACTCAACCACGAAATCTTCCAACGGATTAACTCATCCTTCATCACTCCTTTCGACCGCGAAGACCTTCAGTCCCTTGCATCCCACTTGGATGACTGCATGGACTTCATTGACGAAGCCGGCGACATGCTGGTCGTCTACGGCATCGCAGGTATCCCCGAACAGATTGCACACCTGCTTGACGAGCAGATCGCAGTCATCGTTCATTGCGCAGAGCTGACAGCTAAGAACATCCCGGCGCTCAAGTCCCCCGTAGACCTGCGCGATTACTGGATCGAGATCAACCGCCTCGAAAATGAGGGTGACTTGGCGTACCGCCGCACTCTCACGGCACTTTTCGACTCCGGTCTTGACCCCATCACGGTCATCAAGCTCAAGGATGTCATTCAGAGCCTTGAGTCATGCGCGGACGCTTTCGAAGATCTAGCCAATGTCATCGAAGCCCTTGCACTAAAGGAATCCTGAGCCGTGGATCTTAACCTGATCCTGGTGTGCGTCGTCATTGCCGTTGCGCTCTTCTTCAGCTACACCAACGGCTTCCATGACGCTGCGAACGCGATTGCAACCTCTGTTTCCACTAAGGCATGGACTCCCCGCGCGGCGCTCTTGATGGCCGCAGGAATGAATGTCCTGGGCGCCATGATGGGAACTGCGGTTGCAAAGACCATCGGCGAGGGGATCATTTCGATCTCCCCATATGCTGAATCTGCCCAGGTAGAAATGCAGCAAAAGGGTCTGGTCATCATCCTTGCAGCGCTCCTCGGTGCCTGCATATGGAACCTCATCACGTGGTGGTTTGGGCTTCCTTCATCTTCTTCGCACGCATTGATTGGCGGTATGGTCGGTGCAGGCTTGATGAGCGGCACCGCCGTCTATTGGTGGGGAATCGTCAAGTCGGTCATCATCCCGATGTTCGCCTCCCCCATCATCGGCTTCTTTGCCGGCTACATCGTCATGCGCATTGTGCTTTTCCTGCTTCGCAACGCGCAATACCACCACACCATGCGTCGTTTCCGTGCTGCGCAGCGCTTCTCTTCAGCCGCGATGGCCCTTGGCCACGGCATCCAAGATGCACAGAAGACCATGGGCATCATTGTCATGGCCCTTCTGGCCGGTGGCTACGGCGAGACCCACCATATCTACGATCCCATTACCGGCGATATGAACGTCCCGATGTGGGTCAAGATCTCAGGAGCTCTTGCAATCTCCCTGGGCACCATGGCTGGTGGTGGCCGAATCATGCGAACCATCGGCCGTAAGATCATCGACCTTGATCCCGCCCGCGGTTTCGTTTCCGAGGCCGTGTCATCCTCGATCCTCTACCTGTGCTCCTACGTCGTCCACGCCCCGATCTCGACAACACAGGTTGTTTCGACGTCAATCATGGGCGTTGGGTGCACGAAACGTTTCTCAGCAGTGCGTTGGGGCGTTGCGGGATCGATCGTGACCGCCTGGTTCTTGACCCTACCCGCAGCTGCCGCAGTTTCTGCGGTTGTCTATTGGGTTTGCGCACTGATCGTTGGAGTCTGAGGCCCCAATTCAGTGAAAGCATCATTCATTCGCACCTGCTGCGGTGTGCTTGCCCTTTTCCTTGGTGCAAGCACACTCAGCGGGTGCGGTTTTTCTTCTGTCATGCGGCTTTCTGTCGGAGCCTGCGTTCAGATTCCAACCTCAACCAGCGCGTACTCTTTGGAAACTGTTTCCTGCTCGAGCCCTCACCAGGCTGAGGTTTTTGCCCTCCCCACTGTTGGGGGATCAGAGTTCCCCGAGGCCGCGCAACTTGAGTCGGAAGCGCGACGCGCGTGCGAAAAAGACTTCACGCCCTACGTAGGAAGCAGTGCCGAAGACTCGGCCCTTGACCTCATTTGGATGACGCCCAGCCGAGAGTCATGGAAGCGGGGCGACCGGCAGATTGTCTGTCTTGCCGCTGCGAACGGCGATCAAACCCTTCGCGGTTCTGTTCGCGATTCGGCGTACTAGCAGCAGCTAGCAGCTATTCTGCAACCCTGGGTGCGTGACGTTCAATGTCAACCACACGCACCCAGTCCCCTTCGGGAAGAGTATGCAGAATAACCATCTCAGATGCAGAAAGCTCCCTGGCGTCAAGCGGGAAATTCATCCGCACGCCGGAGGGCGTGAATTGACGGAAGACATCAAAAAGCCCCGGAAGCATCGTGCGTGGCGCGCAGAGAACTCGCGGTTCACCATCTGCCAAAAGCGCACGCACAAAGGCCTCGTCAGAGGAAGAATTCGCACCATCGCGTGAGGGAAGAGTATCGATTGATACTCCCGCGAGCGCAGCCCACGGCCCCAGCGTCTGCCGAGTCCTCGCGGAAGAGGTCGCCATCGCTCGACGAATCCCGTATGCAGACAGCAGGTCTACCAGTTCAAGTGCCTCGCGGACCCCGGTACGCGACAGAGGACGTGCGTCGTCATCGCCCTCCCAATGCTGGGCTGGAAGCGCACGCGCATGGGGCAACATAGCCAAAGGAGTCGTCACAAGCTCACCACTTTGGCCTCGCATGAGAAGCTCGTTGAGCAGACGACGATCTCCACGGCGAGTGAGAAGATCGTGAGCGCGCGAAGGAGACATCCATCGCGCCTGGTCAATTTCTCGCGAAGGAGCGCGATGGACCGGCTTGCGTAGGTGGACGAGGCCACGATCAGAATGGGGATCTTCTCCCATGAGGGTTCCCACCCAGTAGCGGACCTCCTTGGTCTGCCCTGAGCCAAGACGGTAGCGCTGAGTCGTTAGAGGGGCGCCGAGGCTGATGACGTGACCGGTTTCTTCCTCGACCTCACGCACAGCTGCAACGGGGATGGTCTCTCGTCCCTCAATCTTGCCTTTCGGCCACGACCAATCGTGATACTGGGGGCGATGAACTAGCAGAACTTCGATCTCAGCCTCATCAAGCACATCTCCCGGAAGGACCTGACGACCCGGGTGGCGTAAGCGCCATACAAGGGCGCCGCCTGCGCGAATAAGGCGCATCGGGGGCATGGGCTGAGGGCTGGGTGTCACGTTATTAACCCTAACCTAGAGTGGGCGTGGGTGCGGGCTTGAAACCCGCACCCACGCTCTTCTCAGATTGCTGTTTTAGTAGGCGACGGTGAAACGCTGTCCCGTGTGAGCGGGCGTTTCAATCTCGTCGACAAAAGCCTGGGCAAAGTCTGATCCAGAAATATCGGAAACCCCATTCTCGTCAGTGAGCAGGACATCACCACCAAGACGGAAATGCCCGGTATGGGTTCCGGGATTGTATGACCCGAAATTACCCGCGGGAGAAACTCAGTCCAACTCCCCGATGCGCGCTCGGGAGGCGGCACGTTCGAGCTCTTGAGCGGTCATCACCAGCGCCCGCGCACGCATCGTCACTCCGTACGCCAGTGCATCATGCGGGTCATCGATCCACTGTCTTCCCACTCTGGGATCGCCAGCAGCAACAATGCGCATCGCATGCGCAAGCTCCGTAAAGATATCTTCCAGATCATCATCACGTTTTTCCCCGGACAGAAGTGCATCCGCGTCATGGATAACATCCTCCAAAGGACGCGCATGAATGGGCTCTTCGAGTCCGGGAACCTGCTCTGCATGCAATCCCAAGATGTACAGATCAGCAACCGTAAGCGGGTCACGATGGAACCACTCTCTGAACAAGTACACACGCCACAGCGCGCCTGGAAGAGTGAAATCAGGGCTTTGCGACCACAGCTCGGCAACCAGAGGAACTCCGCCGGTGGAGAGCAGCTCGCGAAGGCGACGCAAGGCCTCGGCATCAAAATCTTCATCTCCCACACCCAACAGTGCCCAAGCAGTTGAGTGAGCAAGAACAGAAGAATCCGCAACATCTGGCGCACCAACAATTGCCTCTGTTTGCGCATAGTCCAAAATCGCCGGACGTCTTGGGATGCGTTGCGGTTCGCCCATTTGCTCTCCTACCAGTAAGATGGTGGGGTTGGTCCACCCGATGGGCCACACAGCGGGGTTACCCGCGGGCCTATAGCTCAATGGTAGAGCAGCGGACTTTTAATCCGTGGGTTGGGGGTTCGAGTCCCCCTGGGCCTACTTCTTTTGTGCTTTTCTAGTTTTCTGTTTCTTCTGCGCCCTGAACACCTTTGACGTCGGGATGCGCACGCCCAGCCATTGAGGCAATCCCCACGGCAATTGAAATGCACACCAGACCGACCAATTGCCACAGGCTAGGAATCTGACGCAAAAGCACCGCACCGATCAGAGCCGAGGTCGCGGGAAGAAGTGCCGTAAACAAGGCAAAAGTCGCCGCAGAAACCCGCTTCATTGCCATGGCTTCAAGGCTGTATGGGAAAACCGTTGATAAGAATGCCAAGGCGATGACCGCGACTAAAACCTTTCGGTCGCTGAATGCCGCCATCGCCCCCGGGGCCAGAATTGGCGCAGAGATCAAGGCACTGAACGCACAACCCAGCGAAAGGTTGGTCATCGCAGAGCTCGATGAGGCGGCCTTTTGTCCAAGGACTATATATCCCGCCCACGATGCGCCCGCCGCCAGAATCCATACAACCCCAGCTAAGGTTCTCGGAGCACTCAAATCCAACCCAAGTCCGCCGATCGCACACACCCCGGCCAAGGCAAAGAAGGCAGCGATTCTTGGCGCCCAACCACGGCCTCGTACAACAGCAACCATCACAGGGCCAAGGAACTCAAGCGAAACCGCAGCACCAAGGGGAATGCGGGAAATGGCCTCGTAAAAGCACGAATTCATGCAGACCAACGCGATACCGAAATAAAAGGCGCCCTTGAGGGTTGCGCGGTCGAGGCTTCGCCAGGGGCGCACCCACGCGCACAGGACCAAACCGCCAACAAATCCCCTCCACCAGGCGACCGAGGCCGGTTCAACGACAGAGAAGGCAAAAACTGCAACAGCAGCACCGCTGTACTGAATGAGAGCCGAGGTAACGATCAATACCTGTGCGGGAATGCGGTTTACTATTCCCACTAATGATCGGCTGCTCACGATCCTCCTCCAACTAGTTCACGCACCTCTTCGGCAAGGATCTCATCTTCCTTCGAGGATTCCTTTGATGCAATTCCAACGGCGACCGAGATGAGAAGAAGCCCGAGAATCTGCCACAGGGTGGGGATCTGCCAGAGGATGATGACACCCATCAGCAGCGACGAGGCCGGAGAAAGTGCAGTAAAAAGCGAAAAATCTGCCGCAGAAATCCTGTGCATGGCAATGGCTTCAAAGGAACAGGGAATGATGGTGGATAGGACCGCAACAAGCACGACAATCCCAAGCAACCAAGGCTGAGTGAGCGCAGGTAACGCAGACTTTGCCATGAAGGGCGAAAGTATCAGCCCACTGAGCGCACAACCGACAGCAAGATTGGTGACTCCCGAGCGCTTTGACGCCACGCGTTGGCCAAGAAGGATGTAGACCGCCCACGCGACAGCACACAAGGCCGCCCATTTCAGCCCGGGAATAAAACCTGGATCATTGGTGTCGAGGCCAAGCCCGCCAATAGCAACGACCCCCGCCAAGGCAAGGAAAGAAGCAAGGCGCGGAAGCCAGCCTCGGCCACGAATCACTGCGACGGCAACAGGTCCGATGAACTCCATTGAGACGGCTGGACCTAGGGGCAAATATGCGATCGATTCAAAGAACGTGATGTTCATGGTGATCAACGCCAAGCCGAAGCATGCGGACTCAACAAGATCCTTAGCGCTCAGGCCCACACGCCAGGGGCGTCGCCAGGCACACAAGATCATCCCGGCGATGAAAACACGCATCCATGCCACAGCACCGGGCTGGACAGACCCAAAAATCAGGACTGCAACAGCCGCACCGCTATACGCACTAAGCGCAGCACCAACAATCAGAAGGGGCGCGGGAACACGTGAAAGAAGCGCACGAAGATGGGAGAGCACTACCCCACTATGCCACAGGGTCAGGGACAAATTGTAAGCACACGGAATTCATGCAAAAACGATTTCCCGTTGGTTGATCCGGTGCATCATCAAAAATGTGCCCTAGGTGAGAATCACAGCTTGCACAGCGCACCTCAATGCGGCGCATTCCGTGGGAAATATCCTCGAAATAGTTCACCGCACCGGGCAGCGCTTCATAGAAACTCGGCCACCCGCAATGCGATTCAAACTTCGTTGACGAGGGGAAAAGCTGAGCGCCACACGCCGCACACAGATAGGTACCTGAGCGGTGTTCATCCAGCAGCTCACCTGTCCAAGGCGCCTCAGTCCCAGCTTGACGAAGAACCAAGTACTGCTGGGGAGTGAGGCGATCCCGCCACTCATCGTCACTGTAATTCACGCTGGGGACCGCCTGCTGCGCCTGCGCAAGGTGTTCGAGCTGCGTTGCACGATCACGGGTTCGAATGATCTTCATGTTGTTTTCCTCAATTCAGTCTTGTTGAACATCGCTGCGCTGGGGACGCACTGCATCCTCGGGCACTCGAGGACCACTGTTCAAACGAGTTGTTTCTTCTTCATGGCGTTTCGCCGTTGCTTCGCGTTCTGCTAGGACCTCGTCACCGGGACCGGCGTAAATCTGATTACGTTCCTCGGCGTCGGGTGACCCAGAGAAGAGGCGCTCCCCACGAACGACAGTCGCATCCAGATGGGCTTGACCGGCCTGTACTTGTGGGGCTGAGGCCTGCGCATTGTCACCATCCACCTGGGCCTGAGGCAAAAGCGCGGTTGATCCCCCACCGAGGTGGTTCTTGCCTAGACGCGCATTGGCCTGGGCAACCTTTTCCGCTAGTTGCTCGGCGACCAAAGAATGCAGCATTGTCTGCGAAAAAACCTGAGTCTGCGCGTCACTGGCCGAGGCCACAGCAGTGACCTTCCCCGTATCAGCGAGCTCACGCTGACGCTGAGCCATTGCCCTCCTTCGAGCACGCTTGGCTTTTTGCCGGGCTGCCAGCAGGCGGACAGAATGGACTGCATCACCCAGGGGACCCGAATCGACATCTTCTGCCTTGTCCTGAGAAGAAACCGACGAGGCCTGAGCAGACCCGCCTGCCGCTGCCCCAGGGTGCGAGTCAGGGGCACCCGTCGTGTCGGAGGCAATACCCGACAGTTCCTTCGCAAGACGAGCAACAGCCTCGCGAGAGGCATCCTGCGTGACCGTCTCAACCTCCAAGGGCTGAACACGCGTATGCGGACGGATCGCAGGATCCTCATCAACAACCCACCGAATCATGTTTTCACGTAGATAGCAGCGCAGATCCCACAGCGCTCCGGAGTCCTTCGCCGAGACAACAATGCGAACAGTCATTGTCGTTTCATCCGAGTCAGCAACCTGAACGGCCCACGAACGGCCATCCCACAAATCAGTTGCAAGAAGGAGCTGTTGAACGTGACTACGGATCAGAGTTAAAGGCGCAGTCCAGTCGAGCTTGAGCTCGACATTACCCAGCTTGGTCGTAGCGCGACGCGTCCAATTTTCGAAGGTGTTGGACGTGAAGTAGGTCGAAGGAACGATGAGCCGGCGTTCGTCTGGAAGTCGAACAACAACGTAAGAAAGAGTGATTTCTTCAACCTTGCCCGAAACATTGTCCTTACCGACGACGACCACATCGCCGACGCGAATCGCATCCGTGAAGGCCAATTGGATACCGGCAAAAACATTTCCCAAGGTCTGCTGGGCTGCAAGACCGGCGATCACCGAAACGACACCTGCAGAGGCCAGAACGGTTGTCATTGCCTGACGCGCGGCATCAAAAGTGAAGAGGGCTGCGCAAACACCAAGAAGGATGACCAGAGCCTGTAGGAGACGACGGATAACCTGCGCTTGGGTTTCAAACTTACGGGAAACGCCTCCGTCTTTTTCCTGGCGGATTCGTGCCGCGTCTTCGAAAATCCAGACGCTGTTGTAGACCATCCAAGTCATCGTCAAAATGCCAATAATGAGCAGAACATGGGAGATGAAGCCCACCATTCCGCCATTGGACCAATCTGACAGAGTGGTATTGACCAGCATGAATTGCAGGCCAGCCCATGCGCCCCAAGCCATCGCAGTGATGTAGAACGAGGTCCGGACACGTTTGGTAACCGCCGCAAAATAGCGCGAGCGACGGGCAATTGGACGCGTCAAAAGGACGATCACCAGCGCCACAACGAAGGCGATAACCAAACCAACTGCGGCGCCGAAGATTAGTGATGCCAAGTCCAGCGCATTTTGAACAGCGGCCTGTGCAACCCCCGTTGGTGAAGGCGAGGGTGTCGGATCGTCGGCACTGAAAATCATAAAACCGTCCTTGAATCACTCATTCGGTACTCCCTCAAGCCTAGGCGCGATCATTGAGAATCGCCTGAGGCTTGAATCGATAGACACCATTGCAAATCCCAGAATAACAAGGAAAAGTAGCTATGTGACGGTCATCACTGCCATTCTTTTTGCTTTAAGGCCCTGCTTCTGCCTAATATTCTCTTCGTCCTCGGACGCCAGACCGGTGGCCGACAGTGGCCCCCATCGTCTAGAGGCCTAGGACACCGCCCTTTCACGGCGGCGACACGGGTTCGAATCCCGTTGGGGGTACCACCGGTCGCTTATGTGATTGGAACAATTCAATAGGTCTTACCTGTTGTAAGGCCCCGTAGCGCAGTTGGTTAGCGCGCCGCCCTGTCACGGCGGAGGTCGCGGGTTCAAGTCCCGTCGGGGTCGCCGACCAGACCTTTTGGTTCAGGTCTTGGCTCTGTAGCTCAGTTGGTAGAGCGTTCGACTGAAAATCGAAAGGTCACCGGATCGACGCCGGTCGGAGCCACCAGATAAAACCCTCGCATCGCGAGGGTTTTGTTGTATCTACTGCGACCAGAATCACACCAGCTCCCCCAAGCTCCGCAATTCTAAGTACGAACCCTTCTTGACCTGCAACGATGCCCACACAACAGTGCCAGTTGGCAACTTGGTCAACCAGAATGAGGCACCGAAAAACCAGCCTTAGAACTTTTGCACCATTCCAGATATTTGTGAATTCATCCCTGAACTGGCTAGCATTTAGACATCCCACACAAATCAATCAGGAGATTTTCAGGTGTCGATACGCGTTCAAACTCTCACAAGGTCTGCGGTTTCGGGGCTCTCAATGCTCCTCGCATGTTTCCTCACATTGGCTTATTTTGTCGTTTCTCAGGGCGCCTCACAGGCTGCAACCGTCAATGACATCGTCAAGGATGTGAAACTCTCTGGAGTCAGCTCCTCGACGAAGCTTGGCGTTGGCACCATGATGCAGGTTGACTTCACCATCGATGGAACAGGGAAGGCAATCCGCCAGGGAGACACTTTCACCATCCAGGCACCCCCGGAGCTCAACACCTTCGCTTCGACTGGGACGCAACTTCAATTCGACATGATCGCCCCTGATGGTCAGGTCGCTGTCAATTGCTCTGCTCCCGCACCTGAACCCGGGGCGGTCATCACCTGTACCTTCACAGACTACGCAAACTCTCACCAGAACATCACCGGTTCAGGTTGGGCAAAGATGAGCGCAGCCGCTAAGACCACTGCTGGCGCAGTCTCCTTCTTGATTGATGGCAAGCCTGTTTCTGTCCAGCTCCCCGGTGACGGAACTGGAATTGGCGACACCAATATCGGAAAAACCACCAAACACAACAAGGGTGGAACAGTCGACTCAGATGATCCTTCGTTGATTAACTGGTCGATCAACGTCGTGGAGTCGGGAATCTCAGTCGAGACCATCACTGTTGACGACACCTTCACGAATGACAATGGTGGCTACACCCTGGCCAACGAGCCCTCAATGTCAGTGTGGGCTAATGGAGACGACTTCCCCTTGGGAGATTCCACAACGGTGTCGAATGGCGATGCTCTGAACGGCGGCACCTTCACCGTCACGAAGAAGGCCGACGGCAGCGGTTTCACCGCGACTTGGCCGAAGGGCGATGGAAACGCAATCTATTCGATCTCCTATGACACCAAGATCAAGAACTCGGCAATGGTCGGTAAGTCTGCGACCTTCACTAACAACGCATCTGTCAACGCTGTTGCACTGGTCGGAAAAGCGGTAATCACGGCCGATGGCGGCGGTTCAACCGACGACAACCCCTCATTGCCTCGCCCCACCCCAACTACGACGACTCCGGAACCCACCCCGAGCACGACAACACCGGAGCCAACTCCTACTACAACCACTCCAGAGCCGACTCCTACCACAACGACTCCGGAACCAACACCAACAACGACTGAGGCCACTCCGGAGCCTACTCCCAGCACGACGACTCCAGAGCCGACCCCCACGACGACAACACCGGAGCCAACTCCTTCCACAACCACTCCGGAACCAACGCCAACACCGACGACAACTGAGCCGACTCCTGAGGTATCAACAACAACTCCTCAGCCTTCGGCCTCGACAAGTAACACGACTCCTCCGGTAACCCCCGAGACAAGCAACCCTCCGCTTCCGCCGGCACCACAGCAGGATGTGCCCCCCGCGGCACCTTCTCCCAAGGAAGCGAATCGTTCCCTTGCTTCGACCGGTACCGATGCAACTCTTGCCGCAGCAGCTGCACTGAGCGCGGCAATTGCCGGCGGGGTGCTTGTAGCCCGTACTCGTCGCGAACAGGATTGAGATAAAGAGTCGATCACGCTTGCGGCCTGAAGTCCACACATAGGGAACAAAGGCACAGCCCTGATTGGCCGACACGCAATCAACTCAATACACAACGGGGGTGGGGGCCAGACGCTGCGCGTCTGGCCCCCACCCCCGTTATAACCGCACTTAGCGGTGATAATTAGTCTTCGCGGGTCGTAACCTCAATGATCTGAACTTCAGCGGAATCTGGGATATCCGCCGCGCGAGGAGCATCTTTTCCAGAAGCACCGGTGGATGGCTCATCAACCACGGTGCTGTCAACAACGCGCACACCCGGTCGCGGGGCCCCATAGCGCGAAGGAGCGTCTTGCCCCATGCCGCGACGCATCGCGCGACGGACAAAGAAAATGAAGGCAGCTGAAATCAGTGCAACACCGATGACAACGATCAGAATCAGGTTGCCCAGTAGCGTAAGAAGTCCACCAATCATGCATTCACCCTACACTGGGCACAATGGTCGTGAGACAATAGAGCCCTCAGCTCTAAACGAACATGTCACTGAAGACGCATCGCCTTCGCCTGTGCATGTTCCACTCGGTGTCGGCAGGAAGAGGCGGTTATATATGGGAAAACGAGCCGAAACCCAGGACCGTCTCCTCGCAGCAACTCGACACATCATCATCACCGAAGGCATTGAAGCTACATCACTCGAGCACATCTGCGCAGTTGCAGGTTTTACCCGCGGCGCCTTCTACTCAAATTTTTCCTCTAAAGACTCACTGCTGGGAATCTTGGCCGAAGGCGAATACGCCGACCTGATCCAACGCCTACGTGAACGCGTCCTTTTGTGGGAGAACGCCCAAACCCCCGCTTCCCAAGGGGGTGAGGGGGATCGTCACCTCCTCATGGAAAACCTGCTCTACGAAGCCTTGGACGCAATCCATATTGACGAAGGGCTCTACATCCTCCACTCCGAGATGCTCATGCGCTCAATCCGCGACCCCGAGTGGGGTATGCGACTGCTGGACCTCAATCGTCAATTTGCAGATCAACTCGGTTCGGTTCTGCAAACAATCCTGACGGCCGCTGGCCGCGAACTTACGGTTCCCATTGGTGCGCTTACCCAAAGTGTCATCGGTGTCGTCATGCGCGCTGCAGGCCTTGCGGGTTGGCGTCAATCCATTCGCGAGTACCGGAGTAAGCACAGTGCTGCCACAAACTCCGGCTACCCAGCGCCAGCGCCTCACGAAGATCACCCTCCGGTACCACCTGCCCACACAGCCTCGCAGGCCAGCCCGGCAACCCGATCAATTCTCGAAGTCGTCCTGGTCCTGCTCTACGCCTGCTCGCGCGAAATCGACTGAAAATACACATCGGTATCGCTCTCAAGCGTTTTCGAAGGAAACTTCAAGAGTCGCAGAATTACACCGAAAACTCATAGCACCTCATCTTCCTTCCGGGCGCAGCCCTCACAATATGCACCCCTGTATTTGTCCGCTCATGCGGCGAATTGAACGATGGGTGTAATGCAGATTGATCAAGAAGCACCCGTCCTTCACTGCGACGAAGTTGACTCAACGAACACTCACCTTGCCCACATCGTGCTCGGCGAGGGGTCAACTGCACCTTCCGGAATAGCGCTGTGGACAAGCCGCCAGAACAAGGGTCGCGGACGCGATGGACGCATCTGGCTCTCCTCCGATGAAGCGCTGACTTTCTCTCTCATGGTTGAGGCCTCGGAAAGCGAATTGGAATGGCTGACCGCGCTGGCCGGGGTCGCACTCCTGCGCACGATCCGCAGCACAGGGCTCGACGCAGCAGCATGCGGCGAGGACGCACTATCACTCAAGTGGCCAAACGATCTGCTCATCAACGGACGTAAAGCCGCTGGAATTCTTTGCGAACACCTCGACACAAGCGATGAGACCCACCGCGTGATCGTTGGCATCGGGTTAAACATCGGCGCACTACCGCTTGAAGTTCGTGACTTCGCCGCAAGCTTTGACACCTCAATGAGCAGCGAGGAACGCGAATTATTCATCCGCGAACTGCGCATAAACCTCCAGCGGCTCTTCACGCTACCCGGAGCACCCGAATCCTGGCGCGAGGAGTACAGCTCATACATGCGCATCTTCGGCACGCAATGTCCACTGCACCTTCCCGGGGGCATTCGCTTCACCGCGACTCCGATCAGCATCGATGAGCACGCGCACCTAATCTGCCGCTCCACGGAAGGCGAAATTCTCACCGTCACTACGGGGGAAATTTCCCCCACCCCACTAGTGGAAGGACACCTGTCATGACGATTGCCCTTTCTCCCGTTCTGGTTGCGAACCGAGGTGAAATTGCGGTTCGCGTCATCCGTACCCTTCGCGAAATGGGTTTGGATTCCGTCGCTGTCTACGCTGAGGCCGATCGGGATACCTTGGCCTGCGAGCTCGCAACCTCCGCCTACAGCCTGGGTGGGAAGAGTGCTGCTGAGACATACCTGAATCCGGAAGCGATTCTCGAGGCCGCCGCAAAGTCGGGCGCGCGAGCAATCCACCCCGGATACGGCTTCCTTTCCGAGAACGCCGATTTCGCCTCGCGCGTCGCAGAAACCGGCTTGGTGTGGATTGGTCCTTCCGCCGAGGCCATTGAGGCCTTGGGGGACAAAATTCGAGCCCGCGAACTGGCTGATTCGTGCCAGGTCCCAACGATCACCGGTCGTTCTTTGGAAGGGAGCAGCGTCGAGGATGCACTTGAGCTGGCACAGTCCATTGGCTACCCGGTCCTGATCAAGCGTGCCGATGGCGGCGGTGGGCGCGGAATCACTCGCATGAATTCCGACTCAGATATTCGCGATTTCTACACGAACCTGATCGATCCTTCGACATTGACCCTGTGTTTCATGGAGAAATTCATTTCTCACGGTCGTCACGTCGAAACCCAATGCGCTCGCGATTCTTTCGGAACTTTCGCAGTCGTTTCGACACGAGATTGCTCGGTCCAGCGTCGCAACCAGAAGGTTGTTGAAGAAGCTCCTGCTCCTTTCATCTCCGAAGAACTCCACGCAGCACTTGAGGAGTACTCCCGCGCGCTCTTTGACGCGGTCCAGTATGTGGGTGTCGGCACCTGTGAGTTCTTGGTCGAAGATGGCAAGGCCTATTTCCTGGAAGTCAACCCTCGCCTGCAGGTCGAACACACGGTTTCTGAAGAGGTCACCGGAATCGATCTGGTTCGCGAACAGATCCGAATTGCTCAAGGTCTTCCACTTAGCGAGATCCCCTCTACTCGCGGTCATGCGATCGAAGTGCGAGTCACCAGTGAGGATCCCGCTCAGGAACTCATGCCCGCAACTGGTCGTTTGAGCGCAATCCAGTGGCCCGGCGGCCCCGGGGTCCGTGTCGATTCTTTCATCCGTCCCGGTGAAGAAATCGGAACCGACTTCGACTCTCTCATTGCAAAAATCACCGTTCATGCGCCGACGCGTATTCAAGCAATTATTCGCCTCCAGCGGGCGCTGGATGAATTTCGCGTCGAGGGTCTGCCAACCTCCGCTCCCCTACTCGCTCACATCCTCGCAACTCCCGAATTTCGAAGTGAAGAAAGCGACAGCTTGGGTGTCTATACCCAGTGGTTGGAACGCGAAGGAGTTCTCGAAGAGGTTGCACGCGAGCTCTCGGCTGCGGGCGGCACACAATCACGTGAGGCCTCGGAAGAAGGAAACGAAGCGCACGCACTGCGCTCCTTCGTCATTGAAATTGACGGAAAGCGCACAACGCTGAGCCTTCCTGCGGAACTATTGGCCGCAGCCGGGGGCGAATCGGGGGGCCGCGCACTCCGGCCTCGTCAGCCACTGCGACGCTCACTGCGCCCGCGCACTTGGGCAAACGACGAGGGCCCGAACGTCACCTCCCCAATCCAAGCAACCGTCATCCGCATCGCCGTCGAAGAAGGCCAAGAGGTCGAAGAGGGCGAACTGGTTGCGGTCATTGAGTCCATGAAGATGGAAAAGGCCCTAAACGCGGGTTGCTCGGGAACGATCTCGGCGATTCACGTCTGCGCGGGCGACACCGTCAAAGCAGGAGACGTCTTGGTGAGCATTAAGGAGGAAGCATGACCCCATCGAGCGCCAAGCGAATCGACGAGGCCGAAGAGCACGAAGCCATCAGCCGCCGAAACTTCTACGATCGCACGCACAGCATCTTGGAAGCGGCAGAAGAAAAAGCACGTCAGGCACAGCATGCTCGCGGACGTCAAACCGCCCGCGAGCGCTTGGACTACCTGCTTGACGAAGGCTCCTTCAGCGAGCTCAACCGCTACGCCGGCGGCGACATCGAAGCCGGCGAGCTCGGTTCTGCCGTCATCACGGGTATCGGTACGCTGGATGGTCGCCCAGTCGCCGTTTATGCACAGGATTTCTCAATCCGCGGCGGCACACTGGGCAAGGTGGAAGGCGATAAGATCCTTCTCCTCATGGATCGTGCTCTCTCCATGCGAATTCCGATCATTGCGCTTTTGGATTCGGGCGGCGCTCGTATCCAAGAAGGCGTCACCGCGCTTGCACAATACGGTCGAATTTTCCGAAAGACCACCGAAGCCTCGGGAGTCGTCCCTCAGATTTCGGTGATCTTGGGTCCCTGTGCGGGTGGCGCGGTCTACGGGCCCGCGCTCACCGACTTCATCATCATGACGAAGAACTCCTCGTACATGTTTGTTACCGGTCCCTCTGTTGTGAAGGCTGCGACCGGCGAGGAAATCTCCTCTGAAGACCTGGGTGGTGGCGACCTGCATAACTCGGTGTCGGGCGTTGCGCACTTCCTTGCCGAAGATGAGAACGAGGCCCTAGATTACGCACGTACTCTGCTGTCCTACCTGCCGCAGAACTGCGATAAGAAGCCTCCGCGCTACCTCTTCGAAAACGATGGCACCGAAGAACGCGCACACGAGGTCGCATCCCTGGTTCCGGAATCCCCCAAGCAGGACTACGACATGGTCGAGGTCATTGAAGCGCTTGTCGATCACGGGGAATTCCTTGAGGTTCAGCCCCTGTTCTCTCCTTCCATCGTTGTTGGCTTCGCCTGCTTTGAAGGACGGCCGGTTGGAATTGTTGCCAACCAGCCCAGCATCGATGCGGGAACTCTGGATGTGAACGCCTCTGAAAAGGCCGCACGTTTTGTTCAATTCCTTGATGCCTTCGGGATCCCGATCATCACCCTTGTTGACGTCCCTGGATATCGTCCCGGTTCTGAACAGGAACGAGCGGGAATCATTCGCCGTGGCGCCAAATTGATCACCGCCTATGCGACCGCAACCGTCCCCATGATCACCGTTATTTTGCGCAAGGCATTTGGCGGCGCCTACATCGTCATGGGCTCGAAGTCGCTGGGCGCAGATGTGAACTTCTCATGGCCGGCTTCTCAAATTGCCGTGATGGGCTCTGAAGGGGCGGTGGACATCGTCTTCCGTCGTCAGCTTGCCGCGGCCGGGAAGGAAGGGCGCGATATTGCCCAGCAGCGAGCGCACTACCAGGAAATGTATGAGCGCCAGGCGATGAACCCGAATCTTTCTCTGAAAAACGGAGAGCTCGATGCTCTGATCGAGCCTTCAACAACCCGCCAGAACATTTGCCAAGCCCTATCGGTCCTCCATCTGAAGGACCGCACCGTAACGACCCCACGCGTCCACGATAACGCCCCTATGTGATGAGGAAAGTAGATTAATCATGACCGCATTTTTTGCCGAAATCCCCACTCCCTACGCACTCACTTTTGCGGGACAGGGGTCCGCGTGGCGCCCTGCTCTTTCGACCTCTCTGTCTTTCCCCCCTCACGCCGCGCTGCTGCGCAAGCACTACCAGGCGATGCGTGAGCTTCTTGCTCCCGTTGCCGGTGAGCTTCTCACCAGCGCCCCCGGTTCATTGGAACGCCTGAACGCTCTTCTGGACGGCAACACCCAGGACCTTCCTCTGGACCGTTCCGCCTCCGTCTCCGTCCCCGGTATCACCTTGGCTCAGCTGGCTGCTCTGGCAGATCTCGATGCAACCCAGTTGGATGTCCACACGACTTCTCCCCTGCTGCTCGGTCATTCCCAGGGCATCTTGGGCGCCGAGGTTGCGCGCGCGTGGATCGCCCGCGATGACCAGCGCCTCACCCACGTCCTGGCCCTCGCAGTGCTAATCGGCGCCGCTGCACAATCCGTCAGCATCCGTTTGGGCGCGACAAACTTGGGCGAAGCAACCCCGATGCTCTCCGTTCGCGGACTGCCGGCCTCGATGATTACCGAGGCCGTTGAGGGTTCTCCCGTTTCCCTGGCCGTTGTCAACGGCCCGCGCTCCGTCGTTCTTTCCGGTCGCCCCGGTGATCTTGAAGCCTGCCGCCGTCAGCTTGAGGCTCAGGTTGCAGCCTCGAACCGCGCGCTGGAGGAGCACCTGACCGGTGGTACTCCTCTTGAGGCAATCGTCGAGTTCCTGCCTGTTTCTGCCCCCTTCCATTCGCCTCTGTTGGAGGAAGCAGTTGCGCAGGTGGTTTCGTGGGCACGCAGCCTGGCAGCAGCCGGTCACGGAATTGATGATGCCGAGGCCGAGCGTGTTGCCCGCGCAATCCTCGTTGAGCGCGATGACTGGTCAGCAGCGATTTCCGCAGCCCTGAGCCAAGGCGTGAAGACCTTCGTTGATCTTGGGCCTTCAAACATGCTCACCCGCATGACCCAGGACCTCCTGGATGGAACCGGCGCACAGATCGTGGATGCCTCGACTGCATCGCGCCGCACCGAACTCGATGAAGAAGGCTCCTCAATCGAAGCGCCCGCAGACTGGTCGCAGTTCGCTCCCAAGGTTGTTGCTCTTCCCGACGGACGTCGCGTGGTTTCAACGGCATTCACCCGTTTGACGGGACGCTCTCCCATCATCCTTCCGGGTATGACTCCCACGACCGTCGGACCTCGTATTGTTGCCGCGGCCGCAAATGCTGGTCACTGGGCGGAAATGGCCGGTGGCGGCCAGTACTCCGAAGAGGTCTTCACCGAGCACCGTCTTGAGCTTCAAAAGCTCCTTGAACCCGGCCGTACCGCGGGATTCAACACGATGTTCTTTGATCGTTTCATGTGGAACCTGCAATTCGGTGTCAACCGCATTGTTCCCAAGGCACGCCGTGCAGGTGCTCCCATCGATGCAGTGACGATCGCCGCCGGTATTCCCGAATTGGACGAGGCCCGCGAGTTGATCGCGCAGTTGCGCGCCGATGGCTTCGAGTACCTGTGCCTGAAGCCCGGAACCGTCGAGCAGATCGAGCAGGTCGTTCGTATCGCCCAGGCGAACCCGGACCAGACCCTGATTATTCAGGTGGAAGACGGCCACTCTGGTGGCCACCACTCGTGGGAAAACCTCGATGATCTGCTTCTGGCTACCTACGCACAAATCCGTCGCACTCCCAACCTCGTTCTTGCTGTTGGTGGCGGTATTGGTTCGGCTGCAGACGCTGCTCGCTACATCACCGGACAGTGGTCCCTGGATCTAGGCTCGGCACCGATGCCCGTCGATGCTGTTCTGGTGGGTACGGCCTCGATGGCGACCCTTGAAGCCGAAACTTCTCCTCAGGTGAAGCAACTGCTCAAGGACACCCCCGGTGTTGGCGGTGATGGCTGGGTCGGTACCGGTCAAGTCCGCGGTGGCATGACCTCCGGTTTGTCCCACCTGAATGCGGACATGCACGAGATTGAGAACTCTTCTGCTCGCGCTTCGCGCTTGATTCACGAGGTCGGCTCCGACCAGGAGTCCATCGACGCACACCGCGATGAACTCATTGAGGCAATGAACAAGACCGCGAAGCCGTACTTCGGTGACCTCTCCGAGATGACCTACGCCGATTGGGCACGCCGCGTCATTGATCTGTCCTACCCCTGGGCCGATTGGACCTGGACGGATCGCGCTCTGGATCTCTTCCACCGTATTGAGTCCCGCCTAAACCCGACCGATCACGGTGATATCCCCACGCTTTTTGGAAGCCGCGATGATCTTGAAGACGGCCAAGCCGCTTTGGCCCGCTTGCTCGAGGCCTATCCTCAGGCCGAGACCACCCGCGTGATTCCCGCCGATATCGCCTGGTTCCCGGTCCTGTGCCGCAAGCACCACAAGCCCATGCCTTTCGTTCCCGTTCTGGACGGAGATCTTGCCCGCTGGTGGGGCACCGACACGCTGTGGCAGTCCCAAGACGCACGTTTTGATGCAGACGCAGTCCGCATCATCCCCGGCCCCCGTTCGGTCGCCGGAATTGATCGCGTTGATGAGCCCATCGGTGAGATGTTTGCCCGTTTTGAGCAGGCTGTCGTTGATGCTGTCTCCACAGACGACGCACGAATTCCCCAGGTCTGGTCTCGTTTCCACGATCTGGCTGACGCGGCCTCGTTCCTGCGGGAAATCTCCCACATCCAGTGGGCGGGCAACCTGGTCGATAACCCGGCCTACACCTCGGTTGAGGCCACGGAAATCCTTCACGATGAGGGTGGCTACTCGATTCGCATTCACTGCGATTCGATGTGGGATCAGACTCCGAATAGCTCTCACCACTCAGTTGAGTACATCGACATCCCCGTTCTTCTTTCCAGCGCGTGTATGACCGGCGCTTACCCGGTTGTTGACATGTCGCGACTGTCCGTGACCGCTTACGATCTGCTTGCCGGCGCCGCTGGTGTGGGCACGACGACCGTGAATGGCGACCACATTGAGAAGATGCCCGCTGTCATCCCCGGCGAAGGTTTTGGCACGGTTCGTGATTCCTTCACTTTCACCGAGAACCTGGGCTACGCTCACGGCGCGGTGACCGGTGGCGCGCTGTCGACGCAGCTCGCCTCGGGAGTTCCCGATGCCCTTGTTGGCCCCTGCTGGCCCGCGATTTACGCCGCACTGGGCTCGGCAATGTACCAGGGAGTCCCGGTCATTGAAGGTCTGGTCAATGCCGTTCACCTGGATCATTCGATCTTCTTCGATGCCCCGCTTCCCGCTTTCGGGACCCGCGTCGAGGTCGTGGGACGCTGCGCTGAGCTTGCTGAGTCTTCGGCCGGTCGCGTGGTGCGCGTTGAACTTGAGTTGAGCGCTGAGGGCACAGTTTTTGCTCGCTTGGTTGAGCGTTTCGCCATCCGAGGCCGTATCGCCTCGACCCAGGCGCCCGCACCGGCGCCCGAGGTCGCAGATTCCTACACGGATACACCGCGTTCATTCCTGCGTCACGTGCGCGTTCAGGCTCCCGAAAACATGACGGCTTTCGCCATTGTTTCCGGGGACTTCAACCCGATTCACACCTCCTACGCTGCTGCACGCCTTTCCGGTCTTGCAGCTCCGCTGGTTCACGGAATGTGGCTGTCTGCGACCGTTCAGCACCTGCTGTGCGCTCACTCGACTCAGCCGGTTGACAGTCCTGATCGCCTAGGTGTCATTCGTTCCGTTGACATGCCCGAAGTCGAAATTGAAGCCTGGTCCTACCGTATGTTCGGCATGGTTCAGCTCTCAGACATCGTGGATATCACGATTGAGCGCGTGGGTCGTATCGGTGGCGAATTGGTCCTTGAGGCTACATGCCGCATTGGCGATGAGGTTGTCTCCATCGCACGCGCACTCACTCGCGCACCTCGCACCGCTTATGTCTACCCCGGTCAGGGTATCCAGCGAAAGATGATGGGCTTGGAGCACATGAGCTCAACCGCTCGCGCGGTGTGGGCGCAAGCCGATGCTCATACTCGCAAGGCTCTGGGCTTCTCCATCGAGACTATTGTTCGCACAAACCCGACCGAACTTCGCGTCGGCGATGAGGTCTTCCGCCACCCCAAGGGCGTCCTCAACCTCACGCAATTCACCCAGGTTGCTCTGGCAACTTTGGCCTACGCTCAGACCGAGGAACTCCGAGTGGACAACGCCCTTGTGGATCACTCCTTCTACGCGGGACACTCTTTGGGCGAATACACCGCTCTGTCCGCCTACGCACGGATCTTCCCCCTCGAGCAGGTTCTGGAAATCGTGTTCCAGCGCGGTTCAGCCATGCACCACTTGGTCGAACGCGACGCGCAGGGTCGATCGAACTACGCAATGGGCGCTCTTCGCCCCAACCAATTCGGTATGGGCGACGCAGAGGTCCGCGACTACGTGGCCTCGATCGCTGAAACGTCCGGCGAGTTCTTGGAGATCGTCAACTACAACCTGGCTGGTTCTCAGTACTCGGTTGCCGGAACGGTCGCCGGCCTGAAGGCCTTGGAAGAGGACACGGCACAGCGTGCCCGCGAACACGGTGGCCGCCGAGCGCTCATCATGATTCCCGGAATCGACGTTCCCTTCCACTCCTCGCGCCTGCGCGCGGGTGTCCCGGCCTTCCGCGACAAGCTCGATTCTTTGCTTCCCCAGGACATCAACCTCGAGGTTCTCGAAGGACGCTACATCCCGAACCTGGTTGCTCGTCCCTTCGAGCTCACTCAAGATTTTGCTCAGTCGATCCTTGACGTTGTCCCGTCCGAGGCAACTCAAAAGATCGTCGACAATTGGGATGAATCGATCGCTCATCCGCAGGCCACCGCACGTACCCTACTCATCGAGCTCCTCTCGTGGCAGTTTGCTTCGCCGGTTCGCTGGATTGAGACGCAGGATCTGCTCTTCAGCGCTCCCCCACAGGGCTTGGGCGTTGAGCGCGTGATTGAGATTGGTTTGGCATCTTCACCGACTCTGGCAAACATGGCATCGCGGACGCTTTCACAGCCTAAGTTCGCACAGACAAATATCGATGTACTGAACGTCGAGCGCGACGCCGCACGTGCCCGCAACGAGGACGCGGTCGCTCAGCCCGAGCGTGCACAATCCGACGCGTCGGTGCCCAGCGACGAGGCCGCTCCCGCTGCTCCCGAAAGCAACGCCTCGGCAGCGGAAGTCCCCGCAGCAAGCACACCCGCGGTCGAAGCACCTTCCGCAGCCCCGGCCACAGCTCCCGCAGCCGCAGCAAGCGGAACCATGCCGGAACTTCCGCTCTCGGCCTCGGATGCTATCCGCGTTCTTCTGGCCTTCTCGAACAAGCTCCTCCCCGAGCAGATCGATGCCTCTGACACGGTCGAAACCCTGACAAATGGCGTGTCTTCAAAGCGCAACCAGCTGCTCATGGACATGGCCGCTGAGCTCTCGCTCTCGACCATCGAAGGCGCGGCCGAAGCGTCGATGGGCGATCTCTTCGCGACCATCGACACTCTGGTTCCCAGCTACACGCCTTTTGGACCCGTCCTCAGCGACGCAATCAACTCCAAGCTGCGCAAGATCTTCGGTTCTGCCGGCCTTCCCGCAAGCTTCACGACCGGTTACGTCAAGGACAATTGGGGCCTGAGCGAGCAGTGGGCCGCACGCGTGAACGCAGAAATCCTGCTGGGAACCCGTGAAGGTGACTCGATTCGTGGCGGTAGCCTCTCGACTTTGCCCGGCTCGGTTTCCTCCGCGAAGGATGCCTCGGCGCTCATCGATCAGGCTCTGTCTTTGATCGCAGCACGCGAGGGCTTGACTCTCTCGCGTCCAAGCTCCGGTGGTGGCGCCGGCGGCGAGGTCGTTGATTCTGCGGCTTTGCGCGACCTGGAAGATCGCATTTTGGGTGAGCGCGGCATCTTGGCCAACCAAGCACGCGACATTCTCAAGGTTTTGGGAATCTCTAGTGCCCCCTCGGTAGTGGAGAGCGAAGATTCCTCCGCTCTGATCGCGGCCGTCGAGGCCGAACTTGGAGCAAATTGGGAAGCCTCCGTGCGCCCAGCCTTTGATGAAGGCCGCGCGGTCCTCCTTGACGACCGCTGGGCAACTGCTCGCGAAGACCTCGCCCGCATCTTCGCGGGTGCGACTTCCGCTGAAAGCCTTGCTCCCGAACGCCTACGCGGCGCAGGACAATCGCTGAGTGAACTGGCGAAGTGGTACAGCGCCAACACCTCGGATGCAGATCTCAAGGACTACTTCGCCCGCGTCGCCCACGCTGCTCTTGAGACAGCTGAAGGCCGTTTCGCTGGAGACGTCGCACTTGTTACCGGCGCTGCTCCCCACTCGATTGCAGCCGCAGTCGTAGGCGAGCTTCTTGCCGGTGGCGCAACCGTCATCATGACCTCATCGCGAGTCAACGATGCACGACTGGCATTCGCCAAGGAGCTGTACCGCACGCACGCAGCAATTGGTGCAGCCCTGTGGATCGTCCCCGCAAACATGGCGTCCTTCCGCGATGTTGACGCGCTGATCTCCTGGGTTGGTAGCGAACAGACCGAGACGCACGGGGCGACGACTGAGGTCGTCAAGCCCGCGCTTCTTCCCGATCTTTTCGTTCCCTTCGCAGCGCCTCGCGTCTCTGGGACCGTTGGTTCGGATCCTCAGGGTGCTCTTGCTCAAGAACGCCTGCTTTTGTGGAGCGTCGAACGCGCAATCCACTTGCTGTCCGGCTTGGGTGCAGACACGGCTCCCAACCACCGCACGCACATCTTGCTTCCCGGTTCACCCAACCGCGGAATCTTCGGTGGCGACGGTGCATACGGCGAAGCAAAGGCAGCCTTCGACGCAATTGCGACCAAGTGGGAGCACGAGTCCGGTTGGCCGACGCGCACAAGCATTGCCCACCCGCTGATCGGTTGGGTTCAGGGCACCTCCCTCATGGGCGGAAATGACATCCTGGTTCCCGCGGCTGAGGCGGCAGGTGTACACGTCTACACGACCGAAGAAATCGCCGGCGAACTCGCCCAGCTCCTCACCCGTGAGGTCCGCGAACAGGCTGCTCAGGCTCCTGTTCACGCCGACCTGACCGGCGGCTTGGCCGAGGCGGGACTTGACCTTCCCGCACTGGCTCGCCAGGCACGCGAGCAGGCGATGGCCTCGGCACAGGACACTCAGGCAGAGAAGCAAGCAACCCTGCGGGCATTGCCCAACCCGGTTGTTCCTTCGCTGGCTGCACCGATCGAGTGGGCAACTCCTCGCGCGCAACTGCGCGATCAGATCGTCATTGTCGGCACCGGTGAAATTGGCACTTGGGGTTCGGGACGTACCCGCGAAGAGGCCGAATTCGGTCAGGACTTTGATCTGACCGCTGCTGGCGTCTTGGAGATGGCCTGGATGATGAAGCTCATCAACTGGTCTGATAGCCCGCAGCCCGGCTGGTACGACGCTTCTGGTGCACCGGTTGACGAGGCCGAGATCTACGATCGTTTCCGCGATGAAGTTGTTGCCCGCTCGGGTATCCGTCGCTTCAACGACGATTCAACCCTGGTCGATTGCGGTTCAAACGACGTTCGCACAGTCTTCTTGACCAGCGAGCAGACCTTCACCGTGGATACCAAGGCTGAAGCCGAAGACTACGTCTTGGCAGATCCTTCGCACACGACGATCTGGGAAGAAAACGGTACGTGGCATGTCACCAAGTCCGCTGGCTCCCCCGTCCAGGTCCCCGCTCGTGCAACTCTGACCCGTACGGTCGGCGGCCAGATCCCCGAAGACTTCGATCCGGCTCAGTGGGGAATTCCCGCTTCCATGGTCGAGGCCTTGGACCGCATTGCTGTCTGGAACTTGGTCACCGCAGTGGATGCCTTCATCTCGTCGGGCTTCTCCCCCGCTGAGCTCCTGCAGGCCGTCCACCCGGCAGATGTGTCCTCGACACAGGGCACGGGTATCGGTGGCATGGAGTCCCTGCGCCAGGTCTTCCTCTCGCGCTTCCTGGGTGAAGATCGTCCGCAGGACATCCTTCAAGAGGCCCTGCCCAATGTCGTGGCCGCACACACTATGCAGTCCTTCATCGGTGGCTACGGCCAGATGATCCACTCGGTGGGTGCCTGCGCAACTGCCGCGGTTTCCATCGAGGAAGCCGTCGACAAGATCCGTCTGGGCAAGTCCGACTTCGTTGTCGCCGGCGGTATCGACGATATTTCCGTCGAATCGCTGACCGGCTTTGGCAACATGAACGCGACCGCTGAGTCCGCAGCGCTTGAAGCACGTGGAATCACTCCGCGCCACTTCTCTCGCGCCGGAGACCGTCGTCGCGCGGGCTTCCTCGAAGCTGCCGGCGGTGGCACTCTGCTGGTCACCCGCGGTGATATCGCAGCGGATCTGGGTCTGCCGGTCCAAGCGGTTGTCGCCTACGCGCGTTCCTTCGCAGACGGTGCGCACACCTCGATCCCGGCCCCCGGCCTCGGCGCCTTGGCGGCTGCACGCGGTGGTCGCAATTCCCAGCTGGCTCGCGCCCTCGAGGACCTCGGTCTGAGCGCGGACGATATCGCGGTTGTCTCCAAGCACGACACCTCAACTCGTGCGAATGACCCGAATGAGGCCGAGCTTCACTCGCGTCTTTCGGCTGCGCTTGGACGTTCAGCGGGTAACCCGCTGTATGTCGTGTCGCAGAAGACCCTGACCGGTCACGCAAAGGGTGGCGCTGCGCTCTTCCAGGCGGCAGGTTTGATCGATATCTTCCGTCGCCAGGAACTGCCCGCAAACCGCGCTCTGGATTGCTTGGATCCGGAAATGGCTCAGTGGATGCCGCTCCTGTGGCTGCGTCAGCCGCTGGACATGTCCGCTTCCCCCGTCCGCGCCGGTGTCCTGACATCGCTGGGCTTTGGCCACATCGCCGCGATGGTCGTCCTTGTTCACCCCGCGGCCTTTGAGGCTGCGTTGCGTGCCGAACGCGGCGAGGCCGCTCTGGCTCAGTGGCGTGAACGCGCCCAGAAGCGCTTGGAAGAGGGACGCCGTCACCTGGAGCAGGGAATGATCGGACACGCGGAGCTCTTCGTTCCCATTGAGGGACGTCGCCTTCCGGCAACCGACACCCACGAGGCCGAGGTTGCCCTGCTCCTGGATCCTTCCGCTCGCTTGGGTGCAGATGGCACCTACGCATCGGCGGCTTCAGATTCACAGGAAACTCAGAACTGAGAACCGACATGAATCCGACAGCTATCGGTGTCGACCTGGTCGATGTTGCTTCTTTCGGGGAGCAGCTCGGCCAGGAAGGCTCGGTATTTCATCGAGTCTTCACTGCTCGGGAGTGGAATGCAGCAGCGCGTTTCACTCCCGAGCAGGGGGCACCCGCCAGTGAAGCTTCTGAGGGCCTTTCGATTTCCCACGCGAGTTCAGGACTGTCGATGCGTTCTATGTCGATGCGTTCGGTTCAATCCCTTGCGGCTCGTTGGGCAGCGAAAGAGGCCTTCATCAAGGCCTGGTCCTCGCTGTACTACGGTCGCGAAGGCCCACTTGAGCCAGACCAGGTTGATTGGGCCGAAATCGAAGTGGTGAATGACCGCTGGGGGCGCCCTTCGCTGCGCTTCCACGGAGCAATTGCCGACGCGCTTCAGCAAACAGAAAGCGAGATTTCAGCTTCACTCACATGGCTTGTTTCTTTATCCCACGACGGTAACTACGCAATCGCATGGATTCATGCGTACCCATCCGAATCACACTCTTCAAAGGATTTCTCATGACGACACCACTGGCTTCATCGACTTTCTCACCGGTACTGGCTGACCACTTCGGTAGCGCATCGCTGCGTCGAGACGCTGTTGCTGTTCTCGCAGGCGCGGGACTCGTCGGAGTTCTGGCACAGGTCGCCATTCCCATGTGGCCTGTTCCGATCACCGGTCAAACTCTTGGTGTTCTGCTGGTCGGCGCTGTTCTGGGAGCACATCGCGGGGCTCTCTCACTGCTTTCTTATCTGGTACTTGGCCTTGCCGGAGTGCCGTGGTTCTCCTCCGCAAGCGGCGGTCTTGCCGCACTTGCGAAGCCATCTTTTGGTTTCATCATTGGTTTCATTCCGGCTGCATGGTTGATCGGAAAGCTCTCTGAACGCGCATGGGATCGTCACCTCTGGCTGTCTCTTGCGGCATTCGGCGGAGCAACCCTGGTTCCCTTCTTGGTCGGCATCCCCTACATGTGGCTGATTGTCCGCATGGGTGGTGTGAGCATGTCTTTCGCGCAGACCATGAATGCAGGGTTCACTCCCTTTATCGTGGGCGGAATCGTTAAGGCAATCGCAGGGGCGGCTGTGATTGGAAGCCTGTGGAAGGCGGTCGGCCACGTGGGACTCGATCGATAAAACCGACGTCGACAGTTTTGATGGGTGTGGCCCGCGCACAATGCGCGGGCCACACCCATATCGTTTAATGAGGAAGGCTCAGAACTTCCCTCAGGCCGAACTACTCCTGAGTAGCCCTTCCGTGCTTTGACGCACGTGTACGAACAACGATCCCGGCCGTTCCGGGGACAAACTCGGCAGGCTTGAGCTGAGGAAGCACCAGAGGCTGCTTCGCTTGAGCAGCGGGCTGTGTAGCTCTTTGAGGAGCCTGCCCAGCCTGGGAGCTCGTCTGAGGGGCGTCGTTTGTAGCCGCGTACGAGCGCACCCGACGAGGCGGCACAGAGCTGTGGCCATTGTGCGGAGCTGCCGAGGCCGCCACGTCTGCTCGCGGTGCCACTGCGGGGGTTTCTATTGCTGTGGCTTGCTTTGCAGCTGCCGGCTCCACCTGAGCCACCTGCGCGGGTTCCGTGGCCTCAGGATGGCTCATGCGCGCAAGGATCGAAGCGATGGCCGCAGCGGTCGGGTCGGCCTCTGGGGTTTCCTGCGCGGCAGGGGCCTCGGGAATGAAAATTTCCGGCTGGGCATGGGAAGCGGCCCAACCACTCAGGGTTTCAATTTCAGGCTCTTTAGATTCACGTACACGCGGAGGGATGCCAACGAAGGGGTTGTCCGGACGATCCCGACGCGTTTCGAAGAATGCGCGAAGCTGGACGGTTGCTTCCTGAGCCAGAACTCCGGGAACGACCTCGACCTGGTGATTGAGGCGAGAATCACGAAGAACATCGCGCAGCGACCCAGCTGCTCCAGCCTTGGGGTCCCATGCGCCAAAGACAACGCGGTCAACACGAGATGAAACTATTGCGCCCGCGCACATCGTGCAGGGCTCCAGGGTGACAACCAGCGTGCAACCGATGAGATTCCATCGATTCAAACGCTTTCCTGCCTCTCGCAGGGCCATGATCTCAGCGTGACCGCAGGGATCGTGCTCGGCCTCGCGGCAGTTCCAGCCGCGGCCGATAATCCGTCCTACTGAGTCAATAACGACCGCACCCACGGGGACATCTCCCAATTCGCGTGCTTTATTCGCGAGGAAGAGTGCGCGAGCCATCGCTTCTTTGTACTGATCCATAGTTGCCACCCCTTCAGCCTATCGCGTAAACCCTACTTCGCGGGTTACTCTTGAACCATGCGCCTTCATATTGCTGATCACCCGCTCATTGCCCACAAGCTCACCGTTCTGCGTGACCGCGACACCCACTCGGCAACTTTCCGCCAACTGGTTGACGAATTGGTCACCCTTCTTGCGTACGAGGCCACACGCCACGTCTCAACCACTGAGATCGCAATCAACACTCCCGTTGCACCTACCGTTGGCAAGCGCATTAGCGAGCCGCGCCCCATCGTAGTCCCCGTACTTCGTGCTGGGCTGGGAATGCTCGAAGGAATGACCCGTCTTCTTCCCACTGCCGAGGTTGGCTTCCTGGGAATGAAGCGCGATGAGAAGACTCTTGAGGTTGAGACCTACGCAAACCGTCTTCCCGAAGACCTTTCGGGCCGCCAGTGCTTCGTTCTGGATCCCATGCTCGCAACCGGTCACACCATGGTTGCCGCAACCAAGTACCTCTTCGACCGCGGAGCCAAGGATGTCACCTGCGTCTGCCTGCTGGCTGCTCCTGAGGGCCTGAAGGTTCTGGAAGACTTCGTGGGTGATCGTGCAGATGTGACCGTTGTTGTCGCTTCGGTTGACGAGCGCCTCAACGAAAAGTCCTACATCGTCCCCGGCCTGGGTGACGCCGGCGACCGCCTCTACGGCATCGTTGACTGAGTTTAACGACCGGTTTTAAACCCTCAAGGTGCCGCGTCCAAAAGGACGCGGCACCTTTATGCGTGTGGGACATGTGTGGGGGCGCGGCTTTGCCGCGCCCCCACACATCAAAGTAGCGATCAGTTAATCGCGAGCCCCCTGATCAGAAGGCCGGAATCACCGAGCCATCCTTCCAGGTGTCTTCGATGTACTTCTTCACCTGGTCAGAGTGCAGAAGCTCATCCAGCTTCTTCACGGCCTCGGCCTTATCGCCTGAAACACTGGTCTTCCACACCAGGACGTTCACCGAGGGGTTGTTCTCGGGGGACTCGACAGCCAGACCATCGCGCGAGGGGGCCAGGCCACCTTCCTGTGCGAAGTTACCGTTGATCACCGAGTAGTCGGTCTCGCCCAGGTTAGAGACCAGAACGGGTCCGTCAATTTCCTTGAAATCGAACTTCTTCAGCTTCTTAACGGTGTAAACATTGACGTCACCGCTTGCGGGGATCTCAACAAAACCGTTCGCAGCAAGAAGGCGAAGTGCACGCTCCTGGTTGGTGACATCGGAGATCACGCCAATGATTCCGCCCTTTTCGGGAAGCTCATCCAGAGACTTGTGCTTGGAGGAGTAGATAGCCAGGGGCTCAAGGTGAATGCCCTTACCGGGAGTGAAGTCGTAGTTGAACTGCTGCTCAGCCTTCTCCAAGTAGGGAACGGTCTGGTGGTAGGTAGCATCAACTTCACCCTGATCCAACGCGCGGTTGGGCAGATCGTAGTCGGTGAATTCCTTGATGTTGATGTTGATTCCCGCATCCTTTGCCAGGTTGTCCTGGATGTACTTGAGGATCTTTGCGTGAGGTGAGGGGCTGGCTGCAACGGTAATGGTGGTTGCACCGTTCGAAGATGATGAAGAGCCCGTAGAACCGCTGGAGCAGGCCGAGAGGACCAGTGCTGCCGCAACGCCAAGACCAGCAAGAGTACGAAGAGAACGAGAGTGACGCATGAGAGTAATTCCTTAGATTGTCTGTTTCCTACAAGCGGGGGGACCTGAGTGGCCCGCGATAATCCCGCGAATTTTTCCTAATTACCAAGCAGAGTTCGCGACCCGGCTGGTGGATGCTCAGCGGTGATCCACCAGCCGGCTGAGCATGTCGCCAATCATTTGAATTAACTGAACGATGATGATGATCGCAACGACCGAGCAGATCATTGTGTCCGTCTGGAAGCGGTGATACCCGTAGTCGATTGCCATCTTTCCGAGGCCGCCCGCGCCAACGACACCCGCCATTGCCGAGTAGCCCACCAGGGTAATCGCCAAAACCGTCACGGACTGGATAATGCCGGGCAGGGCCTCGCGAACCAAAATGCTCCAACGGATCCGGCGGTTGGAGGCTCCAGCCATAAGTGCGGCCTCGACCTTACCGTTTTCGACGGAAAGCAGGTTGGTTTCCACCAGGCGAGCAAAGAACGGAATCGCACCGATGACCAAGGGGAAGGTCGCTCCCTGCCACGTGATTGCACTGCGCATGACGAACCTGGTCACCGGAAGCAGCACGATGATGAGGATAAGGAAGGGGAAAGAACGGCCAACATTGACAATCAAACCAACGATCTGGTTGATGGTCTTGTTAGGAGTGAGTCCCGTCTTCGAGGTCTGGACAAGAAGCAGACCCAAAGGAAGGCCGATGAGCACGGTAAAGAAGGTGCCGAAGAAGACCATGAGCAGGGTCTCCCAGATTGCCGGGAGGAACTGCTGGGTGAGTGCGGGGTTGTCTCCCCACGTCGGGTCACCTTTACCCAGTGGAAGCAGCGTCAGGACTGTTGAAAGAGCCGAAAGCTTCACAGCGACCTCACCTCCACATGCGCACCCTGAGCACGAAGCTGGTCAATGATCGAGGAGCGCTGGGCGGCGGGGATCGCCAGAGCCAGGCGACCAACTTGGACAGAACCCATCGATTCAAAGGTCCCTGCGGTCACATCCGCGCCAAGCTCTGCGGCAAGGTTGAGCATATTCGAGCCCGTGGGAACACCCGGATGCGACGTAAAGATCACGTCCAGAAGGATATTTCCAGATTCCCAGGGCTGGGCAGAGGCTTTGGCTGGGGTTTTGGCCTCCGCCGAGCTGCTCTGTGCAGCGATTTCACGCGCGGTCAGCTCACGATTGAAGTCGGTGACATCCAGTTCGTCAACACTAGGTGCAGGAACCAATTCCTTTGCCAGAGGCGAACCCGGGTTAGCAAGAACTTCTTCGATCGTTCCGCTCTGCACGATTCCTCCGTCTTTCAGGAGTGTTACGGAATCACAGATTTCGCGAACGACCGACATTTCATGGGTGATGATGACAATGGTGACACCGGTTTCGTCGCGCACTTGACGCAGGAGTGACAGAATCGCGCGGGTTGATTCGGGGTCAAGGGCTGAGGTTGGCTCATCACAGAGCAAGACTCGAGGGGTATCTGAAAGTGCACGCGCAATACCGACGCGTTGGCGCTGGCCACCGGAAAGCTCCGAGGGGTAGGCACCGCCACGATGCTCAAGACCGACTAGCGCAAGAAGTTCACGAACGCGTCCTTTGCGTTCCTCGCGAGTGAATTCTTTCTTCGCAGCGACTTTCAGCGGGAATTCGATATTTCCTCCCGCGGTCTTGGCATCGAAAAGATTAGCTGCTTGGAAGACCATACCGATCTTGCGTCGCGCTTGGCGCAGTTCGCGCCCACGAAGCTGCGACAGATCAATGTCATCAACGATGATCGACCCAGAAGTGGGTTTTTCCAGAGCCGTCAGACAGCGAATGAGCGTTGACTTACCGGCACCCGATTGGCCCACGATTCCGTGAATGCTTCCTGCTTCAACGTGCAGATTCACGTGGTCAAGGGCAACGACATCATCACTTCCCTTCACGGGATAGATCTTCGAGACGTCGATCAGATCAATCACTGAGCCCTCCTTCCATGCACCCTTAGACTATGAGGCGCTGCCGGAGTGTCCAAATTTTTCGTTACACAACCTCACATTGCGAAACTGGACGTGAGAAGAAATGCGCAGATAGCCAAGACACTTCCCCCCAACCAGACGCCAAAAACAAGACCCGCGGCAGACACATAGCGACGACGACGCAGAAGCATCACAGCGTCGAGTACAGCAGTGGAAAAGGTTGTAAAACCGCCTAAAAATCCCGTCGAGAGCAAGAAGAAAACAGGAGCGTTAGGGGCAAGAAAACCCGCGAGCGCACCAGCGCATGTGCATCCCAGTAGATTGACCATGCCGATCCCCCACTGGGGTGTTCGCTTTGCACGACACTTTTTGAGATAAAGATCCAGCTGCCAGCGAGAGAGCGCACCCAGGGAACCGAAAACGCACACGAGAAGGAAGAGCAGTGGGGTCATTTCTTTTCCCCCCGAGGCCTTGGCCCCTCATTCGAAGCGAGCGAGTACCCCAAAGCAGCAACCCCAATACCAACTACAAGCAATACAAGGCTTGCAAGCATTCCCACGATAAGCAGAGGCAAGGAGTACAGCGCCACAGCACTAAACGGAGATGAAACAGCTCCTAAGAGCTCGCCCCCATCAGCGGGGACTGCTGTCATTGCTTGGACTGCATCATGGATACTGGCCATAACCATGGTGGCGTATGTGGTCAAAGCACCTGCAAAGCCACTTCCTGCGACAAGCATGACTTTTCTTCGCACAGCGTCCTCGCGGAAATAGCCCTGTGACCAGGCAGTGACAAAACCAAGAAAGAAGGCCCCAACAAGATTTACGACCACCGTGGACCAAGAAAAAACCGTAAGTTTCCCACTACCCGTAGCAGCAAGATCCAATCCCGCACGAATTACAGTGCCAAGGAAGGCCCCGAAAGCAACACACAACCACGAGGGGATACGCGTGAGCCAGCTCAGATGATGATGCATCGATACACCGACGTCCTGCTCATCACCATTCAGATGCGCTCGTGTCTCCATGCATCCAAGGTTAGTCTGGGGGTATGGCATTTGCGTCGACCTTGACATCCCAGTCACACGATGGGGCGGAAAACTCAGCTTCTTCCCCTGAGAACTCGGCCTCGGAAATCACAATCGGAGAAGGCCACCCTGCGCACGCGCAAGGCGCCGGACGCTTCGCTCCCTCCCCCAGCGGCGACCTCCACTTGGGCAATCTCCGTACTGCGTTGCTCGCGTGGATGTGGGCGCGGCTCACCGGCCGACGTTTCGTTTTGAGGATTGAAGATATCGACCGGGTGCGTTCGGGCTCCGCGCAACGTCAAATTGACGAACTGAAGGCGCTGGGAATTGATTGGGATGGCGAGGTTCTAATTCAGTCTTCTCGCGCTAAGTTCCACGATGAAGCTGTCAAAACGCTGCTGCGTAACGGGTACGCTTTCGAGTGCTTCTGCTCGCGCAAAGACATCCGTGAAGCTGCATCCGCACCGCACGTTCCGCCTGGCCATTACCCCGGGACATGCTTGCACCTGAGCGAATCTGAAATCGCCCGAAAGCGTGAAGAATTCGCGGCCGAGGGACGCCGTCCCGCCCTGCGCTTGAAGGCTCCCGTGTCGGAGTGGACGGTGCATGACGAATATTTTGGCCAGTACACGGGTCCTGTCGATCACTTTGTCATCCAGCGTTCTGATGGAGCACCGGCATATAACCTTGCGGTCGTCATTGATGACGCATTCCAAGGCGTCGATCAGGTCGTTCGTGGTGACGACCTCCTTTCTCAATCGCCCGGACAAGCAATTCTGGCGCGTTTATTGGGCTATCCCACGGTCACTTACGCACATGTCCCCCTGGTTTTAGCGCAATCGGGCGCGCGGCTTGCTAAGCGCGATGGCGCAGTGACTATCGAGGAACTCGCGGAACGTGGGGTGACTATTGCCCAGATCATTGAGGTTTTAGCCCGCTCGATGGGTGTTGAAGGGGTGCATTCTGCCTCGCAGCTTCTTGAATCGATGGATGTTGAGAAACTGCGCGCGCTCCCCCAAAAGCCGTGGACACCCGACTTGGAGAGGCTCTTCGCTTGATCGCTCGGCGTGACGTCTCGCCCCTCCCTCTCTCTTCCCCCCGCGCAAATGACACACGAAGTTGGCAAAAGACACAGGCCATAAGCTGTGTCATTTCACGACTTCGTGTGGAGGGGGCGCAACGGCAGCGTAAACGGGGGGCGCAACGGCAGCACAAACGCGAGCACGGATAGCCGCAACACTCACTCAGATATGCGAGTGCCCGGGTTAGAAACCGCGTATGCAGCGGATGCGGTTTCCTTCCCGGGCACAAAGCTCTTCTCAATACTTAGAAGAGCCGCTCACCTTTCCTCACGCTTGCGACGCAAGGCGGTGAGAGTCCCACCGGTCATCACAAGGATCAGTGCAATTGCACCAATTACCGCGACAGTGACACCGGTGCCAGCGAGAGACGAGCCCGCCTTCTTGCTCGCGCTGTGCTTCGGGTTCGTCATGCCTGACTTCCCCTGATCATTCCCGGCTTGGTTCGCCTGATCCTTGCCGGGTTGCTGGCCGTTTGTTCCGGGGGCATTGCCCTGGGGATCATTCGGCACATTCCCAATACCAATCCCCGTATTTCCACCATTTCCAGCCTGGTTACCCTGGGTGCTTCCCTGGCCGTTGCCCTGGTCGCTATCGGATGAGGCCGAGGGGGAAGGCTGAGGTTGCGTCGTGGGTTGCTCGCTGGGCTGGCTTGGCTGGACAGTGGGCTGAGCACTGGGCTCAGCGGTGGCCTCGGCAGTGGGCGAGGCCGAGGGGCTCACTGACGCAGAAGGAGCAGTCGTGGGTTCTTCGGAGGGCTGCGGCTGGGCCGAAGGCTCCGCGGTGGGTTGAGCACTTGGATCAGTCGAGGGCTGTGCACTGGGCTGCGTTGACGGCGCAGCTGTTGGCGTAACCGTAGGTGCTACTGTCGGCTCCGCAGAGGGCTCAGTCGTGGGCGTAGGAGTCGGCGCCGCTCCCCCATTCACTGTCAGCATCAGGCTCATTGTCGAAGCATTGCCTGATTCATCCGTTGCAGTGAGGACCAGTTCTCGAGTCCCCGTCCACGTCGGAGTTCCCGAAATGGTTCCGCTGGCCACATCAAGCGAGAGACCCGACGCGGTCACTCCCGAGTCATTAGCTGCGCGGTCCATTGAGTTGTTATTCCGTGTATTCGCAGAGCGGGCTCCCCAATCGAAGATTGGCTCATCATCGTCATCCCAACCATCATTAGGACCGTGGGTGGGCGCAGCGGTGGGCTCAGTGGTGGGTTCATCGCTTGGCTCATTGGTATCGGGCAGAAGCATCGGGTCATTCAAAGCCTTCGGCCCCTCGCCCGTGGTCGGAATTGCCACAGAATTGCCTTCGGGGCCATCCGGATCCACCAGTTTGGCCGACAAGGTCACTGTCGAGAAGTTATCGCGAGCAGTCGCAACGATATTCTTCATTGACTCACCCGCGGCGATCTCTTGATCGTTCCACGGGCTGGCCCACAGCTCGGGCGCCGCACGGTCAACGATTCCCATCGCCCCGTCTTTTGCCTTCACAACCACTTGTCCCGAGGTGTTACCCGCGTAGTCGGTAATCGAGTAGGTTGCACCGTGGGTCCCCAGAGGACGCGTGCGCTTGAGCTGGCCGTTCTCGTCCCGGTTACCCCAGTCGGAACGGTTGTTCTTACCGCGGGTAGCGGTCCAGCTTTGGTCACCCATCGCATTGATCTTCTGCCAATCCTTTGTCGTTGGGTTAACCAGCTTGTACTTCGCGCCGTCTAGTCCAACAAAGTCCTGTCGTCCCATCGGCCGCGAGTATGAATCGTTGTAACGCCCGCGCAATGCCAGAGCTGGAATCGCACCGGTATCGACACCCAATGGTTGAACCGTTGCTCGGAACATCAACCCCTCCGCGGGTGCAGGCAGAGATACCGAAGTATCTTCTGGACCGACCGTGTATTCGGCGTATCCGTGGTAGGGGTTGTCCTTGCCCGCGTACAAAGTTTCAAGACGAACCTTGTATCCGGTGGGCGTCCCCGAAGCAGGTGCCTTCCAGGACAGTTCGACCTGCCCCGAATTCGCTGCTTGAGTGAAGTTGCCGTTAGCATCCTTCGCCGTTGCATAGGTCAATTCACTGGGAAGTGCAGAGCGATTAACGACCAGTTCGGCAGGCTGCGAAATCGATCCATCCTTGCCCACTGCTCGAAGTCGGAGCATATAGCTGCCCTCAAGATCGACCTTCTTGACGTAGCGCGAATCCCCATAGGCCTGAGCAAGATGATGCACATTGCCTGAGGCATCCACGGCCTCGAGAATGTAGGAATCAACGGAGGCAAAGTCTGCCTTCTGCCAAGAAACGTTCATCTCGCCGTCGGTGGTCAGCTCGTTGATCGTAAATCCTGCGGGGATCGCTGGTGTTGCGGACTCATCGCTGACAGCAAGTTTGCCGACATTCACCTGAACATCGCCGCTTCCTTCGACCTGCAAGCCCATCGTTGCAATTGTGCGACCCTGGAAGTCGGAAAGATCGACAAGCGAATCCTTCCATCCGTCTGTCGAAGCTGCACCCAAAGAGAGAGTGACAACTTCCCCTGGCTTGTCGGCAAAGACCAATGCCAAGCGGGCCTTCGTTGCCGCGTCCTTCGCACGCCACACAACCTCAGCGGTCGAGTTGTCCTTCACGCTCAGGTTCGTTTTGTAGAGGCGAATGGTCTGTGCTTGCTGCGCTTGACCGTAGAGGACTAGGGAGTTTCCTCCCTGATATGCGCCAACTGGCGAATATGGAAGAGCCACTTCTTTACCCTGAAGATCAACTCGGGGTTCTTCGCCGTAGTCGAAGTCAGCCTTCAGCGTCGGACTGTCCTGGCCAGTAATCCACCACTGCCACGAAGGCAAAATGGATTGTGCTCCCATATCCGACCACTGCGAAGTATTGCTAACAGCACCCTTCGTGTAGGAACGCATCCCTTTACCGGTCGAGAAATTCGTCCAGAAATTGCTTCCCTGAATGACGCTTCGAGCCGGGGCAAAGTCTGCAACTCCAACCCATCCCTTGCCCTTCACGCCTACGGCAGGATTGGGCTGCCCGTTGGCGGAGCCGGTCTGGGTAACGTCCTGCTTCATTCCCGAGAAGTACATGCGCTCACGCTGAGCAATCATCCACTGATAGGGCTGTTGCTGCATGAAAGGACGAGCTGAATCCCTGCGACCGGTGATTTCCTGAATATTGTCATCCAGACCGCGTTGGTAGTGATCCGAAGGAGTAAAGAGAGCAATCGAGGTCAGCGGAGAGTGATTTTCTTCCGAGGCGTAGCCTTGGTCAACGCCTCCACTGGAGCGAAAACCGGTCTGGTTGGCTTCAATTCCTGCGAATACTTCCTTGTAGGGGTCGTATCCATTCGCAAGCGCCCAGCTGTTCATTCGCTTGCCGTTGTTTCCGTAGTTGACGAAGACGGAGGAGTGAATACGCCCGTGTTCGTCGTCGCGCAGCCATGCGGCCTTGGATTCGTTAAAGGAAGAGTTGGTGTCGTACCACTGAGTCCATAGACCCTGGCTGGTCAGATAGGACATGAAGGGCTTGAATTCCTCGTCGTCCCCCCATTCTTCTTGGTTGAGGAAATAGCCGTCGAAACCGTAGTACTTGGCCATATCAACCAGTTTCTTGGCGATGAGGTAGCCCTGGGAGTTCGGATCTTTATCGAACATCTCGGTGAAGGTCAGGCCCGGGCGGAATGAGGGGTCGAAGTACAAGATCGCAATCGACTTCACACCGTTGCGGTGTGCGGCATTGGTGTATTCAGGACTGGGCAGGGTAAGAACACCGAACTCAAATCCGCGATTCCGCCAATCCGAGGTTGCTGGATTGTAGATTGCCTGCGGAACACCCAAGGATGCACCACCGTGCCACGGTGACCAGTAGTCGGTGTACTGCCAGAAGTTCAAAGTATGGTCAGTGAAAGTATTGTTAAAAGTCGTTGAGCCGAAGAAGGAATTTCCGTAGTCGCCCTGCATGAGCATGATTTCGGATTTCCCATCCAGTTCTGGCTTCACCTGGGTGTCAGGATTTCGATCAATTCGAGGCTGGAGTGGGACGGTTGCGCGAAGCTGACTTGCAAACGGGTCAGATTCGGGTGTCCAGTCACGCAGGTCTTGAACGCGGTAGCCCGAGACTACGGGCTGTGCACTTGCGACCGCAGAATCACCCTGAGGTGGATAGGAGTCTGCAGCGAATGCAGCGGGGATTATCAACGCGCTAGCGGCGGTCAGTGCGCCAATGGCAACAAGGCGCCTCTTATTCTTATGTGTCGACATCTGCCAGGAGCTCCTTCGCCCTGTCGATTTGTGTGTAGTTGTGGGTACGCAAAGTACCAATGTGGCCCATGTGGGATTCCAAGAGTCACAGGCGGCGCCCGATCCGCTGCGATCGATTGCCGACGGGAAAAACCGGTTAAGTTCATCGGTTAGAAGTCATGGTACCAAAGCACAATCGACACCAAAACCTGTTCTGACCACCAATGATAACGATTTGATAAACCGTATGAAGGAGCAACCTGCTTTGAACGCATAGCAAAGAAAAGGGACGGGAACGCATTCACATAGAACACGTTCCCGTCCCGATTATTCAGCCGCTTTCTCGCAACTAGCGCGAACTTTCGCGATATCTCAGCGCGCACTCTTTCCGACACATCACTGGCGTTTATTCACGTGTCGGCCCCTGACCCCACTGGAATCGAATCATGGTTTCGCGCTAACAAGCGGCTGTCGCCGTTGAGAGATCAGCAAGACCTCCCTCAACGAAGTACCCCATAGGGAAACTGATACACACTCCTACTTCAGTGAAGAGCTAGCAGTTTCCTGCAGCTTATCCAAAGTCGTATCAACTGCAGCTCCGTTCAGCCAGGTGGCCTCAATCTGCTCCTGGATCTGGTCTGCGATCTTCGGCCATGCCTCGACGCGCGGAGCCATACGAGCGTAAGTCGTCGCGGTCTTCAGGTACTGCGAGCGGTGCGGAGCATTGAGGTACTCGCTAGAGTCCAGAGCCTTCTGAGTTGAAGGCATGTGACCGGTCGCGATCGCCCAGTCGCCGGTGTGCTCATTGAGGAACTTCGCAAACTCGAAGGCTGCGCGGTACTTCTTCGCATCGGGCTTGGCCGAAACGGGGACGGTCCACACGTGGGAGTTCGCCCAGGTTGCCTTGTCCTTGAAGAGCATGAGCGCATCGCTGGTCTCGTACTTGAAGGGAGCTTCAGCGGTGAACTGGTTGACCGACCACACACCGTTGTACATGACGGCCGACTCGCCGCGCAGGAAGCCCTGAACCGAGGCATCGTAGTCGTGGTTAACGGTCGTGTAGCCTTCCTTAACCAGGGTATTAATGAATTCCAGCGAGGTCTTCGCCTCGGAGGAGTTCATATTTGCCTTGGTTCCGTCCGCGGAAATGATGTCCGAGCCCTGCTGCTGGACCAGAGTCATCCACAAGCGCTCACCCATGGGGTCCTTCGACAGAGCGATATCGATGTAGTTCTTTCCGGTCTTTTCCTTCACGGCCTTGGCGTGAGCAAGGAGCTCATCAGGCGAAGTCGGAAGCTTGTAGGTGCCGTCCTCACCGACCAATCCGGCCTGGGAGAGGATATCCATATTCAGGTGACTGATGATGGCGTGGGTGTCGAAGGGAACGCCCCACTTCTTGTCCTTGTAGGTCACGGCGTCCAAAGCGGGCTTCGTCGAGCCGGACAGGTCGATGCCGACTCCATCGGGCACCTCCATGAGCAGGCCCTTGGCAGCATAGTCGGGCAGGTTGGAGCCGTGCATGATTGCCACGTCCGGGCGGTCCGACGAGGCCAAAGCGGCGTTGAGCGAGTCATAGTAGCTATGCCACGAAGCACCGCCCATACGCTCAACCTTGATTCCCCACTTGTTCTCTGCATTGAACTTGTTGGTGAGGATCGAGATGGCTGTGCATTCGCTGTTGGCCTTGGACAGGTCGGTGACACCATCGGTCTTTTCCTGGCAGTCGCCGAAGAAGCGAGCCATGGTGATGGTGGTTCCCTTGAGGTCGTCATCGCTGACGGAAGCAATTGCCGCTCCATCAACAGTCTTCGAGGAGGAGGCGGAGTTCACTCCACATCCGGTGAGTACAAAGAGCGCGGTCGTCGCCAGTGCGCATGCACCGATTCCCGCGTGACGTGTCAGTGCGCGTCCTTGTCGCATTGTCATGCCTTTCGTTGTGTGGTGAATGGTGAGTTTTCGTGTGGGTAAGATCCTCATTGCCGAGGCCGGGTTTCCCTTTCCCGACAGTGACGATCAGGCGTGTGGCGCAGGTGGCGATGCCTACTTATCGCCACTGGATAGTGAGATTCCTCGGATCAGATACTTCTGAAGCAGCAGGAAGACGATGAGCAGGGGTGCCGCACCGACAATTCCTCGGGCCATAAGCGAACCCAATTCCGTCGATTGTGCGAAGGTTCCCTGCAGGGAGGCCAAACCGGTCGTCACCGTGAACATTTCGGGCTTTGTCGCCGAGACCAATGGCCACAGGTAGTCATTCCAGGTTTGAACGAAGGAGAAGGTCGCAAGCGCGATCAGAGCCGGCCGCGCAAGGGGCACCATGATGGAGAAGAAAATCCTCACGGGCGAAGCCCCATCAACCTGCGCGGCTTCCTCCATTTCGCTGGGCACCTGCGAGAAGAATTGCGTCATGATGAACACGCCCAAGGGGAAGGCAACCCGGGGGAAAATCAGCGCAATATAAGAATTCGCCAGCCCGGCCTCGGAAAACATCATGAAGAGGGGAACGAACATCGCTTCTTTGGGAACCATCATCCCGGCCAAGGTCAGTCCGTAAACAATGGTTCGCCCCGGGAAGGGAAGCTTCGCGAATGCATATCCGGCAGCGGCGCAGATGATCACCGTAATGACCGTGGCACTGATCGACACGACCATTGAGTTAAGGAACCATCGACCAGCCAAGCCAGTTCGGAAAACATCAGCATAGTTCGACAAAGTCGGTTCTGTGGGCACAAGGATCTGCGAGTTCGTCTTCAACGATGAGTTCGAACTCAAAGAGATCACCAGCGTCCACAGCAGCGGAATAAGCCACAGCAGAGCAAGTGCCATCATGACGACGTGGTAGCCGCACAACTTGAGTTTCTCGCGCATGTCAGCGGCTCCTTTGCCGTGAGATCAGGAATTGGATCAAAGAGACGAAGACCATCAGAACGAAGAGCACCAGGGACATTGCCGAGGCGTAGCCAAGCTGAGTGTCCCTAAAACCGGTCTGGTAGATGTAGCGGACCAAAACGTCGGTTGTACCGCCCGGGCCTCCGGCCGTCATGATGTTGACTTGGCCGAAGATCTGGAACGAGGCGATGATCTGGGTGACGAGGACCAGTACCGTTGCGTGGCGCAGACCGGGAAGGGTGATGCTGACGAACTTCTGGAAAGAGTTCGCGCCGTCCAAACTCGCGGCCTCGTACAGCGTCGGATCGATATCCTGCAATCCCGCACCAAAGAGGATGAGGTTAAAACCGACGGTCCACCACACGGTTGTGACAACGATTGCGGTCATTGCCCATTTGGGATCAGACAGCCAAGCGATGGTTCCCCACCCCATGTGTTCGGTGAAGCGAGCCACGATTCCTCGTGAAGGGTTGAGCATGTAGCCCCAGATCAGTGTGGCCACCGAAACCGGAAGAACATAGGGGACGAAGAATGCCGCGCGATAGAAAGCTGAGGCTTTCCCACCGCGCTGAAGAAGCAGAGCGTAGATCAGGCCGAGTCCAACGATGATGGGGGTCGACACCAAGGTAAAAACCGCGGTGTTCTTCATCGCGTTCCAAAAACGCGGATCAGACCAGGAACCGCTATCTCCCGGATGGATTCCCAAAAGAATTGCTGCGCCGATCAGAGTGACGATCAACAGAATGCGTCCTGAGTTGAGGTCACTTTCACGCACTGCCTTGATGGCCACATACACTCCGCAGGCCAAGCAGATCAGTCGAGCAATCCACATGGAGCTGATGTCCCAGACCAAGCCCGTTCCACCCAGCATGTGGGTGTAGTTCTCAAGCCCGATCCATTCCCGGGTACTGCCCAGCAGATCCCAGTCGAAGAAAGACATCAGAATCGCTTGGACTACGGGGAAGAGGATGAATACCCCGTAGAAGATCAGGAAGGGCAGGGTGAAAGCAAAATTCGTTGCCCACCGGCGGAGGACCCGGGCTTTAGGCATCGCGATCACCTTCAAAAGCCCGCGAAACGGCACTGCGCTCATCGGTGCCAAGGACCGCACTGGCCTCGACGATTGTACGAGGACGTATTTGCCCGCTCTGGCGAGCAGAACTGGTGACGAATCCTCGGATAACCTCCAGTGGAAGCTTGGGATTGCGATTTTCATCGGCGAGGCCGTTGGTTTCCTGACGGGTATCCGTCAGTTGTGTGTAGCAGAAGCCAGCCAGAATGGGCGAGGATTCAAGAGCATCGAAAAGTCCGCTCACCCGCTCCTCATAGGCCTCGACAGTGGGGACAACTGCGTAGCCCCATGCGTCCTCGGCATCCAGGGGTAGCGAGATCCCGCCGAACTCCGTGACCATAACGGGACGATCATCACTCCATGGCTGCCCCAGAAGGATCTTGCGTCCTTGCGGGCCGACTCCGTTAACCAGCTCTGCAATCGATTCACGGTCGGCGTAGTTGACTCGGAGCTGCTCGCCGTAAACCCCGTAGTCGTGAGTTGTCACAATCGGAGTTTCGAGCTGCTCCCACCCGTCGTTGGCGATGACTGGACGAGTTCCGTCAAGCGCATCGGTCAGGGCAACGACCGAGCGGACGAAAGCCTGCTGGCGCGGTGAGGTGACAATCAGGTCCACTCCCCAGCTTTCATTGAAGGGCACCCAAACGATCAGACTGGGATGGTTGCGATCACGCAAAACCAGATCGCGCCATTCCTGCGTCGTCACACTGACTGCTCGATCGCTGAAGGCATAGGCGGATGCAGATTCCCCCCACACCATCATTCCCATGCGATCGGCCCAGGTCAGTGTGCGTCGATCCGCACTTCGCTCGTGGATACGGACGAAGTTGAAGCCCATATCGCGGGCCAGTTCCAGATCCGCCTTCAGGGCCCGCGGGCTTGGGGCGGTGAAGTAGGACGAGGCCCAGTAACCCTGATCCAGAACACCGCGCAGGTAGGTGGGCTGGTGGTTAATTTCCAAGTAGCGGTGCGAGAGGCTAACATCGCGGATACCGACGTAGGAGACAACTTCGTCATCACCAACACAGATCCGCGCATTGATGAGGTTGGGGTGGGCGGGGGACCACAGTAAGCGCCCCCATTCCTGCCGGTTTGCCAGTCCGGGGATTTGAGCAACGAGGCGCAGCGAGCGCGAGCGCATCCGGACCATACTTGCAGCCAAGGTTTCGCCCGCAAGTTCAAGGGTCAAACTCGCCTCAATCGGATCGATATCACCGCTGATTTCACGCAGACCTGACAGCGCGATATCGCAGGTAACTTGAGCGTTCTCAATATCCCAAGACCAGGTCAGCGACTCAATGTAACCTTCGGGAACGACTTCCATCCAGACATCGCGCCAGATTCCAACGACCGAGTGATACCAAATACCGTGGGGGTTTTCCTGCCAGTCTTGTTTGCCGCGCGGCTGGTCCACAGCGTCAAGGCGATCCTGTGCGCGGACGACAAGTTCAAGGCCGTCATCTAGATAATCGGATGAATCAACAGTGATGGTGAATGGCGTGTACCCACCTTCATGATGCATATGGTGACGGCCGTTAATCCAGACATCACAGGTGAAATCAACCGCTTCGAAGTGAATACGCAGGTGCTGCCGGGAGGAAGTGTCATCAGCACCTGCCTGAAGAAGGTCTTCGGGGGTAATGGTGCGTCGATACCAGACAACATCAGATCGTTCCCCACTCCAGCCGCTGTCCGGGCTTCCAGGTGGGAAGGGGACAGTGATCGTCTTGGAGAAGGTGACTCCGGGCAGGTACCACCCCAGGGTGAGTCCCTCATCGCTTGAATCCGTAGCGAAGGACCACTGGCCATTGAGATTCAGCCAGGATTCACGACAGAGATCAGGGCGCGGATAATTCGCGTCGCTCCATGCATCGAAAGTGTCTACGTTGACCTTCATGGGATTATCATGCACGATTTACCCCAAAATTGCAACGTAGCAAATTAAGTACAATTCCTCAGCGATCGACCAGAATATTCAGTAGACTGAAGCAATAATCCCTGATGAAATCGCTGTTAACAACACTTTTTGGAGACGCACATGAAATCTTCACGGCCTAACATGCGCGACGTTGCGCAGCTTGCCGGTGTTTCACAGCGCACCGTTTCAAACGTAGTAAATAATTTCCCGCACATCTCCCCCACCACTCGACGCGCTGTTGAAGACGCGATTCGTCAACTTGGTTACCGCCCAAACATTGCGGCACAGCGACTTCGCCAAGGTCAGACCCATACCTTAGCGCTCGCAATCCCCAACCTTGCCTGGCCGTATTTTGGGGAGATCGCGCACCTGATTCAAGATGAGGCACGACGCAATGGATACTCCATCATGGTGGTCGAAACCGCCGGAACTCGCGAGCATGAAGTTTCAGTCCTACGCGATTTCAGAACCAATCTCATTGATGGCCTGATCCTCTCCCCCATCGAATTGGACCGCGAAGGCCTAGCTGAACTTGCCCTTGATGCTCCCCTTGTTCTGCTGGGTGAACGAATCCAAGACGCCGGCATCCCCCACTACTCAATGGATAACGTCTCTGCGGCCTCGGAGATGGTGCACCACCTCTACCAGCAGGGCGCGCGCAGCTTCCTGATCCTTGGCTCGACACATACTCGCGCGACCTCCAGCGCAGGAGCTCTTCGCCAGCGAGGAATTGAGAAGGCTCTGTCTGAGCTCGGCTTAGATTCGTGGGCGTGGCGTAGCGTCGAAGTCTCTCCTTGGACCGCCGAGGGTGCTGAATCAGCTCTCAGTCAGTGGCTGGAATCGAACACGCTTCCCGATGCCATTTTCACAATGAATGACCTTTTGGGGGCAGGTGCTCTACGCGCACTTTCTCGCGCACAGATACGCGTCCCCGAAGACGTCTTGGTTTCTTCATGGGACGACACCGTCCTCTCGCGCTTCTCAACGCCGGCGCTCACAACCATTTCCCCGGATACTCACGCGATTGCGCACGAGGCCGTGGCTGGCCTGATTGCGCTTATTGAGGGTAGCGGCCGGGCTGGAGCCCCGCAGGAAGCGGAAGGAGTGGAGGCAGACGCCGCTGAAACATCGAACGCGGCCTACAAGAATCAGCCGTCAACACAGGTTTCCGACGTCACGGTCTCTTATACGTTGACCGTCCGCGAATCTACCAAGCGCGTCTGACACGAGCGCATCCCGCGTGCCACTTCGCTACACCCAGATACGCGTGTGGGCAGACCCGAAGGCCTGCCCACACGAAAAGCTGGAGAAAACTCTCAGAGGTTGAGCTGGATCTTGCGTCCGGGAACGGCCTCGATCAGTTCGCGAGTGTAATCCTGAACCGGGTGATTGAAGAGCGCATCGGTCGTGTTTGCCTCGACCAAGCGTCCCTTCTCCATAACCACAACATCATCCGCAATCTGACGAACAACGGCCAGGTCGTGAGTAATGAACAGGTAGGACAGTCCAAGCTCAGCTTGCAGGTCGTTAAGCAGGTGCAGAATCTGGTTCTGAACCAGCACGTCCAGTGCGGAAACGGCCTCGTCGAGGACGATCACCTCGGGGTTGAGCGCAAGGGCGCGCGCAACCGCGACGCGCTGACGCTGACCACCGGAGAGCTCGTTCGGGTAACGACGCATGGCGCTTCGCGGCAGAGCAACCAGATCGAGTAGCTCGGCGACGCGAGCTTCGCGCAGCTTCTTCGGGTTGAGTTTGCGCTTTTCGGCGGCGGTTAGTGTGCGCTTTCCGTCGGAGGCTTCGACGAGCTTCGTCATCCACTCTTCGGGGTCGCGGCCGGTCGCTTGTGCGCGCGCGATCTCCTGCTTGGCGTATGCCAGGGTGCCGTAGCCGTGGATCTTCAGGGGCTCCTCGATGATTCGGAAGATCGAATACATCGGATCCAGCGAGCCATAGGGGTTCTGGAACACTGCCTGCAAGCGGCGACGCAGGGCGAAAAGCTGAGCCTCGCTGTACTCCGAGGTGTCCTCGCCATCAAAGAAGATCTTGCCCGAAGTCGGCTCCAGCAGGTGGAGGATCATGTTCGCAGCGGTGGACTTACCGGAACCGGATTCACCCACGACCGCAAGGGTCTTTCCACGACGAAGCGTGAAGGAGACATCGTCGACCGCTAGAAGTTTCGAGGCCTCGCCCTTCGCACCGCGGATGTGGAATTCCTTAGTGAGGTGCTCGACGCGAATCATTTCCTCGGAAGAGGCGTTCTTGGCCGAACCGGTGAATTCTTCGTCGGTGTGCGTCACGCCGCGTGCGTGGGCGCTTTCGATACGTGCCGAGGCCAAGGACGGGGCCGCGGACACCAGGCGCTTCGTGTAGGGGTGCTGCGGGTGCTGGAGGATCTCCAGAGCAGGACCGGATTCAACGATGCGACCGCGGTGCATAACGACCAGCTGTTCGGCGCGCTCAGCGGCAAGACCCAAGTCGTGGGTAATGAAGAGCACTGCCGTGCCCATTTCCTTGGTGAGCGTCTCGAGGTGATCGAGAATTCGACGCTGAACGGTCACGTCCAGTGCCGAGGTGGGCTCGTCAGCAATGAGCAGCTTCGGACGAGAAGCAAGACCGATAGCGATCAACACGCGCTGACGCATACCGCCCGAGAACTCGTGCGGGTATTGCTTCGCGCGACGTTCACCATCGGGAAGGCCTGCCTGCTCGAGGAGCTCGGTGACTCGCTCCCCTGCTTCGGAGCGGGGAACAATATTATTCGCCAGCAGGGCTTCCTTCACCTGCGTGCCCACGCGAAGAACGGGGTTCAGGTTACTCATCGGGTCCTGGGGAACCAAGCCAATGCCGGATCCACGCAGTTCGATCCATTCCTTGGAACTCATCTTGGTGAGCTCCTTGCCGTCGAACTCGATGGAGCCGCCGGTCACCTTACCGGTGCCCGGGAGCAGGCCGATAACGGCAGCGGCTGTGGTCGACTTACCCGAACCGGACTCGCCGACGATTGCGACGGTCTGACCGGGGTAAATGGTCAAGTTAGCTCCGCGAACGGCGGGAACAACACCGGTCGAGGTTGTGAAGGTAACCTCCAGGTCGGTGATCTTCAGCAGAGGGTTGGCGTCGTCCGGGTGGACTTCGACCTTCTCAGCGCCTTCGAGGATGATCTCGGTGACAGTCTCTTCGAATTGTTCTTCGTTCACTTCTTCGCCTTCGGGTCAAGGGCTTCGCGAACGGCGTCACCCATCGTGATGAAGCTGAGCACGGTCAAGGCCAGTGCCATAGCGGGGTAGAAGAGAACCATCGGTGCCTCCCTCAGGTTAAACCTCGCCTGCGAGATGTCAGCACCCCAAGACACATCCGTCGTGGGAAGACCAATACCCATGAAGGACAGCGAGGCCTCGGCGACGATGAAGGAACCCAGAGCAACCGTCGCGTAGACGATAATCGGTGCCATCGAGTTCGGGATGATGTGGGAGAGCAGGATGCGCCAACGCGATGCACCGGTTGCCTTCGCGGCCGTCACGAATTCTTCGTTCTTGGCGCTCATGACCGAGCCGCGTGTAATACGTGCGATCTGAGTCCAGCCGAACAACGACAAGACCAAGATGACCATCCAGATGTTGCGGTACTGCTTGAACATCTGCATGAAGACAATTGCCGCGAGCAGCAGGGGAACTGCAAAGAAGATGTCGGTGACACGTGAGATCACGGCGTCGATCCAGCCGCCAAGGAAGCCGGCGATGGAGCCAAGAGTTGCACCGATCAAGACGACGCAGATCGTCGTCAGGACACCGACGGAAACCGAGGCGCGTGCGCCGTAGATGACGCGGGCGTAAATATCGCAGCCTTGGAAGGTGTAGCCGAAGGGGTGTCCGGCCTCGGGCTTGCCCAAAGAGTGCGAGAGCTCGCAGAAGCGAGGATTGGTGCTCGTGAAGAGCTGCGGGAAGACAGCAACCATGAGGGCCACGAAGATAATGACCGCAGCGATCCAGAACAGGGGACGCTTGCGCAGGTTCTTCCACGCTTCCCCCCACATTGAGGCGGGTGCGGATTCATCGGCGACGGCGTCAACTGCACCCAAACCGGTCTCATCAATATCCGAGACGTAGTGATCCTGTCCGGCACGAGTACGCGAAATAGCTTGCGAAGGAATGAAATCACTCATAGCGAATCCTCGGATCAAGAACGGCGTACAGCAGGTCAACAAGGAGGTTTGCTGAGATGTAAACCATGACCAAAACTGTCGTGAAGGAAACAACGGTAGCGGCCTCGCCCTTAACAATTGCTAGCCACAAAGTACCGCCAACACCATTGATATTGAAGATACCTTCGGTAATGATCGCGCCACCCATGAGGCCACCCAAGTCGCCACCGAGGAAGGTCGCGACGGGGATCAGCGAGTTACGAAGAATGTGGCGCGTCATCACGGTGCCCTCTTTCAGGCCCTTAGCGCGTGCGGTACGCACATAATCAGCAGAGACGTTTTCGGATACCGATTGGCGCGTGAGTCGGATGACGTATGCAAGGGAGGTCGCGCCTAGCACAATTGCAGGCATCGTCAAGGATTTAAAGGAAATCGTAGTTGCCGTAGCAGGAAGCAATCCCCATTTCATGCCGAGGAAGAACTGCATGAGGAAGCCGATAACAAAGGTCGGCACAGAGATGACAACCAGAGAGAGGACCAGGACCGTTGAGTCGAAGAAACCACCGCGACGCACACCTGCAATAACACCGAAGAGAATACCGAGAATAGCCTCGATCAACAGGGCGTAGACGGCCAGTCGGATGGTGATCGGGAATGCGGTTGCCAGCACTTCGGTCACCGGTCGATTGGAGAAGGTCTTCCCAAAATCAAGGGTGAAGATGCCCTTGAGGTAGAGCAGATACTGCATCCAGAAAGGCTTATCAAGGTTGTATTCTTCGCGGATTCGAGCTGCCGCAGCCTCGGTCAAGCCCTTATCGCCTCCGAGGGCCGCGACGGGATCACCTGGCATCAGGTGGACCATCGCAAAGATCAGGAACGTTGCTCCAAAGAAGACCGGGATGGTCTGCAGGAGACGTCGTCCGATGTATCGCAGCATGGACAGGTCCTTTATCACATGTGTTTACGAAGAATCTCCGTAAACGTATCGGGGTTCATCATCATGAACGGGCTTTCACATACGCCTGTAGCTACAAACGGATCAGCGAGATACCGCACGAGATACACATAAACGTATGTGCACTATCGCTCATACTAATGCAAAGAAGTGGTAAATGGTCAATCGTGTGTCTTTAATTACGTAGAGAAGACTCTGAAGAATCCCCCATTGGGAATTCACTGAAAGACACGCGCTCAATGCGTGTGGGGTGGAAGTCCACAGACTTCCACCCCACACCTCATCCGCTCAAGTATTTAGCGGGGAAGAACTATTTTCAGTTCTTGGTAATCGCGAAGTATTGCACATTCGAGTTCCAGGTGAACTGAACGTTGCTCACCTTGGTGGACCATGCACCGTTGGTATTCGCGTACCAGGTCGGGATAACCGGCATGTCCTCGAAGAGCAGCTCTTCGGCCTTGTACTGAAGGTCGAGCGCCTCAGTACTCGAAGCGGACAGCGAGTCGCTCAGGTACTTGTCAAACTGACTGCTCTTCCAACCGGAGTAGTTGGAGGAAGCGTTCGACGAGTAGGTCGGGAAGAGGAAGTTGTAGAGCGAGGGGTAGTCACCCTGCCAACCCTGACGGAAAGCGCCCTTGGTGGTGCCGGCCTTCATATCGCCAAGCAGCGACTTGAAGTCTGCGTAGGCATCGCCTTCAGCCTCGATACCCAAGGTGTTCTTGATGGAGTTGCAGGTTGCGTCAACCCACTGCTGGTGGCCACCATCAGAGTTGTAGGAGAGGAGGAACTTGCCGCTCCACGGAGAGATCGCGTTAGCCTGCTCCCACAGCTCCTTAGCCTTGGTGGGGTTGTACTCCAGAACCTCAGAGCCCTTCAGGCCTTCCTTATACCCGTCAATTGCGGGGGAAGTGAAGTCCTTGGCGGGGGTACGGGTGCCAGAGAAGACCGTCTTGACAATCGAGTCACGATCGATAGACATTGAGATGGCCTTGCGACGCAGCTTGCCTTCTTCACCAGAGAAGTGCTCCAAGCGCTCAGGAATAGTGATGTACTGAATGACAGCCGCGGGCTGGTTAGCAGTACGCCCGGACAGTTCCTGCTGGTAGCTGGAGAAGACCGAAGAAGGAACACCATCGAGAACGTCGAGCTCGTTGGAGCTCAGGTCAGCGTAAGCGGAATCGAGGGACTGGTAGAAGACGATGCGGATGCCATTATTCTTCGCGGCACGGGGACCAGAGTAGTTGGGGTTCACGGCCAGATCGATCTGCTTGGAGTGCTGCCAAGCATTCTCATCCTTGGGCATGTACGGGCCGTTACCCACGGGGTGCTCGCCACCCTTCTTGGGGTCTGCCAGGGTCGAGTCGGGAAGCGGAGAGTATGCGGTGTAGCCCAAGCGCTTGATGAAGTCCGACTCAGGGCCCTTCAGCTTGACGACGAAGGTGTAGTCGTCAACGATCTGCAGGCCACCTTCCATATCGCCAGCGCCGTCATCATCGGTGCCAATGACGCTAGCGAAGAAGCTTGCGGCGCCCAGGTTTTCCTTCGTGGCCATCTTCCATGCCTCAACGAAGTTCTTTGCCAGGACGGGAGTGCCGTCGGAGAACTTGCCATCGTGACGCAGCTTGATGGTCCACTCAGTGTTGTCAGCATTGGGGGTGATGGACTCCGCAGCGTCCAGCTGAGTTGAACCGTCGGCCGCGTAGTAAGCGGGGGACGAGAAGATGCTGGAGACAATGCGGCCGCCACCGGTCTCATTGGTGTTAGCCGGGATCAGCGGGTTCTGTGGCTCAGAACCGTTAACGGTAACAAAGTTGTCCGAAGAACCAGTGCTGCCAGAAGAGCATGCGGTCAGTGCCAGACCAAGGACGGCGGGCACTGCCAGCCACGACCTCTTAAGATTCATGAGATTCCTCCTGTAGGAATTCTGTTCAGTCATATGTGCTGATGTCTCGGAAGCATAGCCCACTTTTTTCCCGAAACCTTCACATGTCCATGATGTAAACATTACATTTCGGTTACGATTACAAAGATTTGGTAAAGAGATATCTGTAACAAGCTCTCAAATTTGTCAACCTATGCCACAAATCACATCGTGGCAGATTTTGCTTCCTCGTCAACCATTCATACCCGGTCCGATCAGGCTTATTGCCTTGTCAACAGCCCCATAAAAGGCGCGAAATTCAAGCTAAAGATACGAACTAAGCACTGCCGATATGAAGCGAAACAGACTAATCTAAACAATGCAGGACTCGCCGCCTCGAGGACTGAAGCCGGATATTTGGCTAGCTTCAGCGATCCAAATATCCGGTTAGACGTTGCGGGTCGGGCGGTTGTGGCACCAGAGCCGCAACCGCTCGACCTAGCCTAAATCCATCCTCACCGTACAAACGAGGTATTTGGTCGGGGATTTTTTCCAGTTCTCCCAAGGAAATTGGATCAAGAGTGCCGTGTGCCATCAGCTGTTCGAACTGTGACAGCGAGCGAATTGCAATCAGCGCGACATTCTTCGGGAACTCGCGTGCGAACTCCGCATAGATTTCCGGATCGTGCTGACCATCATCACCGACCAAGATCCACTGAATATTTGGGAAGGTACGCACAAGGCGTCGCAATTCGCGCTTCTTATGTTCAACACCCGAGCGGAACCATCCTGTATTCGACGGCCCGAAATCCGTCATCAAAAAGGCACCCATAGGAAAGTCTGTTCGGCGCAAGAATTCGCGTAAGCCGGGTACCAGGTTCCACGGACCAGTCGACAGATACATCACCGGCAAGGCATTCGCCTGCCTTCCATGCGCGGCCGAAGAAGACTCCTTGCGTTCAGTGTGCTTCTCCTGACCCGAAGGATAGAGGTTGAAACGTGCCACTCGACGCAAGAATCCTGCCATCCCTGGCACGGCCTCGCGATCGGAAACTCTCTCCATCAGCGCGTGCTTCGCGGCGGTCAACAAACGCGGAATCATCGAGACAATGATCGTGTCATCAATATCTGAAACAACACCGTAGCGTTCATCATCACCGATCACTCGTAGCGGGATATCAACAGATTTTGCCGCACGGATACGTCCAAGAACGCGGCCTTCTTCTGCCCTACCCACCCGTAAAAGAGACTCTCCCGCAGCGCTAGCCCCTTCAACATCAGAAGAGGGATACAGGCGATCTCCTTCGCGAACACCCATTCGCTGAACATCCACGGCGTTCAGAGGCTGAATCGAGGCGACCTGCCAACCCGGCTGCAAACCGTGCCCAACAAGTTCAATATCGACGTATCCGCCGCCATCGGTGAATACGACCTTCTGGGCTTGACCACAGGTCACCAGAACTGGTTGAAAAGGAACCTGAGCATCAAAAAACTGACGCCATCCTCGCCGCTGGGTCAACCACGAGCGCTCCCCCACTCGATCTTCCATGACGACGCGAGCTAGAACTCGCGCACGAGTTTGCGAGGCATAGCCTCCAAAGCCGACAACACCCGGGTAGAAGCCCGCCCATCCCAGCACTCGGGCAAGCCCGGTCGACGTGGCCTCGTCAAGGCGAGAGGCAACGGAAAGCGCAAGGGAGGGAAGACTCTTTCGGGCGAACACCAATTTCAGCCCTCATTCAGAAGATCACGCTGATGCTGCGCTTCTTCCACAGCAGACTCCTCCAAAGAACGCTTCAGGGGAGGAAGACCGATGAGCATGATGAGAACCATGACCCACGCAAAGATTGCAATCATCACGTAGGCGCCGCCCGAACCGTAACGGTCAACAGCGGGACCCGAGGCAGAAGATCCCAGCGAAACTCCCAGATTAATGGCGGTACTCAACCATGCCAGGCCTTCGGTCTGACGATGTCTGGGAACAGATTTGGCGACCATCATGTTGACGTTCGTCATGGTGGGGGCACAGGCAATGCCACTGATCAACATGATGACGGCCAGGGCGATGATCGTATGCGCCAGCAGGTAGGCAGTCATACCAATTGCCAAGGCGACAACGCCGATTGCAAAGAGCTGCCACAGAGGACGTCGCCAACTCCGCGCACCGTAGATCAGTGCGGAGATAAATGAGCCAAGCGAGAACATTGCAAGGAGAACACCCGAAAGAGCAGGAACCCCAAGTTCCTTGGTGAAAGCAACAACAGCAATGTCATTCGCACCGAATTGTGCGCCCATTCCCATGTAAGTCAGCATGAGGACGATCATCGCGGGAAGAAGAAGCAGGGATCGCTCACGTGCGGGTGCCGAGGCCGTCGCGCCCTTAGCATCCGCGGCTGCGTCCTTCGAACCCTCAGTTTCGTCACTAGCTGCCCTCGCGTCGCGACCAGCCTTCCCCAATGGAATGGGTTCCGAAGAACGCTGGGACAAGAAGAGCACGGCGCCGACAGACAGGAAAACAATGGAGACCGCGACGCCGGTGGTCGGATGCAGAACCGTTCCCAAAACCGTTGCAACGACAGGCCCAACGATGTAGACGAATTCGTCGACAGCGGCCTCGAGAGCAAATGCACTATTGAGCTGTGACACCGTGTCGGTGGTGCGGATCCACCGAGCTCGGACCAATGCACCGGGAGACCCCCAGGTTGCACCAGCAATTCCGGCTGAGACGAACAGGATCGACGGCGAGGCCATCTGAAGAGTCGCCACAAACAACATGATGGTCGCAACTGCCGACACCGCAAAAACAGGCCCCATGACTTTGAGCTGTCCGTAGCGGTCGACTAGGCGTGCCCACATTGGCGCAGTTACTGCCAAAGCGATGATATTGACAGCCGACACTGCACCCGCAAGGGTGTAGTTTCCATAAGCCGCTTGGATCGACAAGATGATCGCGATCGGCATGATGGACATGGGTAGGCGCAAAATGAAGCCGGCGGCTGAAAAACGCCATGCCCGGTTCAGACGAAGAATTTCCCCATAGGTCGACAGCACTGTGCCAGTTTATGCGTTCTTAGACGCCTTTGGCACTCCCCACGCTTATGGTGCCGCGCACCCCATGCAAGTGGGTTAGTTCGTCACTTCAATCTTTCCGTGAGCTCCGGCCTCGGCAAGGCTCATGATGTGGTTAACGAAGGTGTAGGTACCCGGTTCCTTAAAGGAAAGCTCCACGAAACCACCCTGCGCGGGAAGCATGGGGAAGGTTTGGGATCCCCCTCCCCCACGGCTGATCGCATTGCTTCCATCAATGAGCGTATATCCGCCCTCATCCCAGACGGTGTCGAATTGCCCACCGACGATGTGGAAGGACATAGCAGTATTTGGACCCGAATCCATCAACCAGAAACGCACGCGCTCGCCGACCTTCACTTTGAGGGGGTGCGCATCGTACTGGAAAGGACGCCCATTGAATGCCTGCAGGTCAGGCATCATCGAAGCGATTTTCGTTGCGCTTGCGGTTCCGCCGTTATCCCCCAGATACAGCTCGGTTGTAACCATCGCATACTCATGATCCACTGGGCGCAGATCGCTTGGGTCAATAATCACCGCGCCGGTCATACCGTTGGCAATATGCATGGACATGGGATGCGTCGAGCAGTGGTACATCCAAATACCGGCTGCCTTCGCTGTAAAGGTGTATTCCAGCGTTTGCCCCGGATCGATGGTCTTCATGGCCTCATCCGGCGCAATATCGCCCGCGTGGAAGTCCAGAGAATGCCCCATCGTTCCTTCGTTTTTGAGGGTGATGTGGAAGGTATCGCCAATCTTTCCACGCAGGGTGGGTGCAGGAGTGTTCCCGTTGAAGGTCCAGACCGTCCGGCTGACATCGTCGCTCAAGTTCTGCACGATATCGTCGCGGGCAACCAGGGTGTAGTAGTGGTCTTTTTCTTCCGAGGCCGGTGCAACTTCAGCAGGATAGGGATCGACTTTCGCCGCGTAGGCTCGTAGTTGGTCTGCAGTTGGGATTCCCCTCCCCGTTGCGACCTCGTGGTTGTGGGAGCCGCTGCCAGAGTGCGAGCCTGCTGAGCTGCCGCTGCTTGAGGCACCATCGGCGACAATGCTCAGCGTCATCCCCATCTCACGGTGTCCCGGCAGTGAGCACCAACCTTCGGTATCTGCAGTGATGACCCCAGCATCCAGTTCCGCGCTTGCACCAGGGGCCAGAGAACCTGTTGTTTGCCCATTGGCCAGGACCAAATCGTGGCGTTGCTCCGCGGTGTTTGTGAAAGTAATATGCAGCCTGTTTCCCGCAGGAACATGAATAACAGAGGGGGTGAAAGACATCCCTTGGACACCGATTTCCACGTGGGTAGTTTCACCGGTTTCTTTCACCTGAGTTGACGAGGCCACGCTTGAGGTGTTCCCCACCGCTGAATTTTGCGTTGCGTTACTTCCGCCAGCTAGGACACTGGCAAGAACAAGGGCGACAACAGCGCCAAGGCCCGTGAAGACCATTGCTGCCCGCGAGGGCCCGGTGGTTTCTTCGCTCATTGAACCTGCCTACTTTCACTCATTTCTTTGATGCGTTCTCGACGCGCTCGTGCTTGATTTTTTCCCGCGCGCGCAAACATCACGATGTCAATTACGAAGGTCATGATCACGACCAGCCAAAGCGCGTATCGAAGAGTAGTAACCGCTATGCTTGCGGCAGCATAGAAAAGGACAACTTGAAGGAACAGAGCTCCGTTTCTCAGCGCCACGCGCAGTGCGAACTGCCAGTCAAGAATTGCGATACCAATTCTGACAACCGAAGGACCGCCTCCGATGACAACTGGCATCAGATAGCTCAGCGCTCCCCCAAAGAGCTGGGCGAAGCCGCCCGCTCCAATAATCGGAAGCCACATCATGGTCAGTACCCGTATCTGGCTCGGGGTACTGACAAAAAGCGCCATGATTCCCAAGAACAGAATGCCTAGAGCAATCCATCCCAAACCGATCAGGAATGACCACGCGGAATACTCTTGAGGTTTCTTTGCTGCTAAAACACGAACATAAGGGATAAGAATCCCCATAATCCCACAGGTTGCCGCACCTAAAATTCCGGCACCGACCAGGGGCATAACTCCTAAGAGAGCCCCACACACCGCGATCAGCAAACTGACGCACCAAGGCGGAAGAACTTTAATCCCCCAGGAAACCGCATCGGGAGACATCCGTGTACGCAAGATTGTCGGCCCCAAGGTAATCGCAGTGCCACCAATGCTCAACCCCAGCCAGCCACCGACGCCACTGAGAGCGTGTGCAAAGGTCAGACGATCACGCATCGCTAGGAAGGCCTCGGGAATGGAAGAAGAAAACATTGTGGTGGTGACAAAACCAGCAAGAAGCGCGGTGAGTACAAAGAAAGCTGCCGCGCACACGTAGTAGCGCACAACAATGACAAAGCGCGAGGCCAAACGCTCGCGAAGAACCGACAGCATCGCGGCTCCATGCCAGGCAGCAATTGCCGCGATGCCCGTTGCCGCGACGACAGTTCCGATGAACCAGCCAAGCCACATCGAAATAAAGAGCAATGCAAAACACGCATTGAAGCTCAGCATTCGACGCAGGTTGTCCGAGTGAGCTCTGCGGTCATCGGCTGCCAGACGTGCAAGGGAGCGGGCAAAGAACCATGACCATTGGAAAATTCCATTGCTTAAGACGCCTAAAGTCACCAGATGGATCATGGTCCACAGGGGCTGCGGCATGCGGCGGTGAAGGAAGAGGGTCACTACTGCCATAAGAACCGCGATGATCATCCACGTGGTTCCCAAGCGATCGATGCGCATTCGGGAGGGGCGTCCGGACCCCGGGGCGCCGGTGGGAGCACCTGCCGGTCCCGCACCGATACTCAGTCCCGCCTTGGGAGAAGAAATCTCAGGCATGAGTGCTCCGTCCACGTCGCGTGTTCACAATTGTCACGCTCGCAGTCGTAACGACGAAGAGAAGGAACGCACACACTCCCAGCGCTCCGCCAAAACGCCAGGGAAGTGCGGCCTCGCGCGCGCCAGAAAGGAAACGAATCAGCAAGCTCAGGTGGAAAAGAACCAGAGGGACCCACATCGAGAAGTGGTAGGGAACCTCGCGGCGAATGACCGAGGGGATAATAACCGGTGCGTGCGCAATGACCATGGAGACTGCGAAGCCTACTGTCAGGGCATGAACAATCGCATCGTAGCCATAGCCGGAAAAGGTCGGGGGCGCGGTAATCCACAAAGCGGCCGGGAGCATTACCCATCCGTATCCCGCGAGCATAGCGACCGCGGAAAGACGCGGAATTCCAGGGATATTGATGGTTTTACGAGCGACGTCATGATACCCCATATCGATTGCAAGTGCCGCAAGCGAAATTCCTAAAAGCGGGTAGGCAACAAGGGGAACAATCAGCGTCAGCGCCAAGGAAATGAGCAGAGCCCCGACCCAGACCAAAATTCGCTTCTCGGTTACCTCGTTGAAGGCAAGGCGCGCCAATTCCAAGCGCTCGCCAACGATTGTGAGAAGCAAGAAGAAGAGCCACCACGGCATGATGAGGGCTACTTCCAAGCCCCGCATCCACAAGAGAATCCCGCACAGGCCGACACAAGCACCGATCAATTGAATGAGGACCGCGTACGAGGCTTGACGCTTTTTCCACACATGCCGGTAGATCATGACCAGGGTGATCATGGAGATTGTCCACAGGACTGCCGGAAGCATTCGCTGGGATTGATATCCGGGAAGAACCCTGCTTAGGAAGGCAGGAAGTGGCGCTGCAGCAAGGAAATTGGTAATCGTACGGCTCTGAGAGACGACGATGGCAGCAATTCCCGCGAGCGCCGAAGCAGCCGGGGAAAGGTATGCCCAGCGGGAATTAATTGCCACCGCACGCTCTAAACAGATCGCTGTTCCCAAGAAGCCATAGACCATGAGGATTCCATGAATCGTCCCCAAGTCCGTGGAATTTACGGGAGCAAGTGCTCCCAAGCGAACAAGAGCCGCATCAAGCCCCGCAAGAAGAGCGGATGCTGCACCCATGAGCAGGATCATCCGAGGCCACGGAAAAGGAGGACGCGCAGCGGTTGAGGTATCCACGCGACCGTGCGCTTTCTCCACCATTTTTACCGGGCCTCTCCTGCTTTAATTACGCTCCCTTAAAGGTACCGGTCAGAAGGATCTTTTTCCACCAAAGCAGTAGACCCAGAAGGTGAATAGCAGTGGGGTGCGGCGCCGCAATGCGACTCCACACCCCCACAATGCTTTCTCTGAGAAACTCAGCCCTTCAAGGCCTCGCTCACCAATTGCTTTGCCGCTTCCTGAACCTCAGCAAGGTGCTCGGCACCACGGAAGGACTCGGCATAGATCTTGTAGACATCCTCGGTTCCCGAGGGACGGGCAGCAAACCACGCAACATCGGTCGTAACCTTCAGGCCGCCGATTGCAGCGTCATTACCCGGAGCACGCACGAGCTTCGCGGTGATGGGGTCACCAGCCAGCTCGCTTGCAGAGACATCCTCGGGAGACAAAGCAGCGAGTTTCGCCTTTTCTTCGCGGTTCGCGGGCGCATCGATACGTGCGTAGGCCGAAGCTCCGAAGCGTTCGACCTGTTCTTCGTGCAGCTGCGAGGGGGTCTTGCCGGTGACGGCCAGAATCTCAGAGGCGAGCAGCGCCAAGATGATTCCATCCTTATCGGTGGACCATACGGTACCGTCCTTGCGAAGGAAGGAGGCTCCTGCGCTTTCCTCACCGCCGAAACCAAGCTCAGCGCTGACCAAACCTGGAACGAAGTACTTGAAGCCCACGGGGACCTCAACGAGCTTTCGGCCAATGGAATCAGCAACGCGGTCGATGAGGGCCGAAGACACCAAGGTCTTACCGACGGCAGCTTCTGCGGGCCAGTTCGGGCGATGCGTGAAGAGGTACTCGATCGCAACTGCCAAGTAGTGGTTCGGGTTCATCAAACCATCGGGGGTCACGATTCCGTGACGGTCCGAGTCGGCGTCGTTTCCGGTCGCAATGTCGTAGGGAGTGTTTCCGTTCTCATCCGGAGTCATCGCATCGCGAAGCGAAGCCATTGCATAGGGAGAGGAGCAATCCATACGGATCTTTCCATCCCAGTCCAGGGTCATGAAGGACCATGCGGGGTCGACCTTGGGGTTCACAACGGTCAGTTCCAAGCCGTAGCGCTCTGCGATCGCTCCCCAGTAGTCCACCGATGCGCCGCCCAGTGGATCGGCGCCAATACGCACACCGGCCTCGCGAATCGCATCAATATCGATGACCTGGTCAAGCTGATCAACGTAGTAGGCCAAGTAGTCGAAGCGATGGATACTGGGGTGATCCAGCAGATCCGAACCCAGCACGCGATCAACACTGCGCCAACCCTTTTCGAGGATTTCGTTGGCACGCTTAGCAATCCACGAGGTCGCGTCTGAGTCCGCGGGACCACCGTGAGGCGGGTTGTACTTGAATCCACCGTCACGAGGCGGGTTGTGGCTGGGAGTTACGACAATACCGTCGGCCAGCCCTTCCCCAGTCGTGCGCAGGTGCTTGGGTGCACCGTTTGCACCGAGAATCGCCACAGAAACCGCAGGGGTCGGAGTGTAGGAACCGCGTGCGTCGATGCGAACATCAACGTTATGAGCGGCCAAAACTTCCAAGGCGGTGCGCCATGCGGGTTCGCTGAGCGCGTGAGTGTCGCGGCCAATGAAGAGTGGGCCGTTGAAACCCTGCTCGGCTCGGTAGTCGACAATCGCTTGGGTAATCGCAACGATGTGTGCTTCATTGAACTTGCCATCGAATGCGCTACCGCGGTGACCGGAGGTACCAAAAGACACCCGTTGATCGGGGTTTGAGGGGTCCGGCTCAATGTCGTAATACGCAGAAATCAGCGCATCAATATCTGTAAGGTCTTCGGGAAGGGCAACAGTGCCAGCTCTTTCATGCATGCTTTCAGTCTGCAATGTTTCCCTAAACCGTGCAAGGCATTTCACGATAAGGGACAGATTCACTTCCCAAACAGATTCGCCTGCTCACGCGCTTTAGTCCCTTGCGTTAAACTCAATGTGAATGTCGCCCCGGCAACGACGCAGCGCGACATTCATGGAAGACAAAGGAGAACCCCATGGGCTGGTTGGATTCGATCGAGCACAATCGCTGGCTGTCAGCACAGCTTCAAGCACTGATCGCAGAAGCAAAAGTTAGTACGACACCTTCGGGGTTTAGTGAAGGCCCAGACGGCGAGGAACCCAGCGAACGCGATCAATTCACACTCAGCGCTCGAATGCTCCACGCTTTTTCCTTGGGAACACTTCTTGGTCTTCCCGGTTCACGACGCTATGCCGACCACGCAACTAAGACTCTTCGTCGCGTCATCCATGATCATCTTCAAAAGCTTCCCGAAGCGACCGCCACCGACGATCCGGAAACCATTAATTCCGATGAATACAAGGCTGAGGTGCGCAGCGGGGAGATCGACTACCAGCTTGATAACGCGCTGCTCATTAGCGCGAGCGCAGCCGCGGCGGTTGCCAATCGCCCCAGTGCCCACGAGCTCCTCCTTGAGGCCCTCCACGAGCAAGAGCGCCGCTGGCTTGCCCCCAACGGACTGGTCTACGGAGCCATCGCCTCGGGAAGTACGCAGCACAAGGCGCCAATTATCTCTCTTGGAACCCTGGCCTCGACCGCCGAAGCGTACCTAGCCGCCGCCGAGGCGACCGCCGACCCCGTATGGATTGACCGAGCCGAATCCATTACCCGCGCGGTTGTGCAGATGGGAAGCGAGGCCTCGTGGAGGGTGGGCGAATACATCGATATCGAAGAACTCTCCCCCGTTTCCCAAACCGAGGCCGATTGGTCGAAGAGGTGGGAGCACTGGTCAGCAACTCCGGTGCTTGAAGGCGTGCAGATCGGGAGTTTGCTGCGCTGGTCGCGCCTGTGCATTGAGGTTCGCGCAGCCCTGAGGTCCCTGGGGCGTAAGAGCGATGACACACTTCTCGAGGCCGGTCAAGATTTCTTCGAACGAGCACGCGTTGATGGATGGCGTAAGAAGGGCTATGCGGGATTCGTGACCTCGGTGGGCTTCGAGCATCACGAGACAGAAATTCTGGACGACCGACGCTTCATGTGGGTCGCCTGCGAAGGCGTCTGCGCTGCGGTATCACTGGCGCGAGCACTGCGCGATGACGGTGCCAGCGAAGGTGAAGTCGAGCACTACGAACACTGCTATCGCTCGTGGTTGGACTTCATTAACGATGAGCTTATTATCCAGCCCGGCCAGTGGTTGCATGCCTTGTCCTTTGACAATGAGCGGATTGAAGATTCGAGGCCTCGCAGTGGGGATATCGCCTGGGCAATTCAGTGCGTTTTGGTTGGCCGAGTGCCGATGTGGCCTCCGTTTGCTTCCGCGATTTCCCGAGGCCTGTTGGACCATCCGGAAGAGGCGCCAGCTGACCGCCGTTCGTGGGTTCCTTTCCGTCGCCACCGCTGAGAAATAAAGGGATCGAGGGCATATTTGGAAAGACGAATGTGCGAATAGATCAAGATCCGCTATGATTGGCGGGTCTGGAGGGCTGACCGAGTGGCCGAAGGTGACGGTCTTGAAAACCGTTGTGTCAGCAATGGCACCAGGGGTTCGAATCCCTTGCCCTCCGCTGTACCGGCAATGCTGAGCGTCCCAGCGTGCGCATTTCGCGCGCGAAGGGAAAATGTCTTAGAGTAGTCGGCACTGGAGACGTCGCATAGTCCGGTCGAGTGCGCCTCCCTGCTAAGGAGGTAGGGGTTCACGCCCCTCGCGGGTTCAAATCCCGCCGTCTCCGCAAACAGCCCCCGGAATCCTCATGGGTTCCGGGGGTTTCGCTATGCCCAAAACATGCAGCACACAAATGCGGATCAGTCAATCACTTTTTTGAAACAAATAGTTTGAAATGACTAATTCCACAAGTAATTGCCCGCCGTTTTTAAAGAATGTAGATTAGACCGTGAATCCCTGTAAATTGTGCGATTGAGAGAGATTTTCGATGTCACATCCCAAACTCTTATAAAAACGCGCGCGCGAGCGGCGGGTGTTGCAACTCTTGCAGCAGCCTCGCTTCTGTTGACTTCCTTCACTCCGTTTAACGGTAGTGTCGCGGCAGACAACACCAGCGCAAGCGAAACCACCCAGGCTACCTCGGCCTCTGAAACGGAGAACACTAGCGACGCTAGCGCCTCCGCATCCGAGCAGACGGCAGCCTCCAACTCTGAGACTCCTGTAGCAGGCGGAACTGAGGCAAACGCCTCGGACACCTCCGCTCAGGACGCAGCTACTTCTGCAGAGGCCAACCAGCCTCGTTCACGTCGTGCACGTGCGACCAGCTCGAAGCCGGCAACCCTGGCAATGACTGTCACGAACGACAGTTCTACCCTTGCAATTCGTGACAAGCAGATCACGACGATCAACTACGCATGTTCGTCGGTGACCACTCCCTGTGAAGGCGCTGCCATTGAGGTACTGCTTCCTGCACCCGTTACCCCTGCGGGTACGGCGCTGACAGACAAGCTCTACACTGCAGTCGCAGTCACCGGTTCGACGGTTCTTCGCACCGAGCAGACCACTGTCGCAGGCAACCCAAGGATGAAGCGACTTCTCTTCCCTCTACAGAAGTCGATCCCCGCGGGCACCTCGGACCGTATCCAGATCACCTGGACCTACGACGGTAACGATGCGCCGAACAACTCAACGACCACCCAACAGGTGAACTTCACGGCTCTCAACGCTGACTCTATCGATGACTCAAAGACCACCAAGTGGACCGCGGACACCGATATCGCCATTGAGAAGAGCGGTTCGACAAACCCGAATGGCTACCCTGCTGTCGGCGGGGAAACGACCTATAAACTGCGTTATGGCTACCAGCAGATCGACCAAACCAACCCCAATAAGGTTGGTATCCGTTGGAATGGTTCCTCACTGAAGAATGGCGTCAACGCCACTGGCTTCGTGCAGGTCCAGGACATTAAGGTCGTCGATCCGCTTCCTGCAAAGGCAGTATTCGTCTCCGCTACCAACGGCGGCGTTTACGATGCAGCAACCCACACTGTTACTTGGTCCTATGACAAGTGGGCATGGCAAAACCCCATCGAGTCCCTCGTTACCGTGAAGTACCCCGAAGGTTCGGTAACGACGGCCGACACGGTCACAAATAAGGCCACCATCACGGCTGCGGTTCAGAATGACCCCACAACCGTCATGACGAAGAGCTCTGAAATCACCCACGGTTTCGCCATTCGTAAGCCTGGTGGTCGCGTTATTAAGACCGGTAACGACAACCAGTACCAAGTTCGCAAGGGCCTCACTCCATGGCGCTTCGGTGCTGCCAACACCGGCAATACGACGACACACGTTCACTTCGATGACACCCTGCCGTGCACATGGTCCACTCAGGACGCAAAGGCTGCAGGTGGCAACTGTGACCAACCGACCATGGTGAGTCCGTACCGCTTCACCATCTTTGGCAAGTCTGGCTACGAAGATAAGGGCGGCTGGACTTTCGAATACTGGACCAACAAGGGTAACCACGTTGTCGCCAACTACACCGAGACGGCGAACATCACCCTTCCCGATGGTGAATGGATCACCCGCTACACCATCGATAGCGATATTGCTCCTCAGACCAGCGCATCTGTTTGGTTCCAAGGCACGATTTCCGCTTCCCTCCCCAAGACGGAACCCTCGGATTTCGCCAGCCACTACAACCCGGTCGCTCCGCCCGAGAAGTACTACAACTATGTGGCTTCTCCGGACTACGTCCGCTTCCAGAACTGTGCAACCGGCACTCTGACGGATAAGGACACCGGCGCTGTCCTTGCTTCCAGTGATGACCTGTGCTCCTGGATGCGCGTGCGTGACGAGCTCCCCAGCGTGGGAGTAGCTAAGGTCGTCAGGACGAATCCCGTAGTTGTCGGAAAGACAGCATCTTTCGGTGTCAACGGCTCTGCTCGCACTGCTGCTCAAGGCGGCAAACCCACACCGTTTACCATTGCAGATCTTCTTCCTGAAGGCTTCGACATCGACGATGCATCTCAGGTCAGCCTCAATGGTGGTTCACCTCTGACCAACCCTGATGGAAGCAAGTACGACCTCAGCAAGGTCCAGATCGAGATCACGAAGAACTACAACGGCACGGGACGCACCCTGCTCCGCATGATCGTCCCCGACCCGGTTGAGGGATCGCTTTACACGAGTTTCGACACGACTGTGAAGAGCACCGCACCTGCTGGACAAACCGTGAACCAGGCAATGACGTACATGCCCGGTGACGGCGCCAAGGACGTTGCTGTAGACAAGAGCCTGCGCAACACGAACTACTGCTCCAGCGGTCGAGACAAAGACACCTTCGACGTCAATGGCAATGGTTCAACTGAGGATTACCTCTGTTCCGCCAACGCCAACTTCAACGTTGCGACCACCCCCGCAATGAACATCACGAAGGAAGTCAAGGGCAATAAGGATGCCGATTTCGTTCCTGCCGAAGAGGTCGCAAAGATCGATCCGGGTTCGGATGGCGCATACCGTTTCACCATTTCAAACGCTGGCAACACTCCCCTGACGAAGGTTGTCGCCTATGACATCCTCCCTCACCAGGGTGACGTGGGCGTTGGCCCTGCCTCTTCTCAGGCACGCGGCTCCTCTTGGCAGCCTTTCTTGAACTCGACCAACTGGACCTTCCAGTCGATCAAGGAGAAGTCAGGTAAGGACCCTGAGACCAGCGAAATCCCCGCCTCCGATATCACCATCCAGTACACGACGGTTGATAACCCCTGCCGTGGTGAAGTGATGAGCGTCGGTGGCGCAATGAACGATGGCCCTGCGGGATGTACACCCAACGCTTGGGGAGCAGCACCTGCAGACCTGAAGACCGTTAAGGGCTTCCGCCTGGTCATGAACCGCGATATTGAGGTCGGCGAAAAGATCCAGTTCGTTGCTACCATGACCTCTCCGGTCAACGCGAACCTGATTGCTTGGAACTCCGTTGCAATGGCTGGCGGCGTTACCGAAAACGGTAAGGTCTCCTACCTGCAGCCGAACGAAGCACCCAAGGTCGGCATCAACGTCTCCACTGACGTGTCGGTCACCAAGAAGGTTGCTCGCGTTAAGGTGAACGGCGATCAACCGGTCATGGATGCAAATGGAATCCCGGAAACAATCGAGTCGACTGACCCGGTTATGCCCGGCGACTACATGCTGTACTCGATCACCTTGAATAACAAGGGACCGGCTGTCGCCTCTGGCATGAAGATTAAGGATGTCCTTCCGCAGGGAATCGAAGCCATCTCCTCGCAGGTCCGCCTGTGTCAGACTGATGCAACCACTCCCTGCGTCGGTGTGAAGCACAATTCGAATCCGGATCTCGCGAATTTGGACACCGACTGGGAGGCCATGCCCTCCGGCGAGTTGAATACAAACCTTGCGGTGAACGGAACCCAGACACTCTACGTTCTGGTAAAGGTCAACCCCTACACCGAGGGCAAGACCATCACGAACACGGCAACTCTGGGTGAATACGATCAGAAGGATTCAGATCCTTCGAACAACACCTCCAGCGCATCCTTTACCGTTGGCGGCTCCATCACCGGAACCATCTACAACGACACGGATGCCACTTGGATGAATGATCGCGGAATCGACAAGCCTTTCGAAGGCGTGACTGTCCGTCTGTTGGATGCTAACGGCAACCCCGTTAAGGATTCCTCTGGCGCTGACATCACCGCGACTACTGACGCCAACGGAAACTACACCTTTAACCGCCTGCCTTTGGGCGACTACAAGGTTGAGGTCGTTCCCGACCACGCCACCGTTGACGGAAAGAACGCGTCACTGTCTGACTACACGCAGACCTACGGTTACGGTTCCTCGACCAAGCGCAGCGAGGCAGGCAAGGGGAAGCTCACAACCCCGACAATTTCTCTAACTACCTCGAACGCCAATGTTTCGAAGGTTGATTTCGGATTCGTCAAGCCCGCCTCGGTGGGTAACTTCGTGTGGTTCGACGCCAACAAGGACGGCGTCCAGGATGCGGATGAGGTCGGCGTTGCCGGCGTCACCGTCACCCTGACCGACGGCGCCGGCAACCCGGTCATCGACCTGGACGGCAACCCCGTCAAGCCGGTGACCACGGACGCCAACGGCAAGTACGAGTTCACGAACCTGATGCCGAACGTCGATCGGATCGTCGCGAACGCGGGCGAGGAGAACTACAAGGTGACCTTCACGGTCCCCGCCGGCTACTCTGCGACCAAGAGCTACGCGGCTTTGGATGATGAGAAGGACTCCAACGGTGCCGAGAGTGACGTGACGCTCACCGAGGGCCAGAACGATGAGACCGTCGACTTCGGCCTCGTTGCAGACGGAAAGATCGGTGACACGATCTTCTGGGATGTCGACAACAATGGTGGTTCTGCTCCCTCTGGCGCAGACAAGCCGCTTGCCGGAGTGAAGGTCACACTGACCTACACGACTCCTGCAGGAGTTGAGAAGACTCTCACGACCACAACCGATGCGAACGGCAAGTACTCCTTCGAGAACCTGGCCCCCGGAGACTACAAGGTCACCGTTGATCAGGACTCGCTGGCAACCGCTTGCCCCGAGTGCACTGCTCAGAGCCACGCACCTTCCGGCGACGTGAAGGCCTCGGAGAACCAAACCCTCTCCCTGAGCTCTAAGGTCACCCTGACCCCGACCTCGATGACCAACGAGGATCAGGACTGGGCATTCACTGCAGCAGCAGACACCGCGATTAAGAAGGCGATCACCACTCCCTCGGCAGAGGAGCAGGGCACCTTCGATTTCGCACCCGGAAAGGAAATCACCTACACCCTCACTCTGACCAACAATGGTCCGAGCGTGGCAACCGGTGTGACCGCTTCCGATAAGCTGCCCGCAGGCGTCACCTTCGTCTCCGCTGAAGGCGATGGCTCTTACAACGCAGAGACCGGTACGTGGGATCTGTCGAACCTGACCATTGCGAAGGACGAGGTCAAGACCATCACCATCACCGTGCGTATCACCGGTGAGGGCGTTGGCTCGCTGATCACGAACGTCGCAACGATCACGCACCAAGATCAGTACGGTGATAACCCGACGAATAACGAGTCTTCCGCATCCTTCAAGGGTGGCTACAACCTCGGAGGAACGCTCTACCGCGACTCCGACGTGAGCTACTCGAAGAGCGACACCGAAGCTCGATTCGCAGGACGTACCATTGCCCTGCTCGACGGAAACGGCAACCCGATCCTGGACAAGGATGGCAACCCCGTGACCACGACGACGGACGAGAACGGTAACTACCAGTTCACCGGTCTTGCCCCCGGCAACTACAAGGTGTCGATCGTTGATCCCACCACCGGTGATCTGGCTGGTCTGACCAACACGCAGGCCTACAACGGTCGCAACGCAACCGAGGCATCGGTGACCATCGGTGACTCCTCGGTCCAGGGCGTTGACTTCGGCTTCGTGAAGCCGGCGACCATCGGTGACCGCGTGTGGAACGATCAGGACCGCAACGGCGTCGACAACGGTGAACCCGGTGTCCCCGGTGTGACCGTCATCCTCAAGGATGCATCTGGCAACGAAGTTGCTCGCACGAGGACCGACGCAAACGGTAACTACCGCTTCGAGGGAGTCCTCCCCGGCACCTACAGTGTGTCGATTGAGGTTCCCGCCGGTTACGAGGCAGTGGCAACCTCCAAGGATGTCACCGTGGCAGAGGGCGAAGTCAACCTTGATATGGACTTCCCGCTCACCCTGATCCCGGCCGCCCCGTCACCTTCGCAGCCCGCGAAGTCGATTCTGGCGAAGACCGGTTCAGATGCGCAGTGGATCGCCATCCTCACCGCCATGCTGCTGGCAGCAGGCGTTGGGACTGTCGGTGCCGCTCGCAAGCGCCGCGACTGATCGCATAACGCGAATGCGCTTCTAAGCGCAAAGCACAGGCCGGGCCCCGATGAAAATCGGGGCCCGGCCCTTTTGTATGGCTTATCAGTTAACGCGGTGGTTTAGATCGTGGAGGCATGCGTTAGCTCTCCCCTTCCTGCTTTGGCTCACTCACCCACCGCCTTAGAACAGCAATAGACCCGGAACGGGTGAGCCAAAACAGGAGGGAGGACTAAATGGGTGACGATTGGCAGTCGGCACATAATGCGCTGGCCCCTCGAGAGACAGGGAGAAAAGCGCATCCTAGAGCATGTGCGCAGGCAGTAATCGTACTTCCCACGAGACAAAAGTTTGCCCCCGGGTGCTCACGCACCCGGGGGCAAACGCTATTCAGTATTCCTCAGTGCCGAAAGCTTAGTCCAACTGGTCGAAGGAGTGTGCCCACGCCGAATGGATGGGGTTCGCGTCGGCAACCATGGCCTCGAAACGGTTTTCGGCGATCTGCATGACTTCGTTCAAGGTCACGCGGATCTCTCGCAGGTCAGAGCCCTCGACTCGGCGCCAGCCATCAGCAAGAAGTTGATCGGCTGAATCCACACGCGAGACGCATACGATCAGCGGGCGGTTAAAACGCTCGTGGTATGCCTGGCCGAGTGCGCGCAATTCTTCCTGCTTCTCCGAATTAAAGTCACCCAAGAGGGTCGATCCGGTGTCCAGCAAGGCCTGTTCATCGGCTTCGCTGCCCAGAATCAGATCAACGATGTCGGCGTAGCCGGAAATCAAGGCTTCCTGTTCTTCACGGTCAGCCTGACCAACTGCATCCTGGAAAGCATGGCGCAGGTCAGCGACGGAGTCGAAAGGAGCATGTGTCCACGCGCGTTCAACCGGCCACGTCACTCCCGAGAACATGGGAGCGAAGGCGTGAGTGAACTGTGCTTGATCAAGGCGGTTAATTGCGTCCAAGTCCAGCGGACGTCCGTCAACCATTGAGACGACCGGAGACGGCTTGCGACCAATGTGGAAGAAGAGCAGGTTGAGGATGATGGCACAGATTGAACCGATCGTCACGCCGGAGCCGAACAGAATCTGCATCCACGAGGGCACGTAGCTAGCAAGTTCGGGCTTCAAAGTGACCAGCAGCCCCAAGCCAAGCGAAGTCGCAACGATCACCGAGTTACGGTTATCGCGCATGTCGACAGTGGAAAGAGTCTGAATGCCGACAACAGCAACGGCTGCGAACATTGCCAGAGACGCTCCACCGATAACAGGCTTCGGAATCGAGGCGACGATCGCGCCAGCCTTGGGCAGGATTCCAAGAATGATCATGAAGACGCCCGCAGCAGTAACGACCCAGCGAGACTTCACGCGCGTGAGACGAACCAAACCAACGTTCTGAGCAAAGCAGGTGTAGGGGAAAGAGTTCAGGACACCACCCAGTGCGGTTGACAGGCCATCGGCGCGAAGAGCATTCGCAATGTGCGCAGGAGTGATGCGCTTACCCACTACCTCACCGGTCGCAAAAACGTCACCGGTGGTTTCGACGGCGGTAATTGCCATGACGATGAGCATGGAGATAATCGCTGCAACTGAGAACTTTGGAATTCCAAAGAAGAAGGGAGTGGTCACTCCGATCGGCGCCGCCTGAGAGACCGCAGAGAAGTTTGCATCCCCCAGAATCCACGCAACAACCGTTCCGCCAAGCAGACCCAAGAGGACGGCAATAGTTGCCATAAAGCCAGAGAAAATGCGCTGGATAATGACGATTACAGCCAAAGTGCCCAGAGCGTATGCAAGTCCGCGAAGAGTTCCAGGAATAGGATCACCGCCAACCTTTGCTGCCTCAGTTCCCCAGTACACGATGTCGTTTGCGGCAACCGAAATAAGGGTCGTTCCCATAACTGTTAGCAGCGTGCCGGTGACGACAGGAGGGAAGAAGCGCAGAAGCTTCGCAAAGAAGGGAGCGGCAAGGAAGGTTGCAATACCCGCAACGATAATCGAGCCGTACATCGTCGCGAGGCCTTCGACTCCCCCACCAGCAGCCAAACCGACTGCAATGAGAGGTGAGACTGCCGTGAATGTCACACCTTGAAGCAAGGGAAGACGAACACCAATCTTCGGGCCAAGACCCGCAGATTGGATGATTGACGCGATACCACAGGTGAAGAGGTCCGCATTGATCAGGTGAACAGTAGTAGCCGAGTCAAGTCCCAGACCAGTTGCAATTACCAGCGGAACGACAACTGCCCCGGCGTAAAACGCCAGGACATGCTGAAAACCGAGGATTGTGAGCTTGGGAAAAGAAGGGACCGCATTGACCGGGTCGATTCGAGTGGTGGACATTTTTGGATGGCTATTTGCCATTGCGCTGCTCCTGCATGTCGCTCAAAAATGGACCTCTTAATTCTCACCCATCCATAAGACGCAAGGAAAGCACCGTTTCACGGAAATTTCGGTTGCATTGATTGACACACTCGCATAAGTCTTCTTTCTTTTCCGCGAGATCCTGCGACTTCCTCTGCAATAAAAAGAGGCCGATGTGATTGATGACGCATTTATGAGTTTGCTTGTAAAGGCGCGTTGTGCCTAAACTATTTCTCGGCCAATCAAACGGCAATGCGCTCGTAGCTCAATGGATAGAGCATCTGACTACGGATCAGAAGGTTGGGGGTTCGAGTCCCTTCGAGCGCGCAAGCGGCCCCGCTCGGTGCGTCCCACCGGTCGGGGCTTTGCTATACCCGCCTATCCCCACGTTGGCGTACAGATCTGGGCCTCACCCGCCCAGACACACAACTTCTGTCACCCCAGCATTATTTATTCACAGTGATCGAGCACCGCTTTCATCGCTTTCTTTTCCCGCGGTGTCACCCCCAATCCCCAGGAGCTCTTCACTACAATTTGCCGCTGTACATACGCACAGCGATAGCGACTATTCGGCGGAAGCCACTGATCCGCTCTGCTTGCGCCTTTATCTTGATTTGCGTTGCCGTCAACAGCCAGCAAGTTTGCTGGATCATTTGCAAACTCTTGTCGACGCGTAGCATCCCACTGCCATGCACCGCTTCGCCATGCATTGGCAAGTGCAACGATGTGGTCAATTTGCACCTGATCTGAGGATTCTTCGCCCTTGCGGAAATCAATCGTTCTCCCCGTGTAGGGGTCATCAAGAATCCCCCCGACGACCACACAATTCGGAGAGGAAGTCTTCATCTGCAGGCTGCGCAAATCTCTTCGAAGAATGTCATTTCGAGTATCGCAGCCGTTATGGTCGATATCCGCCCATCGTTGACCAAACTCATCACGTGAATAGCGTGGAACAGACCCACTGCGCGTCTGAAGCACGGGAAGCTGATCCAGGGATTTCGCGCTGTCATCCACGCTTCCTAAGGAAGAATCGGAAGGACCGCTGGAACTATTGAACCCTGCGCCCCATACGCCGAAAGCACCGCCGATAATTCCACTGCGCAAAAGCGCTAAGAGTACCCCCGCAACCATGCATATAAGCAGAGCCACAATCAGAAGTCGCGAACGTCTGGGACCTTTTCGGCACGTCAATACTTACCTCCTTCTGAGAGCTCTTCAGCCACTTTGGCACAGGGAACACACCTAGACACAAAGAGGCACGAATATGTGGAAAACTCCGAATAAGCGCCACTTCTGTGGAAAGATCCGCTGCACAAACAACAGCGGCTTAATCACCACTCCCGACGACCTTCGCAACCGAAGCGCGTGCAGCTTTGCGATTTCGAAGATTCTCACGCACAAAGTACAGGCACACCAGGATCAGGGTCAGCGATCCCATTGCAACCAGCTGTGCGCGTCCGGCAGCGTTAAACATCATCAGAACCGCTATCGACAGCAATCCGATAACAGCGAACCACGGCAGCCAAGGCCAACCCGGCATCCTCAGAGACAAAACTCCCTCGGCCTCGAGCTTCGAGTGCAAGCGGATCTGCGAAATAACAATCATCACCCACACAATCAACAGCACCATGCCCACTGCATTAATGAGCACCTGCATGATCGACGATGGAAGATACCAGTTCAAAGCGACTGAAATAAAAGCCAGAGCCACAGAAACCGCAACCGAGCGACGCGGGGTTCGTCCATCCTCAATGTCACCGTGAAGCGCAGTTACTCCAAGGGACTCGTCCCCCTCATCGACAGCTTTGCGCACGCGTGCACCCAGAATCCACGTCGGTCCCATTCCGCGTGCCGACAGCGAGTACGCGATTCGGGAAGACGCGTAGATATTTGCAGAGAAGGCACTAATCAGTGCGGTGAAAACAATGATCTCCATGATCATTCCGACCGCGGGAATTCCCGCCATGTTCAAAACCGCGGCAAAAGGACTGGTCTTCATCTCATCCGAATTCCACGGCAGCAGGCAGATCAGCAGAGCGACAGAGCCCACGTAGAACACCAAAATGCGCCAAATCACCGAGCGAATCGCCTGCGACATTGCGCGCCTCGCATCATCGGCCTCGGCGGCGGCAATGGTAACAATCTCAAGCCCGCCAAAGGAGGTAATAATCGCAAGCAAACCAACCGCGACTCCGGGAAGGCCAGCAGGAGCAAAACCACCATTTCCAATGAAAGCCTGATGCAGGCTCTGAGCGCGCCCGGGAATAATGCCGATCAGAAGGCCCAGTCCAACGACCAGGAAGAAGATAATTGCAGCGACTTTCAATCCTGCAAGCCACGCCTCAACACGACCGAATTCGCCGGCCGCCAGCAGGTTAATCCCACCCAAGACAACAACGATGACCAAGGTGACAACCCACTGGTCAACACTGGGGAACCAAGCTGTAAAGATCTGCGCTGCGCCGGTCATTTCCAGGCCAAGCACCATGATCAGCATGAACCAGTAGAGCCAGCCAGAGGTGAAGCCTGCCCACCGGCCGATGCCTGCCTCGGCGTAGGTCGAGAAAGATCCAGAGGAAGGAATCGCAGCGGCCAACTCAGCCAGCGCGTACATGACGGTGACGACGATGAGTGCGGCAAGAATGTAGGAGACCAAAACGGCCGGGCCGGCCTCGGAAACGGCGACACCGGTACCCAGGAAGAAGCCGGCACCAATCGCGCTTCCCAGCGCCATCATCGACAGGTGTGCAGCCTTGAATCCTTTTGACCGAGGCGTGCCATGACCCGGGGATGCCATCTGCGGTCCGCGGGCGCCTTCCACTGTAGATCCTGCTCCACTCTGAGCCTTGTCTGTACTCATTGTTCCGAATTGTCCTCAGTAATCTTCTTGACATCACGTTCATCAAGCGAATGCAGCCGAAGGAGTGCCCGAAGCTGCGTCGCTGTCATGGTCAATGTCCAATCATTATGCGAAGGAAGCTGCCACTTTCTCCAATGTGCAAGTACTGTGAAGCTCGACCCGACAATCGTCGCAACCAGCATGCCGATTTGTTCCAGGCCCGAGTGGCCAAAAGCAGCCATGATCGCCGCTGAGACAAAAGCGGGCGTTGCGTAGAGATTATTTCCACCAAATACCTGGGGGACCATCCCGGCGGAAATATCTCGAATCATGCCACCACCGACAGCGGTCATAATTCCCAGCAGAATCGCCGGTCCCACCCCCAGTCCAGCATTCAGTGTTTTCAGCGCCCCTGTAGCCGCCCAGCATCCCAGAACGGTTCCATCGGCAATCACTAGCGCGATCCTCCAGAAGCGGGAATTCAGGCGCCAGAGCATGGCGATCAGCGCACCGACCAGTGCAGTCCCCAAGTAGAAGGGGTCGGTCAAGGCAACCGGCGGGCCTTGATCGAGCATAATGTCGCGGAGCATTCCACCGGCCAGCGCACACATGATGGCCAAGACCATGAAACCGACTGCATCGAAACGTTTAATGCGCGCGATACGTCCGCCGAGGATCCCGTTCAAGAGCACGCCAAGAAGATCGATGACGCGGAACAGGTCCGGCAAAGTTTGATTGAGAGTATCGAGCACGCTCACTATTGTCATCCACCTCTCAACAGAATCCAAGGTTGTGGACGCGCAGTCTCAGTACCCAAGATTTACGAGGCCCTTCCCCTCCGTAGAGCAGCGCGCTCGCGTGGGTGCACCGATTAGGAGACGCTGGTGCCGAAGAGAAGACCCAGCAGGTAGGTTGCACCGGCCGCACCAAAACCAACCGCCAGCTGACGGAAAGCGCGCGGGGCAGGTGCACGACCCGAAAGGACACCGACAATTCCTCCGGTGAACATGAGCGCGATACCGACAAGGACAACCGAAATTCCCGCGGCAAGCAATCCATCAAGCCTGAAAATATAGGGAATCAAGGGCAGGAGAGCGCCAAGAGCGAAACAAATGAAGGACGAGGCCGCAGCACGCGCCGGGGTACCGATCTCTTCGCTAGCTCCCGCATCTTCATCCTTGTGCGTCGCAAAAATAGGACGGCGCTCTGTGCCATCTGCACTTGCTGCAGCCTCACCGCCACTGCGACGATCAGACTCCGCAAGTTTTGCGAAGACATCTGCCGCATGCGCCTTCGCGCTTTCCTCATCTTCCCCGCGAGCGCGGAAGAGAAGCGCCAATTCATTCGCGTCGACGTCAACAGAGTTCAAAGTGTTGTTGACACCGGGGTCGGGAATCGAGGCGTCCAATAGCTCGCGCTGAGAACTGACGCTCACCCACTCACCGGCGGCCATGGACATTGCACCCGCAAGCAGGCCCGCAACACCCGTGGTCAAAATCGAATGCGAGCTCATTCCCGCACCAACGACACCCAGAATCAACGCAAGGTTTGATACCAAACCATCGTTCACGCCAAAGACAGCGGCCCGGAAAGTACCAGCTAGGGATTCACGGGAACGCTGCGCGAGCGAGCGAACGACCTCGACATGCAAACGTTCGTCGGCAGCAATCGCCGCGGGAACATCGGCGTCGTCATCATAAGAGGAACGCTCTTCGGTTCGCTGAGCCATCGCCAGAACGAAAATCGTCCCGAACATGTAAGCCAGGGCAGATGAAATTCGGGTACGAAGCGGAGGATGCGGTGCGGGAAGCGCACGCTCCCCCAAAAGGGAGAGCCAGTACTCCTCATGGCGCCCCTCGGCCTCGGCAAGACCAAGAAGAACCTGACGTTCTTCGCCCGTCCGACGTTCGGCCAGGGCGCGATAGGTACGCGCCTCCATACGTTCTTCGGCTAGGTAGCGGCGCCAACGGCGAATCTGCGCGCGCGAAGCTTGCTTTTCAGTGTGATGGGAATCAGTCATTGTTGAAATATCCGCGCCTCAGCCCGCATAGGTCGGTAGATCGTCTTCGGTAATCTCCGGTTCAGCAGCGGGCATGCGGAACAAGCGCTCCTTCACTGCATCGGCAACTTTATCCGTAACCTTCTCACCCTGGACGCGGACAAGCGTAGACATTTTTTCACCGGCAGCATCCAAGGGACGGGCGACCAGCGGGAAGCGACGAAGCTTTCCCGCGCACGCGCAAATTCGCGCGTATTGTTCACGCCCCGCTCGGGTCCCCAGCACGTAGCCGATCCCGAAACCAACGGCGATTCCCATTTTCGTTCCCATGATGCGTCTTTCTTGTGCGATCAGGCGCATATGCGCCGGTATGCGATGGTGACTATCGAATAAAAACAAGCCTAGTAGTTCCCTAAAGCGACACGCTACTTGTTTACCTTTTCGCACGTTGTGAGATGGGTATTTCGCATCCTCTACGAAACCAGTACCGTGGAGGTATGAGCGAGGTACGTATGAACACACCCCGAGGGATCACCCTGTCGGGAACTTTCGTTCAGCCCGTCGATTCACGGGACGCCGCTGTCCTGTTTTCGCATTCTTTTCTTGCGGATGAACACTCGGGCGGACACTACGACGAGCTCGCACGCGCCTATCGCAAGGCAGGGTATGCGACGCTTCAATTCGATTACTCGGGGCATGGACGCTCCGATGACGAGGTGATTACGCGCGAATCTCAGATCGAAGACCTCCAGGCCGCATCGGGCTGGCTTGCCGATCAGGGTTTCACGCACCAAATCATTCACGGTCACTCTTTTGGCTCGGTCACTGCACTTGCTGCCCACCTGATTCACGCGACCGCACTGTTTCTTTCTGCTCCGGTACTTGGTCCGCTCTCCTACGACTGGAGTGCAATTTTCTCCAATAGCCAATTGGACGAATTGGAGCACACCGGCCAGACCCGGATTCCGGACGACTCCGATGGGCCTCGCGAATTTTTCACGATCTCCAAGCAGACGCTGGCCGATCTATCCATGGTCGATTCTTCAATCATCGATCCGAAGGGCGCACCCGCGTTCATCCTCCACGATGCCGATGATATTGATTTGGGTCTGGTTGATCTCACGCGCGACGCTTTCCACCGTCTTCCCGACGGCTCGCGAGTTGAAATGGTCCACGACACCCGCTTTGGTGCCGGTGAGCATCCGGAAATCCTTCTCGAGGCCGCGCTTGAGTGGGCGCATCTGTGGGCCGAGCCCAGTGGAGAGTTCCGCCAGTAACGTACACACCCAGCTGTGGCGAAAGTTCTTCGTTACCCTGAGAGGGTGTCCACTTCATCGCAGCCAAGGCGTCGGCGCGCACATTCACGCAGGGGTCGCTCCCCTCATGCCCCCGCGCCTTTTCGTCCTTTCACGCCCGAACAGCTTGCTGCTCGGGCCGCTGCGATTCCGCTGATTTCATTTCCCGATCTTCCGGTAAGCGCGAGGCGCGAGGAAATTGCGCAGGCCATTTCGCAGCACCAAGTTGTCATTATCTCCGGCGAAACCGGTTCGGGAAAGACCACGCAAATCCCAAAGATTTGCCTCCAATTAGGCCGAGGCGTGGCCGGCATGATCGGGCACACCCAGCCTCGCCGTATTGCAGCGCGTTCAGTTGCAGAACGCATTGCCGCTGAAGTTGGCCAAAAGGTGGGCAAAGAGCCGGGCGAGCTCGTCGGATACCAAGTGCGATTCACCGACGAGGTCGGTCCTACCACTTTGATCAAACTCATGACCGACGGTATTTTGCTGGCGGAGATTCAGTCTGACCCGATGCTGCGTCGCTATGACACCCTGATCATCGACGAGGCTCACGAGCGCAGCCTGAACATCGATTTCATCTTGGGCTACCTTGCACGACTGCTCCCCTTGCGCCCCGATCTCAAGGTCATCATCACTTCAGCGACCATTGATTCAGATCGTTTCGCGCGTCACTTCGGTCGATGGAACGGCCCGATTGGGCAGGGCACGCTCATTGAAGCCGCGCCGGTTATCGAGGTTTCGGGTCGTACTTTCCCGGTTGAAATCCGCTACCGTCCCCTCGCCGCCGACACCCCAACTTCCTATTCCTCCTCAAGCAGCTCCCCCGCTGCTCAGCCCGCTCAAAGCAGCCCAGCCACGGCCTCGGCAATCGAGGAAGAAAGCACCGGAAGAGGCGTCGAACAACTGGTTTTAGAGGACCCGGATGATCCCCTTGCTCTGGAGGGCTACGGCGCGGGTCAAGACATTGACGTTGAAACCGCAATCTGCCATGCGGTCGATGAACTATGCAGCGAGGGCCCGGGGGATATTTTGGTATTCCTTCCAGGTGAGCGCGATATTCGCGATACCGAACAGGCATTGCGTGATCACTTGGGGAATCGTGCGCCAAGGGATATCTCGCACTCGAAGAATCCCGCAGATATCGAAATCTTGCCCCTATTTGCGCGCCTCAGCTCTGCGGAACAACACCGGATTTTTGAGGAGCACAGCCATCGCCGTGTTGTTCTGGCGACAAACGTTGCTGAAACATCGCTGACGGTTCCGGGAATCCGCTACGTGATCGATCCGGGACTGGCGCGAATTTCGCGTTATTCCAATAAGACCAAGGTTCAGCGCCTCCCCATTGAAGAGATTTCAAAGGCCAGCGCGAATCAGCGTTCTGGGCGTTGCGGACGCGTTGCAGACGGTATCGCAATTCGCCTGTATTCCGCCGATAATTTTGCATCGAGGCCAGACTTCACCGAGCCGGAAATCTTGCGTACCTCGCTGGCCTCGGTCATTTTACAGATGAGCGCTTTAGGGTTGGGAGACGTTGCTTCATTCCCCTTCGTCGATGCGCCGGACCCGCGAGCGATCCGTGATGGCATCAACCAGCTCATTGAAATCGGGGCACTGCGCCCGCTGGATTCCTCAAAGAACTCCGATTCTTCCGCGCTGGCACAGGGAAACCAGGGACTTGAGCTCACACGCATTGGTCGCGATTTAGCTCGGCTTCCTATCGATCCGCGCTTGGGCCGCATGCTGATCGCCGGGCATGAATCAGGATGTGCCTCGGAAATTTTAGTCATCGTTGCTGCGCTATCGATTCAGGATGTCCGCGAGCGCCCACTGGAACACCAAGAAGCTGCAGATACGGCACACGCGCGTTTTGCTGACCCCCACTCCGATTTCTTGACCTACCTCAATTTATGGCGCTACCTGCACGTCCAACAGCGCGATCTTTCAGGTAGCGCGTTTAGACGTATGTGCCGGGCAGAATTCATTCACTATCTGCGTTTCCGCGAGTGGCGCGATATCGCCCACCAGCTGCGCGATATGGCCCGCAGCATCGGTATCAACACCGAGCCACTGGGGATGCCTTCAGCGGGTGATGTGGTCGAGCAGGCATCACGTACGGGAATTGCGGACGCCGCAGCGAAAGCTGCAGTTGCCTTCACGCGCTCAACCAGCGCGGTCGACACCGACGATATTCACCGTTCGATCCTCGTTGGTCTGCTCTCCAGTCTGGGCTCGTGGGATCCGGCGACTCGAGACTATACGGGTAGCCGAGGCACTCACTTCACCATTTGGCCTGGTTCGGGAATCACTGGCCATCCCGATTGGGTGATGACCGCGGAATTGGTTGAAACCTCGCGACTCTTTGCACGTACGGTCGCCCGTATTCGCCCCGAATGGGTCGAGCCATTGGCAAAAGACCTACTCAACCATGTCTATTCCGAACCCACGTGGAATTCTTCGCGGGGCGCGGCGTACGTTCAAGAAAAAGTGATGCTCTACGGGCTGACATTGATCGCAGACCGCTCGGTGTTGCTGGGACGGCTGGGTTCTACTCCCCTGGGGTCGATCCGAGGTGCTGTTCCAACAGATTCTCCTTTTGCGATCGCCCAGCAAAGCCCAATCACCGCTGCCGAGCTCGCTCGTGAAATGTTCATCCGCCACGCGCTGGTTCAGGGTCAGTGGCGTGAGCGTCATGCCTTCCAACGTCGCAACGACGAGGCGATCGAGCGGGCAAGGGAAACCGAGCGTCGCAGCCGCACCCATGGCCTCGTCGCCGATGAAATGGCGTTGGAGCGTTTCTTTGACGATCTCCTCCCCACCTCGATCATCTCTGCCGGGCACTTTAATCGCTGGTGGAAGAACGAAAAGCGTCAGAATCCTCATCTTTTGGATTACCCGCCTGAGCTTCTGCTTCCCCGAGGCCTGGGCCAGACCGGAGAGGGCTTCCCCGACCATTGGCAGCAGGGAGAGCTTCGCCTTCCCCTGTCCTATGAGTTCCACCCAGGTTCCCCGCGCGATGGCGTTTCGATGTCCATTCCCGTCGAGGCCTTGGGGCGCGTGAGCGATGAGGGCACCGATTGGTTAGTGCCGGGTATGCGCGAAGAACTCATCACCGAGGCAATTCGTGCGCTTCCCAAGGCCAAGCGTCGCCTGCTTGCACCCGCTCCCGAAGTCGCAAAGAGCGTTGCCGCGTGGATTGATGATTTCCGAAGCGGCCGCGTGAGTGCTGACAAGGAGCTTGATCACGCACCCTCTGGTGGTGCTTCCACTGATGTTGCGTCCTCTGCCTCTGCACCCGATGAAGATCCAGCCTCGCTGAGCGCTGCTCTTGGGCGCTTGGCGGCATGGGGACAAAAAACAGGTCAGGGCCGCAGCGATAAGCGCCTGTCCAAGGCCAGTACGCCCACCCAAGACGAACGGGGTAAAGGCCGCGATCTTTCTGCGGTTTCCTCAGCTCAAACCTCCGATAAGTCCCCGAAGTCTTCCACCCAAAATCCCGGTGGAGCCCACACCGCTGCCACGCAGGCTGACTCTACGTCCTTCGACGAACTTTTCACTCGTGCAATCCGTGAGCTCCGAGGTGTTGACCTGAGTGATTCCGATCTCCACACCATGCACGATGCGCTTCCCGATCACTTGCTCATGACCTTCGTTGTCTACGATCGCGAGGGACGCAAACTGGGAAGCGGGAAAGATCTGGGGTATCTCAAACGAACCTTGGCCGGTGCGACCGATAGCGCGTTACGAACGGCCGTTCGCCAGGCACTGACTGAAGCCCAAGAACGCAGTGCACAAGGCAAGCATCGCTCAGGGGCAGAAGCTAAGCCTGAGTTTGAGAGTCCCCCAAGGACTGAGTCTGACGAGGCGAAAGCTCGCACGCAAGGGAAGGCGGCGACGGCCTCGGGAGCAATCGACGCTAGCGAAGGCACTCCCGGGAGCGAACTTTTCGCAGATAATCTTGAGGATTTCCCAACCACCCCTTTGCCAACCTCAATCGAATCTCAGGCACAGGGGCTCACAATTCGCGCATTCCCCGCCCTAGTTCCCCAAGGCAAGCCCGAGAATCCCTTGGCGGGCGTGCGCGTCATGGCAAATGCTTCGCAGGCAAGAAGCGAGCACGGCTTGGGGGTGGCGAACCTCGTCCTGCGCCGCGTTCAGCTATCGACCAAGCGCGTCTCAACGCGTTGGAGTGGACGCGAGGCACTCATGCTGACCTCAACTCCCTATCGAAGCAGCGAGGCTCTGATCGCAGATGCACAGTGGGCAAGTGTGCGCACGCTCACGGTGTCTCTGAGCGGAAATCAGGGACTGTGGGCGGTACGTGATCGCTCGAGCTTTGACGACCTTTCCCAGCGCGTGAGGGATCTGCACGAAGATCAGGTCTATTCGATTATTGAAGTCGTTGTGCGCGCGATGGAATCCTGGGCGCAGCTTCAAGACACCCTTGCGACTGCAGATGCACAGGCCTATTCCTCCCTTCGCGAGGATGTCGAAAGAATCGCGAATTCCCTGGTATTTGATGGATTCATTTCCGCAACACCTATCGAGCGTCTTCGCAACCTTCCGCGATACATTCAGGCTCAATCTTTACGTGTCCGTAAAGCTCTGCGTTCACCTTCCGATCTTGCGCGTGACGAGCGCTCTGCTCAGGCCTTGGCACAGGTCGATGACGAGCTAAATGAACTTCGAGAGCTCATGGATACGCGTCCTTTCGACGCACGCCACGCCAGCGCATTTGAGGAACTTTTGTGGATGCGTGAAGAACTGCGCGTTTCTCTGTTTGCACAAGAACTGGGGACCGCGCGCAAGATTTCACCTCAACGCATGTTGGCAGCGATCGATCGTCTTCACGAGGCCATATGAAGCGTGAAGACGCACGCGTAATGGCACGTGAGTTGATGGATCACCACGGTTTAAGAGACTGGTCGCTGAGATTTGATCGTGCAAGAAGACGCGCGGGAGCATGCGTCCACACACGACGCGAAATTCGCCTTTCGGGGCCGTTGGCTGACCTCTACGACGCGGAAACGGTACGTGGAGTCATCCTGCACGAAATTGCCCACGCCTTGGTTGGTGCCTCACATCATCACGATGCGATCTGGCAGGCAAAAGCTCGCCAACTTGGTGCCCCCGATAGCGCGCGCTTATCGGCACACTTACCCTCGCCTCAGCCATCATGGGTGGGGGTATGCCCAGTGTGCGGAACACAGCGGGAACTCTATTCGGCTCCCCGACGGGTCACCTCTTGCGGTGTATGTTCACGCACTTTTGATGCCTCGCGGATCTTTATCTGGTCCTATAAAGGACAACCTCGTCAACCCGGCGGACAGTACGCGCGCCAACTACGCAGTTTGACACGACTTCGACATCCAAATGAATGACGATGCGTAAACGTACTGACGAGCGTTAACATATGTCCATTCACCCGATCACTTTTGCTGAAGGACGTATAGATGTCTGCTTCCACCCCATTCGATGACGGCGCAACGACCAATACTGGCGAAGAACGCGAAAATCTGACCTGGCAAGAGTTCGGCGATGCCGCACGCGAGCTGGCACAGCAGATCGTGAATTCCGGATGGAAGCCCGACCTGATCGTTGCAATTGCGCGCGGAGGTCTGATCCCCGCAGGAGCAATTGCCTACGCAATGGGTGTGAAGGCTATTGGAACCATGAACCTTGAGTTCTATACCGGTCTGGGTGAGACCCTAGATGAACCTCAAGTTCTGCCTCCGCTGATGGATGTTTCGGCTCTGGACGGCAAGAAGGTATTGGTCGTCGACGATGTCGCAGACTCGGGTAAGACCCTGAAGAAGGTCATGGAACTGATCGACGAAGACGGGCTGAGCCTCGATGGCAAAACCCACGCAAAGGTCGACGCTCGCTCGGTTGTTATTTACAAGAAGCCCGTCTCGATCATCGAACCGGACTACATCTGGCGCAAGACCGCTCTGTGGATCAACTTCCCCTGGTCGGTCTTGCCCGTGGTCGAGGCTGAGTAACACTCAACTTCGAACACAAATATACGGGACTGCGCGCTGCTCGCAGTCCCGTTTTTTAAACGACCGGTGTTTTCCAATCGATGCCGGCTACACCGCAATGAGTGGTACATAACTCCCGCTTAAGTCACCCCCCGAAACTTTTGGTCTTCCGCGATCGTAGGTCTCAAACAGATGCGCTGCTGCCCCACACGCCCAGCGAGAATCCTCACTGGCACGCCGAATCACTACCGGAAGCACTTCCCCCGGAGAGCCCACAGTAAAGAGCTCGTCCTCAAAAAGGACCGCCCATTCCGAGGAAAGAATCCGCACCGCGCTTCCATCAAGAACGATGTGATCAATTTTGGTCATTTCGCTGAGCTGCTCCAGACACATCGCAAGGTTGCGAACGAAGCCCAGAACCGCCTTTCGACAGGCCAGATCGCCGCCCTGTGCCATGCGAATCAACTCTTCGATATCACGTGGCTGGTCGGGATCCCCAGCGCTCATACGGGCGGCACGTGCCTGCCCAATAACGGCCGAAGGAACCAGCGAGCCGCTGGCGCATCCGAAATGCCCCTGTGCGCATACCCCATTGCTTCCCTCAAGACGAAGGTGAGCACTTCTTCGGTAATCCCCAGCGGGATCAGCACAAATAGCGCCATTCTTCACTTCGACGTAACTGACGTTTTCCGCGATCTGAACGATCATGAAATTATCAATACGCTGTCCGACACCGTATATGGCTTCGTAGGTTGCCAATCCTTCAAGACTGTTGATGAGAGAAAGTGGAAGTCCGCCCTGACCAGATAACGTCGAGGAGCGGAAAGTCCAGCCATCCCAGTTCTTCGACACTGCACCTTCGGCCATCGATCACTTTCGCACCGAGGGATAGGCCAATCCCCTTGATGTCCCCATATGAACGAACGCTTTCTGCCATTTCTCTGCAGAGAGTGTTAATCGTGGCAAGAATGGCATTCGCATTATTTACAACGATTCGCGAACGTTCTTCACGCACACGCCCAGAGCGATCCATGACAACGGCATGGGCCCTTCCAGGTAACAGCGCAATTCCAACAGCACACTCATCAGAGCGCTTGAAATGCGGTATGTGAATCGGCGGCCCCGGAGGGTCAGCAGTCTTCTTATGAATATCGTATGGCTCCATCGCGCACCCCTTGGCAACTTCTTCGTCACCTGGACACGAGCGTATCCAGCGCGCTCAGTGTATACCACGACCACCTACAATTGCCCGGATTTCAACATCATTGGGCAAACCAAGCACGCATATAACCGTAAATATTCGCGTTGCCATAAACCGAGCAATCATTACCGTGCCCCGCAAGCGCCCCCTGGTTGGGAACATAGGGCGTGTAGTTGTACAAACTGGCGGTTGCACGATTAGCCGGAGTGATCTCAACGGAGGTGCATTCTTCAGCGGGACCGTAGCGGGCCTCGACCCTTTCTCCCGCACGGAAACGGAAACGCTCAGGCTTTACACGATAGATCGCAAACTGGCGCGCGGCGTAATAGACCTGCCGCTGAAAACCTGCATAATCCGGATCACAGGTCGAGTTATCCGGGCAGGCATATCCCATCGCGCTGGGATAGCTAAACCACTGAAACATTCCACCCGACGCGTAGATCAGACCCTGCTCTTTTTGCAGCGTCACCAACAAAACTTGCGGGTTTACTCCACATGAACGTGCCGACTGACCAATAATTTGCGCAGCGTTTTCCTCTTCGCCGCCCTGGTATCCCCATTGGCAATAGTCATCAGCGGGGAAAGTCTCGGTGACGGCTTTGAAGTCCTTTAGACACGGAACGTCTTGGTCGTTCACCCGTCCCGCGCGGCAGCCCTCCCCTTTTTCGTTGATAAAAGCAGCAATCTGCTCGTCATTCATAGCGCGCGAGTCATCCAGCACGGCATCAGATATGATGTTTTCCGGGTCAAAACCCGAGTAGTCCAAAGGGATTCCGCGAGGCGCCTCAGAAGCTGTTTCTTGCGGCTGCTCTTGCGGCGTTGTGTCCGTACAGCCGGCTATCCCGATTGTCGAGGCCGCCGCTACGCAAAGTGCGACAAGCGCGCCTATGCGCTTGTTTCGTTTCGTCACCGAGTTGTGCTCCTCATGATGTACTCAATGATGGCTGGAGTGCAGTTCTCAATGGTCTCACGAGTGGCCTCAAAATCAGAATAATCTCCGTACCAGGGATCGGGAACATCGAGATTGCGCACGCGACCGAGTTCTCCTTCGTCCACCTCGAATTCACGGAACATACGAATCTTCGGATCCGGTCCGCCTGCAAGCCTTTCGAGGGCGCGAAGGTGTGAGGAGGTCATCGCAAGAATCAAGTCCCAACGTTGAAGCTCCCTCACCTCGACTTGGCGGGCTCGATGCGAGGGCACGCGGTACCCTCCCTCTCGCAGTGCTCGGGCAGCGCGAGAGTCGATCCCGTGTCCATGTTCCTCATCGCTGATCCCGGCCGAATCAACCACAACATCAAGCCCGCGCTGTTCGACGGCTTCACGCAGGATTTCTTCGGCCATGACCGAGCGGCAAATATTGCCGGTACACACCATAAGGACGCGATAGGACACGGGATCAGCTCACTTGCAGAAAAGTGAGAGGTAGGCGCAAATCGCCTCGAAGGAGTGGTATGCGGCCTTCTCACCATTCATGTGGAAGTCCTCGTCAGCACCTTCTCCCGTCAGATCCGAAATCGCGCGCAGGCAGATCCAATCCACGCCGTTGGACCAGCACACCTGGGCCATGCCACAGGTTTCCATGTCAACAGCCAGCGCATCGGGGAAACCTGCGCGAATACGGGCAACGACCTTTTCCGAGGCAAAGGAATCGCCGGTAACGATGCGGCCGGTGCGCACGTGGTGCGGCTGGGCATCATTGAGGCCCGCGAGCGCGTCGATTGCCCGCTGCGAGGAGTGGTAATCGACGGGCATACGCGGAATCTGGCCGAGCTCGTAGCCGAAGACGGTGGCGTCGGCATCGTTGTAGATCGTGGAGATCGCGCCCGCGATGTCGCCCACTTGGATTCCTCCCTCAAGACCGCCCGCGGTGCCACCCGCGATGACGATCTTCGGGGTGGCCAGGGTCAGGCCTCGGGCCACTGCTGCTGCCGCATTCGCAATGCCAACACCCGAGGTGATGACGACGACGGTGTGACCTTCGAGCTGGCCAAGGGCATAGCTCTGCTGGTGATGTCCATCGGCGCCCACAACAAGGGTTTCAACCGCGTCAGAACCGGGAAGAGGCGCAAGAGCGTCCAAGAAGGGCTGCGCTTCCATCACCATCGCGCACTGAATGAAGGCGTCGACCTCGGGAAGCTGACGCGAAGGGGTCAGGGTCAGGGACATGAGTACCTCTCTGAGAAGTGTCTGGGGGCCGTCAGGTCTGAATAATTACTCTGCTGCCGCAGCGTCATCCTGGGTAACAACCAGCCACTTGTCGCGATGATTCAGGAACTCGCGAACGGCTTCTTGCGCACCTTCCAGGGAGTGGTTTGCACCCCACCCACACTGAACCTCGTTTGCAGCAGGAACTTCGGTGGCATTGAGGATGTCTTCGAAAGTTGCCTGCAAGATGGGCAGAAACTCCTCAGTCTCAACGCCTAGGAGCAGGGCATAGAAGCCGGTCTGGCAACCCATGGGACCGAAGTCAATGAGCTTATCGGTGTGGTTGCGCATCAGTTCAGCGCTGAGGTGCTCAATGGAGTGAACCGTGGGCATCTCAAGGTGTGCCTTATTGGGCTGGGTAAAACGGACGTCGTACTTGATCAGGACGTCGCCGCCGGGAAGAGTCTTCCGATCTGCGACGCGGACGTAGGGAGCAAGGACAGTGCGGTGGTCGAGGTTAAAGGACTCAACATTCATACGTTCACTCATGAAACCCAGTTTATCGGGATTTAGATGGCGTGCTCGGGCGAGTCTCGGATGCCGCACGTTGTGTAGAACACCATCATTGGTCGGTTTTTCGCTGGAAACACCGCTTCGTCGCGGCAGTTGAAAGGAGTGATCACCGTCGTTCATCTCCAGTTATTTTCAGGCACAATAGAGGTATGGATCTTCAGCCGTCGATTGATGTCACCTCTCCGGATCAGTACAGCGCAGGCACCCCTACACCTGCAGCCATCGTCGCCGGTGAAGTTCCCGCCAGCGAGGCCCCTCGCCAGCTCTCCGCTTTCGATATGTTTTCGATCGGTATTGGCCCCTCTTCATCGCATACAGTCGGTCCGATGCGCGCGGGCCTTGCCTTCTCCACGGAGCTGTGCGCGCTTCCCGATTATTCACATCTGTCTCACGTAACCATCGACCTTTTTGGCTCTCTTGGCGCAACCGGACGAGGTCACAACACCGACCGTGCAGTGCTGCTGGGTTTAGCGGGCTACGACCCGGAAACCGTGTCCATTGAAACAGTCGAGAGTCTGATTCCCCAGATTGCTTCCAGCGGTAGTCTTCCCTTCGCGGGTGGCCGGGAAATTCCTTTTGATATCGAGTCCGATATCCGTTTTCTTCCGCGCACGGTCCTGAGTTACCACGTCAACGCGCTCACAATCACTGCTTACGCAGGAGAGAGCTTGATCCTTGAGCGCACCTACTATTCGGTGGGTGGCGGCTTCGTCATGGCCCAGACGAATAACGATCCCGAACACCCCGAGATCGCATCCTTGGCCTCTGCGCAAGAGACAACGGGAATGTGCACCCCCGCGCCCTATCCCTTCTCGACAGCCGCACAGCTTTTGGCGCAATGCGCGCGCTCGAGTCTATCCATCGCCGAGCTTGTCCGCGCAAACGAACTTTCTGCACGCTCTGAGGTGGCCTTGGACGCCTACCTCGACCAAATCGCACACACGATGTTCCACGCAATTGAGGCGGGGATTTCCTCCACCGGTATTTTGCCCGGTGGACTGGACGTTCCTCGTCGCGCGAACGCTTTGGCCGCACAATTGCGCGCGCGCGCTGAAAAGGCTTTTTCGGCCGGTGAGCGCCGAGGCTGGGCCGGGGTCATGCAAGATCCCCTGCGTGCCATGGACTGGGTCAACCTCTACGCGCTGGCGGTGAATGAAGAAAACGCTGCCGGCCACAGAATCGTCACCGCACCAACCAATGGCGCAGCCGGCGTGATCCCAGCGGTGCTGGGCTACCTCGTTGCTTTTTGTCCCGAGGCCGGAGCAAGTTTCCCCGACTTCTCCCCCTCAAATTTGGCTGGGATTTCAGAGCTTCCTCTGGATGAGTCCTCAGAGTCCGCCAGTTGCCGTCGCGCATCGATTCATGAGTTCTTGCTGGCCGCAACTGCGATTGGCGCTTTGATCAAGACGAACGCGTCGATTGCCGGCGCTGAGGTTGGCTGTCAAGGGGAGGTCGGCTCGGCCTCGGCAATGGCGGCTGCAGGGCTTGCTCAGGCTCTGGGCGGCACCCCACAGCAGGTAGAGAACGCTGCTGAGATCGCCATGGAGCATTCTCTGGGGCTCACCTGCGATCCCGTTGGAGGCCTTGTTCAGATCCCCTGCATCGAACGCAATGCGATTGCTGCTGTTAAGGCAATTAACGCTGCTCGCATGGCCCTGTGGGGCGATGGCCGCCACACCGTGTCCTTGGATGTCGCGATCGAGACAATGCGTCAGACAGGGAACGACATGCTCTCAAAGTACAAGGAGACCTCAGCGGGCGGCTTGGCCGTCAACGTTGTGGAGTGTTGATCTCAGTTTCTTCGCCGTTTTCGCTTGCTGCAGATGCTTCTGCTGCTGCGGCTGCTTCAGCCTCACGCTTCTTGCGCTTCTTATGGGCGAGGAACCATAGAACTGCAGTCGTAATGAGCACGGCGATAATGCCGACGACAACGGCAATCATCCAGGTCTGAACGACTGCGGGTTCAACCTTTGCCGATTCTGCAGCAACCTGCTGATCATCCATGGGAACGCGCTCACCGGTGACGAGCAATCGGTGAGTATTGATGCCGTAGGGCGTACAGGTAATCAAAGTTGCAAGGTCTTTTCCTGCGACTTTGTTCAGGCTCTCTGTTTCATTGGGAAGAACAGTCCGAATATCAGTGACCTTGTATTTGAGGTGACGGCCTAGAACTTCAATGTAAAAGACATCGCCGACTTTAACTCGGTTGAGGTGGTCGAACATAGTTGCACTGCCCAGTCCGGAGTGGCCGGTCAGAACCGTGTGAGTTCCTTCGCCACCAACAGGGAGCGCAGTTCCAAAGAGGTGTCCAACGCCTTTTTCAAGAGTTGAGGTTTCGGTGCCGTGATAGATCGGAAGGCTGATATCTGCCGAAGGGACCTTAACGGTTGCCATCACGGGGTTGACATCGAGCTGCGAGAGGTAGTTGGAGTACTGGGGAGTGTTGGGGCGCTGCGATTCCAACCAGGGGTCCAGAATGGGAGCTTCAGCCGCCTGACGGTTGTATTCGTCAGCGCGTGCGAGTTCGTCTTTCAGTACATCGGGACCAAGGTTGGTTTGTTCGGCGCTGAATGCTTTGGCAATACGTTGTTGTTCGAGGTTGTTCTGATAGGTCGCGATAACGGGGTAAAGCAGAACCAGAATCCCCAGCACCAGCAGAACGGGCGGCAGGATCGTGAAGAGGCGACGGCGGCGTTGGGCCTTGCGAATGCGTTGATTACGTTCTTCCGCAGTTTCAGGTGTCTCTTCCTGAACCTGGGTATTTGAGAGGCTGTCGTCTGCGTGGATCTCGTTCTCACTCATGAGTCGCCTTTTAAATGGGGGTTGCGTTGATTGTATAGAAACGGGTGCGGGAAGACCCACGGGTCTTCCCGCACCCAACTTAATCTCAGTGAGAAATCAGGCATTTTCCTTGCGACGCTTGTTCGCAATGGCGATGGCACCAGCGCCGATAACAAGTGCGGAACCAGCTGCGATCAGCACGCCCACACCGGCAGCACCGGTAATGGGCAGGCGGAACCCACCATTGTGAGGAGCATCCTTGACCGTGGTGTTCAGGGTGTACTGGTTGTCAGCGGTCGAGTTGGTCTGCAGGACTTGGAAGGCGATCGGGCGGCTCTGGAGCTCGAAGCCTTCGGGAGCCTTGGTCTCAACGAGGCAGTACCAACCGCGGTCGGCTTCCTCAACCTCAGCATTGTTGGCCCAGTCGTTGTTGCGCAAGCCATCGATGGTGACCTCACCGTTTGCGTCGGTCACGTAGGTGGTGACGCCAGCGGGGCTCAGCTTCTTGTCCAGGGTTGCGTCAACCGAGTCGAAGTTCTTAGTGGGAGTGCTCTGTGGCGTGCACTGGTACACCTCGAACTCTGCGCCCTTGAGCTTCGCGCTTGTATCTGCTGCGGAAACCTTGGTGATCTTCACCTTGCCGAACTTGGAGACAACCTCGGAGTTCGGGTAATCCGGCGGGGGAACCTCACCGGAGCCGGGGGTCCAGCCGTTAGAGGGAGCGTTGGGGAGCAGGATTGCCTTGTTCTTGAAGAGACCGTCGGATTCGACCTTGTCCTTCACGGTGCCAGCCAGGTCCATCTGAACCTTTGTGGTGTCATCCTTGCGGTTTTCGACGATCTTCTTGCGGCCGGCCTCGGTAAACTCAGCGGTCCAGAACATGGTCTTGCCATCGGTGCCAGTGGCGCCAATGAGCTTGTAATCGGTGCCCTTGGTCAGAGCAACCTCACCGTTCTTGCCGTTGATGAGCTTCAGGGTGATGCCAGCTTCGGGCAGTTCCACGCGCTTGTCGTACTGGTCGACGACGTCGTAGAAGTCGAGAGCCTCAACTGCAGGAACGTCGGACTTGATGGTGTAGGAGATCGCGGATCCGATGGCGGGAGTCGCCACATCGGCAACGGTCTTCTCGACGCCAGCCTTGGAGTTCTTCGGGTATGCGTGAACGTCGTAGACCCACTTGTTCAGGTCCTTCGGGTTCGTCATCGGAACGGTGATGATGAAGGGCTTGGAGCCGACGTAGCCCGCGGGGCTTTCGGTCTCGGTCACGACGTAGGCGCCCAGGGGCAGGTTGGAGAAGGTGGCCAGACCGCCGCCAGCGGTGGTCTTCTCAACTGCTGCATCGACACCGTCTGCCTTAGCAGCAGTAACGTCACCGTTGAAGCCAACAAGCTTCTCCCAGCCGGCCTGGGTGGTCAGGTCAACGTTGGTCAGGCGCTCAACGGTGAACTTTGCGCCGTCAAGCGGGGTGCCGCTGACGGTGTTGTCCTCAAGACCGGTGCCTTCGGTGGTGCCGTTGGTGGCATCCTTGACCAGCTTGTGGATGGTGATGGAGCCGGTCTTGCTGGTATCCAGGTCAACCAGTGAGGGAAGACGCTCAGCGGTGGCAACGACACCGAATGCCGATGCGGAGGGGGCTGCCGTAGCAATACCCGGAACCGCTGCGGCGCCGGCGGCAACCGCGATGACGGCGAGGAGGCTGACGCCTCGACGGGTCTTAAGAGTTGTCATTTTTGTGTTCTCCTGTTGTACGGGATCTTTAAACAGATCGAGTGATGGTGATTGAACTAGTCATTTACAGGGTCAGTGTATCAGACGAATTTATCTGCCTTCCGACGCTGTTTCATGGTGACCAGCGAGATCACCATCGCCCCGCCCATAAGCGCCACTGCGACGCCGATGTACGGGTAGATTCCGAAGCTGCCCGAGACGGGCAGGTGTCCTACCTCAGTGTCCTTGACCAAGATGGTGGCCTTGTGCGCGCCGCCCACAACGAAGCCCTGATCGCTCTGGGGCAGTGATGAGTTTGTAACGGAGGCGTAGGCCTGGACGGCCGAGTTGGCCCACTTGGTCTGATCGCGAACCTCTGCGCCGAGGGTGACAACGGTGCCGTTGCCATCCGTGGTCAGGCGGAAGGGGATCGGACGAGGCAGGAGGCTGTGTCCAGCCGGTGCCTTGGTCTCAACCAACCAGTAGTCGGTGTTGAGTTCAAGGCCGGTGACTGACCAGTAGTAGACGTCCGTCGCGGTTCCTGCCGACAGGGTCTTGACGAGGGTCGCGGAGTTGGAGGTCTGCGGGTTGGCGCCGCTGTAGATGGCGAACTCTGCCCCACTGAGCGGGTAGAGCGCTGATCCGTCTCCGGAGGTGTACTGGTTGGTCGGGTCAGTGAAAGTCTACCAGTGTTCTGGGTACCGGCCTTCACGACGACGATCTCGTGAGGAACGTTGGGACCACAGGCCTTGTTGTTGTCAATGCCATCGTGATCCTTGCCGTTCTCGGCGTAGACCTGGTTGAAGAGGCCGAAACCGGGAGCCGGGAGGTTCTTCTGGTCGAGGTGGCAGGCGAGGTTGGTTTCGCTGTAGCCGGCGGCAGCGGTGTTGCGCTTGACGTGGAAGCGGATCCAGAACTCAGCAGTAGTGTTGGGTTGGAGGGTGACTCCCTCGGTCAGCGTGTAGACGCCGTTAGCTGCGGTAGCGTTTGCAGCACCTGCGAGGCCGGCCTGCGTGGTCGCGATCTTTGCGGACTGGATCTCAAGCCCCTTGGCGAACTCGGGCTTATCCGTGAGCTTGCCAGTAGTCGTTGCGATTTGTCCGTCGTTGGTCGCGACGATCTTGTAGTCGACATCGAATTCGGCTGCACCGGTGGCACCACCGTTTGCTTCGATGCTCTTTTCAACGCGAACCTTTGCGGGCACGTAGGGGCCGCAGGCCTTGTTGTTGTCGATGCCGTCGTGGTCCTTGCCTGTCTGAGCGTTGACCTGGTTGAAGAGGCCAAAGCCGGCGGTGGGGATTCCCTTGGCGTCGAGCTTGCATTCGAGAGCGGTCTCGTCGTAGCCCGCTGCTGCGGAGTTGAACTTGACGTGGAAGCGGATCCAGAACTCGGCGGTCTTTCCGGGCTCAACGTCCACACCGTTTGTCAGAGTGTAGGTGCCGTTTGCAGCGGTTGCGGTCGAGGCTGCAGCGAGGCCGGCCTGGGTCGTGGCAACCTTAGCGGACTGGATCTCAAGACCCTTGGCAAAGTCGGGCTTATCCGTGAGGATTCCGGTCGAGGCCTTGGTGTTGCCGTCGTTGGTTGCAACGATCTTGTAATCGACATCAAACTCGGTCGCGCCGGTGTTCGCGCCACCGTTTGCTTCGATGCTCTTCTGAACACGAATCTTGGTGACAGGAACCGGGCCACAGGCCTTGTTGTTGTCTTCACCGTCGTGGTCCTTACCGCTTTCGGCGACGACCTGGTTGAAGAGGCCATAGCCGGCGGTGGGGATGCCGTTGGCGTCGAGCTTACATTCGAGGTTCTGAACGTCGTAGCCCGTGGCCGACTCATTGCGCCTGACCTGGAAGCGGATCCAGAACTCAGCAGTCTTGCCGGGCTCGAGTTCGACTCCGTTGGTCAGGGTGTAGACGCCGTTAGCGGGAGTCACAGTGGCTGCGCCGGTCAGTCCTGCCTGGGTCGTGGCAACCTTAGCGGACTGGATTTCGAGGCCCTTGGCAAAGTCGGGCTTATCCGTGAGCTGGCCAGTCGAGGCCTTGGTGTTGCCGTCGTTGGTTGCAACGATCTTGTAGTCGACAATGAAGTCGGTGGCTCCCGTGGTTGCACCGTTTACCTGGATGCTCTTTTCGACGCGCATCTTGGAGACGGGAACCGGGCCACAGGCCTTGTTGTTGTCTTCGCCGTCAGAGTCCTTGCCGTTTTCAGCGACAACCTGGTTGAAGAGGCCGAAGCCAGGGGTCGAACGTTGCTTCCGGTGACCTTACATTCAAGGTTCTGAACGTTGTAGCCAGCAGCAGTCTCGTTGCGCTTCACGTGGAAGCGGATCCAGAACTCAGCGGTCTTACCCGGATCGAGGTTGACTCCGTTTGTCAGGGTGTAGACGCCGCCGCTTGCGGTTGCGTTTGCAGCACCAGCGAGGCCGGCCTGGGTCGTGGCGACCTTAGCGGACTGGATTTTGAGGCCCTTGGCAAAGTCGGGCTTGTCCGTCAGCTTGCCGGTGTTACCGGCGCCGTTTCCGTCGTTGGTAGCAACGATCTTGTAATCAACATCGAACTCGGTTGCGCCGGTCACGCCACCGTTGTTTTCGATGCTCTTTTGAACGCGCAGCTTCGGGACCTTCGGAGCTTCGTATTCGTTGACGAAGGTACAGGTGACGGGAGCTGCCGCATCGCTCTTCGCACCGCCAACGTTTTTGAAGTTGACGCCGCGTTCCGTCTTGGTGACGGCGACATCTTCGCCGATACCGTTGACACACTTGATGTCTTTGAGCTTCCACTGCGGGTCAGCAATCTGATTTTCCGAGATGGTGAAGTCAGAGTTGCCAACTTCGAAGGGAATGAAGTTTGAGTCGTACTTTGCGTTTGCTTCGCCAAAACCGGTCGGAGTGAGCGTCGCGGAGTCTGAGGGTTTCACATACCAGCCCTTAGCCGGGGCGGAAGACGGCGCAGGCTTGGAAACCGAGATCATGCCGGTAGTCTTAGGCTCACGATCCGTGTTGTCACGCCAAGTCGTGCCAGTGGTAACTCCGAACGATGCTGCCGGGATTGTCGGGTTGGCATGCGACGGATCCTCGACAGACTTCACGATGCGCACGGAGCGCTCCTCGGTGATGACGCCGTAGAGGCAGCCGTAGTTGACCGAAAGTTCCTGCGTGACGAAGGTGTCGGTACGCGCTGCGTCCTCCGACGGGTTTGCCGGACAGTCGGCCGTCGGGATGGAGTTGAAGTTATCCGGGGTCAGGAAGTTCGTTGCGTTTGTGGCAGGAACAAAGCCCCAGAGGTGCAGACGGTAGGTACGGCCGTTCTTCGTGAAGGTCTGATCAGAGGTAGTCTTCTGCAGCTTGACGGTGTCGTAGACGTAGGGGTTCTCATTGACGTTACCCTTGGCTCCAGGCCAATTGATGGGCGTAGCGCGCTTGTTCGATGCCGGAATTTGATTGAAGGGCTGCTCAGCACCCTTGTTGTAGTACTGACTGTACAGGTCGTAGTCGCCATTACCCTCGCCCACGTACTTGACGCAGTAGTAGCGTCCCGACTGAGACTCAGGCTTGTTGACGTAACCCTGCGAGGGATCGGCAGAATTGGCCAGTTCAGGCTCGTAGGCTGTACCGATAAACACTTGTTGCCCGGTCGCAGGATCGGTCACCCACTTTGGCGTACCGTAGTAGATCCCCTGGTCCATGACAGCGTCGCGCAGGAACTGAACGCCAGACGCGGGGAGCGCAGGTTCTGTCGCAGACTTACCGTTGATGCCGATGTCGGTGCGGCAGGTGCCAGTGCCACCGATTCCGGGGTGCTTGATGTAGGCACCGCCCTTGCGGTACATGATCGTCGAGGAGAGAGTGTTGTAAGACTCGTAATTGACGAAGGGATACGCCTCGGGCTGAGAACCGGTGAGGTTCGGGATCGTCAGCTGCAGGGTCGAGTGCAGATATTGCTTAACATTTGCTCCGCCCTGGATCGGCAGGTTGTTGTGGCGGATCGCGCCGAGCAGGAAGGTCTGACCCGGCTGAACGGTACCCGGATCATTTGGCTTGAAACCGATGGCGCTCTGGCCGTTCACCCAGATCTTCCCGGTTCCGCCATCGTGCCACTGCTTGTAGTGGGCATCCATCCAATCCTTACTGTCCTGCGAGTCGCCGGGACCAGTATTGTTCGTTTGGTCATCCCACTTCCACGGCGCGCCGCGGGCGATGTAGGTCCACAGGTCCTTCTGCTTGGCGACAGTCCCACCCAGGAAAGTGCCGACAGGCTTGCTGTCCGTAATCGGTTTGCCGCTATTAACACCGGCGCTGGAAAAGGGTGTTGGCGACATGCCCGGCACGATGCCGTAGCGGATGAAGTTGTCGGGGAGGCTGGTGGTTGTGTCGGCCTCAGAGGCGTTGACGATGCCCGTGCCCATGTTGGCACGAACAGCGCCGACGTCGATACCGGTGGCTGCGGGTTCCTGCGCCGCATACGCAGCCTGAGGAGCAATGATCTGGCTTCCAACCAGTGCACTACCAGCGGTCGCCGCAACGGCTAATGCCGCCACAAAGCGCGTCGCCGCAGTTCTACGCTTCGAAGTAGCTTGGCTTTTCGCATTCGTCATGCTGGAGGTGCTCCTCTTGTCATGGGATTGCTGACAGTTTCTGACAACACATCATTGACTGCGCATGTGCCAACAGATACGTGTGTCATCTACCGCCTATTGAGATAGGAATGATCAGAGGGTACGAAATGCCCTCTCGATTTACAATTGAATCGTACAGGCAGCTTTCAGCTAGCTATCGCAAACATGGCAGAATTCGCCATAAAATTTCAATAATTCCACCCAAATAAATATCTTTCGACCTGCACATATGCAAACGTGCTACATATTTCAAAAGGGTCATTTACAGCTAATAGTGATCTAGCTCATAGTTCCCAGTATTTACGCATTTTTTATTCAGAAATCGCGCATCTTCCACTCATTTGAGCTTTCCTGACACAAGTTCTCTATCCGTCAACCACGCCACAGGGGAAACGCTGGAGCATATGCACTTCTTAATCACAGGGAAACCCGTCAGCCGCACTAACGAACTAGCACTACATGCGACACGCCGACATGGGCACAAAATTTTTCGAATTTTTCGTGCGCTTACCCACAGCCTCAACCCGCTCTGTGGAGAAATCGAGGAGCTCTATCCACAGGCCCCCTCGGGCACAATTTCCTCAAATTACACCGATGTAAGCCACCCTCATCCACACCCCATCCACAGAGGAACAGTCATCCATCCACATCTAGGGTCAGGAACATAGTTAGACACAACATATTGGGTCTCGTGACGAAAGCACACACAAGGTGTAGTGTTGTCGCATGTTCCGCTCCCCCGGGTAAACAGCGGAGAAAACACACATCAACACACGACATTGAAAGGTCCGACCATGTCTATCACCGTCTACTCCAAGCCCATGTGTGTCCAGTGCGATGCGACCTACCGCGCACTCGACAAGCAGGGACTGGACTACACGAAGGTCGACCTCACCGAAGACCCCTCGGCACTCGAGTTCATTAAGGGCTTGGGCTACCAGCAAGCTCCCGTTGTTATCGCCGGCGAAGACCACTGGAGCGGCTACCGCCCCGACCTCATCAAGGCCGCAGCACAGGCCTCGGCAATGGGAACGGCACGCGTCATCAACGCCTAAAAGCAACCCACCCGGTCCCCCAAGCAAACCGGGGGACCGGGTCACTTTTTGCTCCCTGCCCAGGGGCGGCCTCGTGAAAGGAAAAGACCATATGGTCAACGTCGTCTACTTCTCGTCGGCGACGGGCAATACCCGCCGTTTCGTGGAAAAACTCGGATTCCCCGCTCAGCGAATCCCACTTCTCCCCCGCGACGGATTCCTTCACGTCGATCAGCCCTACGTCCTCATCGTTCCTACCTACGGCGGAGGCAACGTCAAGGGAGCAGTCCCCAAACAAGTCATCAAGTTCCTCAACGATGAACACAACCGTGGCCTCTGCCGCGGAGTGATCTCTTCTGGGAACACGAACTTCGGCACGGCCTACTGCCTGGCCGGAGACATCATCTCCGCAAAATTACACATCCCCCACATGTACAAATTTGAGCTCCTCGGCACCGCCGAAGACGTCTCACGAGTTCGCGAAGGATTGAGCGAGTTTTGGCAGAAAACCTCACTGACACAGGAGTAGAACCAGCCCCCTCCCCCGAGCTGGATTACCACGCGCTCAACGCGCAACTGAACCTCTACGACGCCGACGGCAAGATCCAATTCGAGGCCGACCGACAGGCAGCACGTCAGTACTTCCTCCAGCACGTCAACCAGAACACCGTGTTCTTCCACGACCTGGAAGAGAAGATGGAATACCTGGTCGAGCAGGGCTACTACGAGAAGCACGTCCTGGACCAATACGACTTCCAGGACATTAAGGACCTTCACAAGCAGGCCTACGCCCACAAGTTCCGTTTCCCCACCTTCTTGGGCGCCTTCAAGTACTACACCTCGTACACGCTCAAGACCTTCGACGGCACCCGCTACCTGGAGCGCTTTGAAGACCGCGTCGTCATGGTCGCGCTCTACCTAGCACAGGGCAACATCGAAATGGCGCGCCACCTGGTCGACGAGATGATGACCGGACGCTTCCAGCCCGCAACCCCGACCTTCCTCAATGCCGGCAAGGCCGCCCGAGGCGAGCTCGTCTCCTGCTTCCTCCTGCGCATCGAAGACAACATGGAATCCATCGCCCGCGGCATCAACTCCGCACTGCAGCTGTCCAAGCGCGGCGGTGGCGTGGCCCTGCAGCTCACCAACCTTCGCGAGGCCGGCGCCCCGATCAAGAAGATTCAGAACCAGTCCAGTGGCGTGGTTCCCGTTATGAAGCTTCTCGAGGACTCCTTCTCTTACGCGAACCAGCTGGGCGCACGTCAGGGCGCGGGTGCCGTCTACCTGCACGCACACCACCCGGACATCATGCAGTTCCTGGACACCAAGCGCGAGAACGCGGACGAGAAGATCCGTATTAAGACCCTGTCGCTGGGCGTTGTCATCCCCGACATCACCTTCGAACTGGCCCGCAAGAACGAGGACATGTACCTCTTCAGCCCCTACGACGTCGAGCGCGTCTACGGTGTGCCTTTCTCGGAAATCTCGGTCACCGAGAAGTACCACGAGATGGTCGACGATGGTCGTATCCACAAGAAGAAGATCAACGCACGTCGCTTCTTCCAGACCATCGCTGAAATCCAGTTCGAGTCCGGCTACCCCTACATCGTCTTCGAAGACACGGTCAACGCTGCAAACCCCATCAAGGGCCGCATCACCATGTCGAACCTGTGCTCGGAGATCCTCCAGGTGTCCGAGGCCTCGACCTACAACGATGACCTGTCCTACTCGCACATTGGTAAGGACATTTCCTGCAACCTTGGCTCGCTCAATATCGCGAAAACCATGGATTCCCCGAACTTCTCCAAGACCATTGAGACCGCGATCCGCGGTTTGACTGCCGTCTCCGATCTGTCCGATATCGAGTCGGTGCCCTCGATCGCCCGCGGTAACGCCATGAGCCACGCCATCGGCCTGGGTCAGATGAACCTCCACGGCTACCTCGCTCGCGAGCACGTCTACTACGGCAGCGAAGAAGCCCTGGACTTCACGAATATGTACTTCATGGCCGTCGCCTACGAGGCCATTAAGGCCTCGTGCACAATTGCCCGCGAGCGCGGCGTGAGCTTCGAAGGCTTTGAGGATTCCCAGTACGCCTCGGGCGAGTACTTCCGCAAGTACATCGACCAGGTGTGGGAGCCGCAAACTGAGCGTTGCCGCGAACTTCTTGCGGCCTCGACAATCCACCTGCCCACGCAGGAGGATTGGGCGGCTCTGGCTGCCGACGTCGCCCAGTACGGTATGTACAACCAGAACCTGCAGGCGGTCCCGCCGACCGGTTCGATCTCGTACATCAACGGCTCGACCTCGTCAATCCACCCGATCGTCTCGCGCATCGAAATCCGCAAGGAAGGCAAGATCGGTCGCGTCTACTACCCGGCGCCCTACATGACGAACGAAAACCTGGAGTACTACCAGGATGCGTACGAAATCGGCCCCGAGAAGATCATCGACACCTACGCGGTGGCGACCCAGCACGTCGATCAGGGTCTGTCGCTCACGCTGTTCTACCCCGATACGGTGACCACGCGTGACCTCAACAAGTCCTACATCTACGCGTGGAGGAAGGGCATCAAGACTCTGTACTACATGCGACTGCGTCAGATGGCACTGGAAGGCACCGAAGTTTCGGGCTGCGTGTCCTGCATGCTGTGACGTTAAGCCCGCTTGTCGGGTAGAGCGGGGGTCGGGAAACCGGCCCCCGCATTGCATTTGTGCTGGTACGCGGGTGTGCCTCCGGGTGCGGGATGACACACGGGGTACGCGGGCACGGCCTCGGAAAGACACACGAAGTCGGGAAAAGACACAGGCTATAACCTGTGACAAACACCGACTTCATGTGGAGCAAGCTTAGAGGATGCTTGGAACGCGCCTGTACCTCAAGCCATTGCCTATGATGGAGACATGACGCAACCTGATCCGCAAAACTCCGGACCATTCACAGCCCCCGTCCCAATGAACGCTCCGGGATACGCGGAATCCCCGCAGGTACCGCAAGTGCCAGCACCGTCTGCGGCAATGCCAGCGCCAACTCCCGCTGCACCCCAGCAGCCCCCGGTTTCCTCTCAACCCCAGTTCGGCGCGCCTCAATTCACCTACACGCCGACCACCCCGACGCTGGAGGCACGCAATGTCCCCAGCACCGGCCCACTGGTTCTTGCTCTTCTGGGCCTGTTCCTCATCGGCCTTTTCGGCTCGATTCCTGCGTGGGCATGGAGCGCTTCCGCGATCAAGAACGCTCGCTCGGCGTCCCTTCCCGAAAGTTCCTATCAGAAGGCCCTCATGGCCCGTTCTCTGGGCATCGCAGGCACAATCATTCACTCTTGCCTGGTAGTTTTCCTCATCATTTACGCGATCATCACGATCTCGCACGCGATCGGCTGAACTCATGAGCACCTCGACCAATCCAGAGCGCGCACAGCGTATTTCCGGCCAGAGTTCTACCGCTGAGTTCCGCAAGCACACCGGCAGCGATGAAGAGCTCATCCGCACGCTTCACAAACTTGATGGACGTTCATATCCCGCATACAAGTCCGTCGTCGGAATGTGGGATTTCGGGAGTTTCTCGCTCTCAATCGACCGAATTCAGGCCGATCCCTACGCTCCGCCTTCAAAGGTACGTGCCATTTCCACCCCGCAGGAAATGGGGCTTCCGCAGGCCGCAATCGCCTCGCCTGATGCCCGGGTAGCATGTGCTGATTACCTACTCCGCGCTTTCAATCGTTCCCTGCGCGAGCGACGCCTTCATGACATTCAGGTCATGTCCCCCAGCGTCGAGATCCTTGATCGCAGCGCCTGCACCGTCAAGCCCGACCGCGTTGAATTGCGTTTTGAAGTCCGCATGCCCGCACGAGGCCGCACAATCCTTGGCCACCGCGCGGCACAGATTTTCGACCTCGACGTTCCGGCCGCGGTCCAAGATACTTTCGACTACCTGAGCGATATTCCCGAAGTTGAGCGCGAACGTGAGGGCTTGTTGCGACATATCGCGGTTTACGAGGATTATCGCGCCCTGCAGCAGATCCTGATCGATCGCGGCTGGGTATCCTTCATCGCCAATGGTTCCGTTCTTGCTCGCCGCAGCGGAGTCTCGCAGTCCCCCATGGAGGGTGCACTTCCTTTTACTTCCCCCGCCACTCTCGAGGCCGAGGTCGAGCTTCCCCACGCCGGTACCCTCCGCGGGATGGCAATCGAGCCGGGAGTCACGGTGATTGTCGGCGGTGGGTATCACGGTAAGTCCACACTTTTGGGCGCGATTCAGCGTGGCGTTTATGCGCACGTTCCTGGAGATGGCCGCGAATACATCGCAACCCTTGAGGATGCGATGAAGATACGCGCTGCCGATGGTCGGGCGGTCACTGGCGTCGACGTCTCATCCTTCATCACTCATCTTCCGGGGAATGCCGACACAACGCACTTCTCAACTGAGAATGCCTCAGGTTCGACATCGCAGGCTGCATCCTTAATCGAGTCAATCCAATTGGGTTCAACGCTCCTACTGATTGACGAAGACACCAGCGCAACGAACCTCATGATCCGTGATGCCCGTATGCGCGAGCTAGTCCAAGCCGAGAAGGAGCCGATCACTCCCCTGGTTGATCGGATTTCCTCTCTTCACAAAGACCTGGGTGTCTCAACGATCCTCGTCATGGGCGGATCGGGAGATTATCTCGATCAGGCTGATCGAGTCTTGATGATGGACCACTATCGCTGCCTAGACGTGAGCGATCGGGCCCGTCAAGTCATCGAAGAGCTTCCTCGCGTACATCAGAACCTGGCAATGAGCGCTCCTTTAGCGCGGCGCACTCCTGCGCGCTTACATTCCTCCGATCGTCCGAAGACAAAGGCAGCGGGTTTATCCTCGATCACCATCGACAAGATCAACCTTGACTTGGGCGATGTTGAGCAGATTGTGGATCCGGGACAGACCGAGGCGATTGCGTGGATGCTTCGCGGATTGCTGTATTCCTACGCGAATGGGACAAGTACCCTGAGTGATCTTTTGGCACGCCTTGAGCGCACACTGAACTCTGAAGGTTTGGATGCAGTCGTAAAGTTCGGGGCGCACGCCCTGCCAGGACGCCTTGCCCGCCCACGCCTCGTCGATGTCGCGGCGGCACTCAACCGCTTCCGGGGACTGAGGCTGAGCGAGAAAGAACCCTCCAGCACAACCAAAGACTAAGGGACGCACCGGGGGAAATCAGGGAAAGCCCAGGGCATCCCCCCATAGCACTCGCTCTACTCGGACAGCCATGATGGACGCATGAATACAGATCCATCTGCGACCCCGATCGTTCGCCTCGCTAACGTTTCCAAGGTTTACGGCATGGGCGATACCCAGGTCACCGCCCTCAATAACGTCACCGTTGACTTCTACTCTGGTGAATTCACCGCAATCATGGGCCCCTCCGGCTCGGGTAAGTCCACCATGATGCATATTCTTGCGGGACTCGATTCGCTGACCTCAGGTCGCGTGCTCATCGAAAAAACAGAGATCACCACTTTGAAAGATGCTGATCTGACGAAACTTCGCCGCGATCGCATCGGCTTCATCTTCCAGAGCTTCAACTTGATTCCCACCCTGGATGCCAAGGCAAACATCCTTCTCCCCTTGGAACTTGCGGGGCAGAAAGTCGATGAAGATTGGTTCACCTTCATTGTTTCTTCGCTGGGGCTCGAACAACGCCTCAACCACAGACCATCAGAACTTTCGGGTGGCCAGCAGCAGCGCGTGGCCGTTGCTCGTGCACTGATGAGCCGTCCGGCAGTCATCGTTGCTGATGAACCGACCGGTAACCTAGATTCTCACTCGACCTCAGAGGTTCTTGATCTATTGCGTCGAGCGGTTTCCGAGCTGGGTCAGTCCGTCATTATGGTCACTCACGATGTTCACGCCGCAACCTACGCTGATCGGGTCTTGGTTGTCCGTGACGGCCAAATTGTCTCTGACCTGCGCAATGCTAGTGAAGAGCAGCTGAACGCTGCGTTGAGGTGACATCAGTGAGCGCAACAACACGGCTGTTGAAAGCCAATCTTCATTCCCACGGTCGCCGCTATTTCTCAACTGGCTTGGCGGTTGCCATCTCCACCGCGTTCATCGTCATCACGCTTTTGTTCTCAAATACGATGACCTCCTCGCTTACCGGTAACGTCCGTAATTCCTACCGCGGGACCACATCGGTGGTCACCTACAGTCCTTCCGAAGACGAGGCGCTGAACATGACGGCCGCCCAGGTCGGCAATGATTTTGATGCCCTCACCCAAAAGATCGCAAAGATCCAGGGCGTGACGGCGGTTGGAATCACAGCGCAATACCCCATTGCAGTGAAAGCCGGCAACGATCAGACAACGCTCTTCCTTTCTCCCGCGCTCGCGGAATCCCTCAGCGCAGTGAAGATGACTGAAGGCAAAGCTCCGGCCACGGCCTCGGAAATCGTCATCCCCCAGCGCACGGCAAAGGAATCTTCCCTCAAAATTGGCGACAAACTGACAAGCCTGTCCCGTGACGATGCGGTTTCCGCGCACGAGTTCACCATCGTCGGAACCTACTCCTCTGGAAATCGCGCTTTGGCGCCCTCCTACGTGACGACAGAAGGTTTCGAGGCGAGCACGGGAATGAAGCCGACCGGCGAAATTCACGTTGCAACGAATGCGCCTGCGGTGAATAAGTACGGCAATCCCTCAACTGATGATCAGGAACAGTGGACCCACAAGCTCACAACTGAACTGGCTTCAGTCAAGGGCGTCAAGGTAACGAGTGTTTCCGCAACCGTGGATAAAAGCCTGCGAGAGATTCAAGTCTCAGCGGCGATGCTCACCGCGATTGCGCTGATCTTCCCCGCAATTGCGATCTTGGTTGCCTCGGTTGTCGTCTCTTCGACCTTCCGAGTACTGCTCCAACAGCGCAGGCGTGAATTGGCACTTCTGCGCGCACTGGGCGGAAGCACGAAGCAAGTGCGTTCTCTGGTTCGACGCGAGACCTACGCCGTTGGCGGGATTTCCTCGCTCGTCGGCATCATCTTGGGGCTCCTACTGGGCGGCTTCGGGCTGAGCGCAATCACAGAGGACACCACTTTTGTCGATGTCATCTCCTCGATTTCACCCCTCTATGTGGTGCTCGTGTGGCTCTTCGGTACGCTCTTGACCGTTTTCGTTGGGCGCCGACCGGCCCGCGCGGTCTCTCAAGTTCCACCGATCGCTGCCCTTTCCCCGATTAACGAGGTCGACGCTACTTCCCAGAAGAGCCACCGTGTCGCGTTGACCTTGGGACTGTTGCTGACTGTGCTGTGCGGTGGAAGTCTGTTTGCCTCACTTCGCATTCACAATGAGTCGCAGAAATTCTTGGCCTCTTTCGGCCTGTCATTGCTGTGCTTGGTTGGCATCCTCATTACTTGCACCGTCATTGTCCCCGCGGCAACAAAGTTTTTTGGGAAGCTGTGGCCGGGAATGCTTGCGCGAATGGCGCGCGAGAATACGGTCCGTAACCCCGGTCGAACCGCCGCAACCGGTACATCGATTGTCATTGGTGTCACCCTGGTTGTCACCATGATGGTCGGCGCCTCATCGATGCGCGACTCCCTGATTAACGAAGTCAATGAGCGTCGTCCTTTCGATATCTCGGTGTCGAACTTCAGCGACGAGGCCCTGAGTAGCGATATCCAGTCGCGTATTTCTTCTACCGATGGAGTTGCCGCTACGGTCCCTGTGTATTCCACTGTGGGAGGCGCTAATGCAGAGGATGGAACCATTGCCCCCGGTGGTAGTGGTTCTGAAGATGCCGGAACGATGCCAATTTTGGGGCAGCCCAACTACTCAACGGTCGCACACTCGAGCGTCGACCAGATCGATGATGCGACAGTGATGGTCAGTTTGGGCTCCCTGGATGGCAAGAACATCAAGCTGTGCGCAGCTGAAGGGTCTTGCATGACTCTAAAGGCGAAGTACGACAAGAATGCCAAAGCACCCTATGAGATCAGCCAGGCAAATCTGCTGAAAATCGCGCCAAAGGCTCCAATTACCGGAATGATCGTGAAGCTCAAGGACGGTGCCTCTGCGACAGATGTCCAGAAGAACCTGACAAAGATTGACACCGGTCTGTCTGTTGGCGGTTCAGCTATCGAACGTGAGATGTACACGGACATCATTAACCAGATGTTGCTCATCGTCGTCGGCCTGCTGGGAGTGTCTGTCCTGGTCGCGCTGGTGGGTGTTGCGAACACTCTGTCACTGTCGGTTGCCGAACGTACCCGTGAAAATGGCCTGCTTCGAGCTCTTGGCCTGACCAAGAGGCAGATGAAATCTATGCTCGCCCTTGAAGCACTGTTCATCTCGGTGACGGGAGCGCTTATTGGAACCGCGTGCGGAATCTTCTTCGGAGCGATCGGCATCCTTGCGCTTCCCTTGGAAGGCATCACGGTCTTCATCACCATCCCATGGATGCAGATCCTTGCGGTGGTCATGATCGCGATCCTTGCTGCGCTCCTTGCCTCGTGGCTACCTGGTCGTCGAGCAGCAAAGGTCAGTCCTTCGGCCGCCCTTGCTACCGAATAAGACTGGAATATTCAGGCTTTCTGCCAGATCACAAGTAAGGGTGTGGGGCCGGGCGGTTTTCCGCCCGGCCCCACACCCTTGATATTGAAGGTGCTGAGTGATCTTCACCGCCGATAAGCGCTGAAGCCTGCCTCAGAGCCCCAAAAAGGCTTCCCAACGGGGAAGATCCCGACGCGCCAGAGCAACTCCGGCGTCAAAGGCGTCTTCAAGGCGTTCAACATTCATTTCCATCTTGTCGATGGCCAGATCTTCGGGGGTCACAATCAACGCACGTCCCTGTTCCTCCAGCTCAAATAGCTTCCGGCGGGCGGCGTTGTAGGCGACGGTACGGCGGGCCACGGCCTCGGCAATGGAGGGAAGATGGGGGAAAGCCAGCCTGAGGGCGGAGTAAACGCCGGGCTTGATCGGGGCCTTGACGAAGTCTCGCGGGCGCGTGAGGACGACGAAAAACTTACGGTAGCCATCGCGCATGGGGGCATCCAGCGGGATTCCGCCATCGGGTCCAAGGGCTCCATCAACGTAGGTATCGCCATCGATCGTGACCGTCGGCATGATGATCGGCAGGGTCGAGGACGCGCGTACACAGCGACCGACTTCTTCGATCGTTCGCATATCCTCCTTGGTGAACCAGACTTCTTCACCTCGGGTCGCGTTGAAGGCTCCGATGCGAACCTCTGCTGGGTTCGAAAGGAAGGTATCGAGGTCCAAAGGTGCATCGCCGTCGGGCTGAGCGATCTCGTCGTACAGATAGTCGACGTTGAACATCCCGCGACCGTGCACCCAGTGCTTGAGACCTCCAAATTCGGGGCTGTCAGCGACTGTCGTGAAAGTATCGTGAGCGCGCTGAGCATCGCGAGACACATAGTTAACGGTGTTCGATGAACCCGCGGAAATCCCCGACACATGGGGGAAATCAATGCCCTCTTCGATCAGGGTTGCGGTGATTCCAGCGGTGAAGGCACCGCGCATACCGCCGCCTTCGAAAACCAGGGCCGTGTCATCAATGTGCTTGAGAGTTTTCGCGTTCACCCTTCGACTCTACGGCCCAAAGCGGGGGCACGCGAAGGGCTAGGGAGGAATATATGGCGAAAATTACCTGTTTTTTGTTCCCGTGAATACGACGTAGTGATAGAAAACGAAGCGGAAAGCCGTTCCCAGCGCGAAGCCGACGACATAGGCGGAAATATTGTCGGCCAGAGGCGAATTCAAACCGAGGATGTGGTGCGTAAACAGCAGGCAGAACTGCGTAATTCCAATGCCGCACACATTCGCGAAGAAGAATAGAAATGCTTCACGTCCCGCGTTTTCCTGAGTACGCCCGCGGTAAGTCCACACGCGGTTCATGATCCACGAGTAGATGGTTGCAATGCTGGCTGCAAGTGCGTTTGCGGTGTTGACATGGCCTGAAAGGAATCCCAGCGGTCCGTGCTGGAAAAGGTTGAACAGCCCCATGTCGATGACGAAAGCGGTTGCTCCGACTAGGCCGAATTGGATGAATTCCTTAATCCAGGTGCGCAGAGTTTCCCCGAGGCTCTGGGGGGCTTGTGTAGTGATGTGTTGATCTGTGGGCACGGTACTGATTTTAACGTTTAATTTGAGGGCGTTTGACCAGCGTGTCCCGAACGGTCTCCAGATGCGGGTGCACTCCCTTACAGTATCCATATGACTGAAGAAGCAGCTCCTCTTGCCCCGCAGCGTTTTGGGACGCGAGTTCGTTCCATCCACGGGGACCACTTTGATGACCCCTGGGATTGGCTGCGCGACCGTAATGATCCGCAGGTTGTGGCTCATATCCAGGCGGAAAACCGCTGGGCGGACAAGGTGTGCGAACCTACACGGGAGTTGGTCGGCACTCTTGTTTCAGAGTTCGATTCTTTCACCGCTCCGGTTGTGTATTCGGCTCCTCAGCGAATTGGTGACTGGTGGTACTTCCAGCGCCAATTCCACGAAGATTCCTACGCGAAGCATTATCGAGTTTCTGCCCTGCACTACACCGAAACTCCGGTGCTGGCAGATGCCGAAACCTTGGAAGGTGAGCAGCTCCTTCTCGATGAAAACCTGTGTGCTCAAGGTGAAGAGTTCTTCAAAGTCGGGGAATTGGTTCCAACCGCAGATGGACGCTTGATCGCTTGGTCTCGTGATACCGAAGGGGACGAACGCTGGACATGGATCATTCAGGACGCATCCAGCGGCGACATCGTTGACCAGGTTGTGAGTGACGCGGGCTATGGCTTTGCGTGGGCAGCGGATTCACAGTCCTTCATCTACACGCGGGTTGATGACGCGTGGCGGCAGTTCCAGCTCTGGCATCACCGCGTGGGCGCGGATGCCGACGGGGATTCCCTGCTGTTGGAAGAGCCGGACGAGGCCTTCGACCTGTGGTTTTCCGCATCGAACGACCCGTGGCACGTCGTTGTTCATTCGACCTCGACAACCAGTGGCGGTGCATGGCTGTGGGATCCTTATGCACCCAGCGCTTCTCCGCTTCCCCTTGTCGCCAAGCGTGACGACGTCCAGATCAACGTTGAACCCGCAGGCGATCATCTGCTTGTCATCCACACAGCACTTTCACGCGAAGGAAGTTTGGCGTGCATCCCTCTGCCTTCAGCGGGCGACGCTGATTCAATCGTTGCCCCCGATCGCTGGGTGACGCTCTACACCGCCCATGATGGCGAGCGTCTGACTGACATAGACGCCTATCGCGATTTCTTCACCCTGTCCTACAGGCGTGATGCCCTTCCTCAGGCACGCTACTACCGACGCACGCGCCCTCTTGAAGTTATTGATGGGAAGCCGGTCCCGGCCTCGGATTGCAGTGACCTGTGGGCATACGGGGAAGAACTCAATAAGGAAGGGACAATTCGCAGCCTCTACCCCCTCAGTTCTGGGCGTTTTGAAGACTGCCTTGTCCGTGTGGGGTATCAGAGTGTTTTGACGCCACCCACCGTGGAAGAACTCGATCTTCAAAACGGGAAGACTCGCATTCTCAAAGTTACTGAAGTCCCCAATTGGGATCCTTCGGATTTCATTGAAGAACGCGTGTGGGTGTGTGCCCGGGATGGACACACACAGATTCCCGTGACCTTGGTTCATCGACGTGATGCCCAGCCCGACGGAACACATGCGGGGTGGATCCACGGCTACGGATCCTATGAAATTTCCTTCGACCCCGAGTTCGATATCTTGCGTCTTCCTGCCCTTAAAAGAGGGGTCGTGCACGCAATCGCCCATATCCGCGGCGGCGGAGAAATGGGACGCGCATGGTACGAAGACGGCAAGAAACTGGTGAAAACCCACACCTTCACCGACTTCTTGGACGTTGCGAACTATCTGGTTGATTCCAGATGGGTTCACCCGGATCGTTTGATCGCCGAGGGTCGCAGCGCGGGAGGACTTCTCATGGGTGCAGTTACGAACGCACAGCCCGATCGTTTTGCCGCGATAATCGCAGGGGTGCCTTTCGTTGACGCATTGACAACGATCTTGGATCCCTCGCTTCCCCTGACTGTTGGAGAGTGGGAAGAGTGGGGAAATCCCATTGAAGATGCTGAAGTGTATGCACTCATGCGCTCATACACTCCCTATGAAAATGTCCACCAGGGAGTGCGCTATCCGGCAATCATGGCAACAACCTCAATCAATGACACACGTGTCTTCTACGTTGAACCCCATAAGTGGGTTCAACGTCTTCGACAAGCTACCGCTCAAGTCCCTGATCAACCACCCATCGTGATCCGAACCGAAATGGTCGCTGGACACGCGGGGGCATCTGGACGTAAGGGACGCTGGAATGCCCGAGCACAAGAGTTCGCCTTCGTGCTGCACCAAGTCGGTATTACCAAGTAGAGGAATTTTCTATGACGATTACAGCTGCAGTAGACGGTTCTTCTCTAGGCAATCCCGGACCTGCTGGATGGGCTTGGGTGGTTTCAGAGGACTGTTGGGATGCGGGAGGTTGGCCCAGCGGAACCAACAATTTGGGCGAATTGAATGCTGTCCTTGAACTCCTTAAGGCCACCGCTCAAGCCGGTTTGGCCGACGAAGACCTCCACATCCTCGCGGACTCTCAGTACGCAATTAATGTGATCTCCAAGTGGTCGCCCGGTTGGAAGAAGCGCGGGTGGGTCAAGGCCGATAAGAAACCCATCAAAAACCTCGAGCTCATCCAAGAAATCGACCGTGCCATGCAGGGGCGCACAGTTACCTTCGAGTGGGTCAAGGGCCATGCCGGACACCCACTCAACGAGCGTGCAGATGACGCCGCGCGTTCCTGCGCGGAAGCTTACCGCGATGGTCGTGATATTCCTCGAGGCCCGGGGTTTGTTATCACCGACAGCACTGAACACAACGCAGCTACGTCCAAGACCGATGTTGCTTCAACAAGCACAGAAAGCGCATCGACGGAATTCGAGCCCTCCACTCCCACAGCTGATGCTGCCTCAGCAGGCAGGGAAATTCCGGGAAACGCAACGGATAGGGAAACGCCGGAAGTGGCACTCGAACGCCAATTCCTTGACGCATGGCTTCGCGCAGACTCTCAAGCTCTCAAAGCACTTGAGGCTCCCGGATGCATGCGCATCTGGCACAACGGTTCTCTTACCAAGGGTTTGGAAGGACGCGCACCCGAGCACGCAGAGTCCTCAAATTTCCAGGTCAACCGCCTGCAGGGGACAAGCACCCATCACGACACCGCTGAAAGCTACCCGGATGCATGGGTCATCACCTACGTTCTAACGTGGACGGGCGGAAAACTGCGCGAAAGCAGCACCTGGGTTGCAGGGGAGAACGGTCCTCGAATTCTCATGCACCAGTCCTCACCGATCTCGGCTCGCTAACTTGTTTTACCTCGGTAAGTCGTGGTGCTAAGGCGGTTCAACCTGCCGAATTAACCGATACATTCGGTTTCAATTCGTGAACACCACATGCAGGTCCTGCTCCGGAAACCAAAAATAGAAGAATGCCATCCTCAAGCCGCGCGGAAATCCTCACCGGAATCCGCATGACCGCACCCATTGCGGCGGGCTATATTCCTCTTGGGATTGCATACGGCATTTTGGTCATGCAGCTTGGCATGCCTTGGTGGATGGCACCGGCGCTCTCTCTCGCTGCCTATTCAGGGTCCGCGGAGCTCCTCGTTATTACTTTGGCGGCCTCACACACCCCCATCGCCGTAATTGCGGTGACGATGCTGCTGGTCAACTTCCGACATCTCTTCTATGCGTTTTCATTCCCTCTTCACCTAGTTGAGGGCAGGTTCGCGCGACTTTTTTCCATGTACGCCTTGGTTGATGAGGCCTACGCGATCACCGCAGCGCGCCCCGAAGGCTGGACAAAGCCTCGTCTTCTTGCCATGCAAGTCACCTACAACGCGACATGGGTGGCCTCGGGATTAATTGGCGTTCTTGCGGGGTCATTCATCCCCACTCAGATCCAGGGCCTTGATTTCGCGCTCACGGCACTGTTTATCACCCTCACCGTCGACTCAATTCGTTCCCTCAAGGACATTCCCTCGGTTGTTTTGGCGGCTGGATCATTCCTCATCGCAATGCTGGTCTGGCCACAACAACGACTTTTGCTCGCACTGCTGCTATTCGTCGGATCCCTTGTGGTGCGCCATCTGATTACGGAAAGAGGTGAGGAGTCCTGATGTCCCACTCGCTCCCCTACCTCCTCGGAATCCTCCTGGTTGTCTTCGTCATCGACTTCACCTTGCGGGCGCTCCCCTTCAAAATCCTTGAACCTCTGCGCGGGTCTAGCTTTGTTCGCAATATGGCTGTGTGGATGCCGCCGGGAATTTTGCTGATCCTTGTTCTGGCAACCCTGAGTGACAACGCAGGCGCTGCGGGTTCCCAGTGGTGGGCAGCCATTGTCGCAACCGCCATTACCGTTGTTGTCCACCTAGCAACAAAGCGACGCCTCCTGTGGAGCGTCGGTCTTGGGACACTTAGCTACATCCTCATGCTGAACTGGCTCTAGAAGCCTCACTTCCGCTGCCCCGCTCCGCCGCGTTCGACACCCCAGTCACCGCCTCGTCCCGCACGCCCCTCCGCCACACGAAATCAACAAAAGACACAGCTCGTTTCCGGTGACATTCACCAATTTCATGTGACATTGCAGTAGGAGGCACACCCCGCCACACACCCCACCGCGCTACCCTTGTCCTATGCGTACGACCTCTTACACTCACCACGCTCACACCGTTTACGAGCACCGCCTCGACGTCCCCCTCGATCACACGCGCCCCCTCGGCGCAGATAACCCCACCATCGAGATCTTCGCGCGCGAGGTCGTGCGCCCGGGCAAGGAAAACGCGCCTTATGCCGTCTTCCTCCAGGGCGGTCCCGGCTACCCCAGCCCTCGCTTCGGCACCTTTGACGGCGGGTGGATCAATCGTCTCCTGCAGGACTACCGCGTGGTCCTCCTCGATCAACGAGGCACCGGCCAGTCCACCCGCATGGATGCGCAATCCCTCTCCTTCCTTCCGACCCCGCAGGAAAAGGCAGATTACCTGCGCTATTTCCGCCAAGACCAGATCGTCTACGACGCCGAGGCCTTCCGCCAAGAACTCGCGGGAGACGAACCGTGGACGACTCTCGGCCAGTCCTACGGCGGCTTCATCACGACGTCGTACCTTTCGCTTGCGCCCCAGGGGCTCAAAGCTAGCCTCATCACGGGAGGCCTACCCGGCCTCGTCCATGTCGATGAGATCTACCGCCTGACCTACCAGCGCACAGCAGCGCGCAACCGCGTCTACTTCCAGCGTCACCCCGAAGACGAGGCGACGATCCGCCAGATCGCCGCACACCTTCGCGACACCGAGGAACTCCTCCCGACCGGCGAGCGCCTGAGCAGCGCGCGCTTCCGTCAGATCGGCATGATGCTGGGCGGGCAGGGACGCACGGATCAGCTCCACTACCTGCTCGAGGGCCCGTGGGTGACCATCAACGGCCAGCGCCGCCTATCCACCCAATTCTTGGAAGCAATCGGTGACCCGACGAATGTTGCGCCGATCTACGGCGTTTTCCAGGAATTTATCTACGCCTGCGCGACTCCCGAATTGCGTGGAACCGCAACGAATTGGGCGGCAGACCGCCTGGCCGAAGAAGTTCCCGGTTTCGCGAAGGACGCTGATCCCCTAGATACTTCCGAGCCCTACTACCTCACCGGCGAGCACTTCATGCACCGCGTTTTCGATGAGGACCCATGGCTCGCTCCCTTGGCAGAAGTTGCTCAGATCCTTGCTGAAACGACGGATGCGACTCCCGTCTATTTCCCCGAGGCCCTGGCTGAGAATTCCGTTCCCGTCGCCGCGGCGGTGTACTACGACGACATGTTTGTCCCGCGCGAGCTCTCCCTTCAGACCGGTGAGCTTATGGGAGCGCATCACTACATCACGAACGAGTACCAGCACGACGGATCGCTCTACTCCGGCGGCAAGGTCCTTGATCACCTGCTCAAGCTTTTGGCGGACTAGCTCCTAGCCTCGTCATTTTCGTGATTCATTCGATCAGAGGCAGATTTCAACCGACGAAGACGGTAGTCTTTAAAACTATCAGGCCCGCTTCCTATCCCGGATCGCGCCGCATGAAACACTCGTGTCAGGAGGACGCGTGAGCGTAACGCCCGTTTTTGAAGCCATTAACTGGAACCGCATCGAAGACGATAAAGACCTCGAGGTCTGGGATCGTCTGACCGGTAATTTCTGGCTCCCCGAAAAGGTGCCCTTGAGCAACGACTTGGCATCGTGGAAGACGCTCACCGCCGAAGAACAGCGCATGACGAACCGTGTTTTCACCGGTCTGACCCTGCTCGACACGCTCCAGGGAACCATCGGCGCGGTCTCGCTGATTCCGGACGCCCGGACCCCCCACGAAGAAGCGGTTTACACGAATATCGCCTTCATGGAGTCCGTGCACGCGAAGTCGTACTCTTCGATCTTCTCCACGCTTTTGTCCACCGAGGAGATCAACGAGTCCTTCCGCTGGTCGAACGAGAACGAGGCCCTGCAGCGCAAGGCGGAGATCGTGAAGTCCTACTACCAGGGCGACGATCCTGAAAAGCGCAAGGTCGCTTCAACCATGCTTGAGTCCTTCCTGTTCTACTCGGGCTTCTACGCGCCCATGTACTGGAGCGCTCACGCAAAGCTCACGAACACCGCTGACTTGATCCGTCTGATCATTCGCGATGAGGCTGTGCACGGTTACTACATTGGCTACAAGTACCAGCTGGCCGTGAACGAGTCCGACGAGGCTCGTCGCCAGGAGCTCAAGGACTACACCTTCTCCCTGCTCTTCGAGCTGTACGAAAACGAGGAAGAGTACACCGAGGATCTCTATGACCCGCTCGGCCTGACCGAGGACGTCAAGAAGTTCCTGCGTTACAACGCCAACAAGGCCCTGATGAACCTGGGCTACGAGGCCCTCTTCCCCGCCGATGCGACGAACGTGAACCCGGCGATTCTTGCGGCGCTGAGCCCGAACGCGGATGAGAACCATGACTTCTTCTCGGGCTCTGGTTCTTCCTACGTCATGGGTGAAGTGGTTGACACCGAAGATGAGGACTGGGACTTCTGATTTCCTTGCCCTGCCGGCTCAGCTGACTGAGCGTTAAAGGAGGGGGAGCCCGCCAAACGGCGAGCTCCCCCTCCTTCATCTATTTCTTAGGCTTCAAGTCCTTCGCGTCGTTTCATCCACACGATGCCACCGGCGGCAACCATCAGCACTACACCCGCTCCAAGGTAGGGGTAGATGCCTGTGGATCCGGCTACTGGTAGATGTCCGACCTGAGTATCAACCACGCGAATACCCGGCAGAGCCGCATCTCCTGTTCCGGCCTTTGCGGGCAAAACTCGCACGGAGGAGAAACCATCGTCGGGACCAAAATCGGTGGTGATCACGGTCGATGCGGCGGCGTCAGTTCCAACACTGATGTGGAAGGGAATGGGACGAGGCAGCAGAACGTGTCCTGCAGGCGCGCGGGTCTCAACCAGCCAGTAGGTCTTCCCTGTTTCAAGTGAGGGGCTGACGAAACTGGATCCGCCGTCAAGAACACTGATCGGGGTACCCGTGAGTGCCTGGTTGTCATAGATCGCGAAAGCCGCGCCATTGAGCGGATAGGTTCCATCATCGTTTTGAGTTCCGACCGGTTGGGTGCCGGCCTTCTCGATGCGGATCGGTCGTGGGCGAGCCGGGGCGCAGGCCTCGTTATTGGATTCACCATCGTGGTCGTAGTCTCCGCTGACGCGGTTATACAGGCCATTCTTTGGAGTAAGGCGATTATTCTGGGTCGCACACTCGAGCGCGACCTCGCTGTAACCCGCCGCAGTCTTATCTCGGCTCACACGCATGCGGATGTACCACGTGGCTGACTGACCGGGCTCAAGATCCGTGCCTTCGGTTAGGACATAGGAGGCGGCGGCCGGCTGTGTTGCAGCGCTTGCGAGCCCTTCAAGAGTGGTCGCGACCGCAGCCGAGCGGACATTCAATCCGGGTGCGAAGTCCGGGGTGTCGGTCAAACGACCTGTTGTTCCCTTGAGAGAGCCGTCGTTGGTGGCGCTGATGCGATAGGTCACTGTAATGTCATCGGTCGTTGCGCCCTCAACGCTTTCCAGGTCCTTCTGGATGCGGAGCTTGGGTACTTTTTCTTCATTCGTGAAGGTGCAGGTGATGGGAAGCGCTGCTACCGAAGCGGCAGGCGCGACCTTCGAAAAATCAACGCCACCTGTATCGGCATCACGTGAGACATTCACACGCTCGCCCACACCGTTGACACAGGAAACATCCTTCTGCGTCCACAACGCAGAATTCGCATCGTCACTGACCTTCCACGGGCCAAAGTAGCCCGCTTCACCGTACTTTGGAGTTCTCTTCCCTGCGATGGTCGGAGCACCTTCGGCGATAACGAATTGTGAATACCCCGGAATGAACGCCTTGTAGCCGCTCATCACCGTTCCGCCTTGGCCGTAGGCCGTGGGCGTCAAGGGCTGATCCGCAAACGATGACCAATCGACGAAACCGTCGGCTTGGGCGTGCGTAGAGAGTGGCGTACCGGAAGGAGAGGCCCAATCTCCAATACCCAAAGTGGTGAAGTTGAATGACGGAATCGCATCACCAACAGCTGCGGAATCTTCGGTTACGGTCTTTGCAATTCGCACGTAGCGCTCTTGACTAAAGGAGCCGTACAGACATCCGAAGGAACTCTTATTTTCCTTCGTCGTAAAGCTTGAGACCGGGGTAGCACCAGCAGGAGGCGTTGCCGGGCACGAACCGTCGGCGCTGGGAACGAAGCCAAAGAGCACCAGGCGATAGGGAATGCCGTTGACGGTAATCGTTTGATCCGAGGTGGTCTTGGTGATGGTCAAGACGTCGTCAGAGGCCGGTGTTTGATCGGGGGTGCCTGCAGATCCGGGATAGTGCTGCGGGGAATTCGTGTAGATATCCCGATTGCCGTTGCCCTCGCCCACATACTTGTAGCAGTACCAGGTCCCGCCGTTTCCGCGGCTTAACGCGTAGTAGGGGGCGTCCGAGGGACACGTGCGCGGAGCCGAGGCGCGATAGGCGACCTTGTATGGTCCACCCTTGCGCGAGACGGCGGTCGTATCTGTGTCGTTGTCTGTCTCGTGCTGGTCAAAAGGGAAGGATTCTTCAAGGTCACCGATACGGATATCGAAAGACGAGTGCACCCAGTGAATCTGGGAGTAGATCGGGAAGTTGTTGTGCCGGACCGCGCCAATGAGGAAGGTACTGTTGAGGGAGACCGTTCCGGGGTTGTTCGGCTTGTACCCCAGGGCGCTCGTCGTCGAGGTTGAAATTGCGTTCGGCGTGTAGTCCCCGTAGTACGGGTAGCGGTAGTAGGCGGCCATGTGGTAGTCCCAGGCCACGCCTCGAGTGACGTAGGACCAGTAGTCACCGGTATTCGCGACATTCGCGTCAAGCCAGTCTTGGGAGTACCCCGCGCGATAAGCGACGGAGCGCTGGTTCGGGTCCGAGGAATCATAGTTGGTCATTCCTCGCACGACGCCGAAGTAGGAGTTGTCTGCGACGACGGTGCTCCGGTCGGTTCCCGAGTCATTGAGGACAGCCTTGCCGATTCGGCCTTCAGAGCGATTGAAAGTAATGGTGTCGGCACCGGGTGTTTCAAGTGGGGCATCTGCCCGGGCAGGTGATTGAAAATTACTCACTCCGGGAAGGGCAATAAGGGCTGCAAGGATGCACGAAATCACCGCATAGCGCGCAGACTTTCGACGTTCAGGACGACGCTGTGCATGCTGCGGTCGGGGGGTAATGCTGAACCGATTCATATGTCTCCGTATCAGGTATCTCACATGATATTAACATGTATTAATTGACATTGCAAACATGTGACCTGCGTCATCAATAGAGCTCCTTAATGGACCCACTCAGACAGCCTTCACCCCACCCAATTTGGGACGAAAATGTAAAATACTGTCAGTAGGCCTGTCGAAACCTTCGGGTTAGGGCCTACGCGCAAGGGTTAGATACCGAACAAGGAACAGGCTGCATGAGTATTTTCGACCGTTTTGAAAGCGCCGTGGAGCGCGGTGTAAACGGCGCCTTCTCGCGTGTTTTCCGTTCGGGAATCAAAGCAGTTGACATCACCTCGGCGCTCAAGCGCTCCATGGAAGACCACGTCCAAGAGCTCTCCACCGACCGTGCAATTGCCCCCAACCACTTCCTCATCCGCATGGCACCCTCCGATATGGATGCATTGGGTGACCTCGACATCCTCGCCGGCGAATTCGCCCAACAGGTAACCGATCACGCAGCCTCCCAGGGATACGCCCTTCTCGGCCCAATCTCCATTGATTTCACGCGCGACTCGGAAGAATTCACCGGTCAGCTCCAAGTGGAAGCACGCAACGAACGAGGCGCTGCCGCCCCGGCCACGGCCTCGTCACCCTCCCCCGAGCACCCCATCCTCGACATCGACGGCCAGAAGTGGCTCCTCACCGAACCCGTCACTGTCATTGGCCGCGGAGCCGAGGCCGACATCACCGTTGCAGACTCGGGCGTTTCGCGCCGTCACCTGGAACTTCGTATTACTCCGACCGGCGTGATTGCTACCGATTTGGGTTCAACAAATGGTACTTTCGTTGAAGGCCACCGCATTGATGCAGCGACCCTTTTGGACGGAAACCAGATCACCATCGGACGCACCCGAATCCTGTTCTGGACGCACCCGCAAAGTGAGGATGCCCAGTGACTTCAGATCTCACCTTCACCCTCTTCCGCCTGGGCTACCTTGTCCTCTTGTGGCTCCTCGTTTTGGGAGCGGTCTCAACTCTGCGCCGAGATATCTTCGGCACGGTCGTGACCCCGCGCGGAAAAGGACGCAAGGATGCGGATCGTAAGCGCCGCGAATCCAGGCGTTCAACACATACTTCCGAACCGCGAAATCTTCTCCTGACCGGAGGCCCGCTTGTGGGCACGATCATTCCCCTCGGAAGCACACAGATCGTCATTGGACGTTCACCCTCATCAACACTGGTTTTGGAAGACGAATACGCATCTTCCCAACACGCGCGTCTGACCCCCGCTGACGGACGTTGGTGGATCGAAGACCTCGGTTCCCGAAACGGAACTTTCGTCGACGACGAAAGACTGACGTCGCCTCGGGAATTGAACGTGGGAGATATCGTCCGAATCGGCCAAACGACCCTCGAATTGGTGAAGTAACATGGCCCCAACCAAGCCCGTCGAATTTCACTACGCCGCTCGCAGCGACGTCGGCTTGGTGCGCCAAAATAACCAAGATTCCGGCTATGCGGGCGCAAATCTTCTGGTCTTGGCCGACGGAATGGGCGGCCCCGCAGGCGGCGATATCGCTTCCTCGGTTGCTATCGCTCACTTGGTTCCCCTAGACACTGACTCCCACCCCGCTGAGACTCTCCTCCCCTCTCTTCGCGATGCCCTCATGGACGCGCACGAGGAACTTTCCGAGCGTTCCGAACAAGACCCCGAGCTCGCAGGGCTGGGGACAACCTGTATCGCGCTTATGCGTTCGGGAAACAAGCTGGCCATGGTCCACATCGGTGACTCACGCGCCTACCTCTTGCGCGGCGACACCCTCACCCAGGTCACCACCGATCATTCTTTCGTTCAGTACCTGGTGGACGGCGGCCAAATCACCCCTGAAGAGGCCGAACACCACCCTCAGCGCAATGTCGTCATGCGAATCCTTGGAGATTCTCAAGCCGACGTCACTCCCGATGAGACCATGCGCGAAGCAGTCGTGGGAGACCGCTGGCTGCTGTGCTCCGATGGCCTTTCCGGAGTCGTCTCCTCCGATACGATCGCTGAGATTCTCACCGATGTCCGCGATCCCGGAGAGTGCGCCGAAGAGCTCATCCGGCTGGCTTTGCTTGCTGGCGGCCCCGATAACGTCACCTGCGTGGTCGCCGATATCGTTCCCGCGGGCACCATCCCTCCCAGCGCACCGCAGATCGTTGGCGCTGCTGCAAAGGATCGCCTCGCGCCCACCCGCGGGGGTGGCGGGGCAGCGGCTCGCGCTGCGGCTTTGGCTTCCCCGACCAAGGAGCTTCCCGTCGATGACGAGGCCGAGGCAGAAGCCGACGCTCCTCGGCGCTCACGTTTCGCTTGGCTCCTGCCCGTCATCAGCTTGATGCTCGCAATTGGCCTTGTCATTGCCGGTTGGTTGGGCTGGCAGTGGAGCCAATCCCAGTACTACGTCATGGGTAAAGACGGCTCGGTCGTCATTTTCCAAGGGATCCCACAGTCCGTCGGATCATGGAATCTCTCCCACGCCGTTGAAATCACCGACGTCAAGCTCGACCAGCTCGCAGCGGTGGATCAGCAGCGTCTTCAAGAACCTGTCACGCGTTCTTCGCGCGGTGAAGTCGACGCCTATGTTGCGATCTTGCGCTCAAACGCCCGCGAGCGAGCCCTTCAGCAGGCACGCGAAGCTCAGCAGACGCAGCAATCCGCGCAAAACAGCGACCAACAAAACCAGAGTCAGCCCACCCCGACCCCTGAAGCAACACAGGAGGGGGGCAACTAGTGGCAACCGTTTCCATTAATCCTGTCCGTCCCCGGCGCGTTCTCGAGCTCTTCCTCATGCTGATCGCGCTGGCGGTTGGAATCGGCGGCTACGTCCTGACTACCCTCAACCGCACGGGTGAAATCCCGGCGAACTTAGGCCTCCACATCGGGATCTTGGTGGCTCTAGCAATTGTTGCTGAGGTCGGTGTCCATTTCCTTGCCCCCTACGCGGACCCCGTGATCTTACCGATTGCGGTTGCCCTGACTGGCATGGGTTTGGCGATGATCTACCGGATCGACCTGTCTCTTGAAGCCCTAGGCATGGACACCGTCGGTGTTCGACAATTGATGTTCGTTGGAATCGCCATTGTCCTTGCCGCGGCGGTCTTGGTGCTCGTGCGCGATCACCGTGTTCTTCGCCGTTACACCTACACTTTTGGCCTGGTTTCTGTTGTTTTGCTTCTGCTTCCTATGATTCCCGGCCTCGGCAAAGAAACCTACGGAGCGCGAGTGTGGATCAGCCTTGGCCCGCTTTCCATGCAGCCAGGCGAGCTGGTGAAGATCACTCTGGCGATTTTTTTCGCAGGCTACCTGGTAACTAACCGCGATAATTTGACCATCGGCGGGCCGAAGGTATTGGGATTGCGCCTTCCACGCGCTCGCGACCTGGGCCCGATCTTGGTCGTGTGGCTTGTCGGCGTGGCAATTCTAGTCCTCCAGCGCGACTTGGGAACCTCGCTTCTCTTCTTCGGGCTTTTCGTCGCAACCCTCTATGTCGCAACGAATCGAGTCTCGTGGCTGGTCATCGGTTTCACCATGTTCGTCCCCGCAATTTTCATTGCGATCAAGACCTTTAGCCACGTACGCGCGCGCTTCGATGTGTGGCTCAATGCCCTCGAGCCCGATGTCTACAACGCCGAGGCGGGAGGCTCCTACCAGCTGGTTCAGGGTCTCTTCGGCCAGGCCTCGGGCGGACTCATGGGAACCGGTTGGGGCCGCGGTTACCCGCAGCTCGTCCCCTTGGCGAACTCGGACTTCATTTTGTCTTCCTTCGCTGAGGAGCTCGGAATCACTGGTCTTGCGGCGATTCTTGTCCTGTACTTGGTCCTCATTGAACGAGGCCTGCGCGCAGCGATCGGCGTCCGCGACGGTTTCGGAAAGCTTTTGGCCACGGGCCTGAGTTTCTCCTTCGCCATCCAGATTTTCGTTGTTTTGGGCGGAATTACCCGGCTGATTCCCCTGACCGGATTGACCGCGCCTTTCTTGGCCGCCGGTGGCTCCTCAATGGTGTCTTCTTGGCTGGCTGTTGCGCTCCTGATCCGAGTTTCGGATGCTGCGCGCCGTCCTTCTGCGCCTTCCGCATGGACATCGGGAAGCCTCCCCGAGGTGGAACCGAAGCGTCGCCAGGCCCCCGAGCACATGGGAGGTCGCGCGTGAATACCCAGATTCGTCGTCTGTTCGTGATCGTGCTCATGATGTTTGCGGCCCTTGGCCTGATGGTGACCAATAATCAGGTGATCCAAGCCCCCTCGCTGAATGCTGATGGACGCAACCAACGCACGATTTTGCATGCGGCTGAAACCGACCGCGGTCCGATCATCGTTGACGGCACTGCGATTGCTTCCTCCGAAAAGGTTGAAGGATCCTCGCGCTACCAGCGCTCCTATTCCCAGGGTCCGCTCTACGCGCACACGACCGGGTATTTCTCGGCGGCATTCTCTCAATCCACCGGGATGGAAGCTGCGGCCGAGGACATCTTGGACGGCCAGTCTCAGGCTCTTCTCGCTCAGCGTTTCCGCAATCTCTTTACCGGCCAAAACCGCCAAGGTGGTGGCGTCGTTTTGACGCTCAACCCGAATATGCAAAAGATCGCGGCTGAGAAACTGGGGAATCGCAAGGGAGCAGTTGTTGCTCTCGATGCCAAGACCGGTGCGGTCTTGGCCATGTATTCTTCGCCTTCCTACGATCCCAATTCGCTGGCGGTCTTTGATTCACAGGAAGCCAATACCGCTTACACGAATCTCATTAACGATCCCTCTAAGCCCCTGTATAACCGCGCAATTGCAGGCGACTTATATGCTCCCGGATCGACCTTCAAGATGCTGACAAGCATTGCTCTTCTTGAAAAGGGCGCGGTCACTCCGGAAACAGAGATGGACTCCCCCGTCTCGACCACGCTTCCCGGAACGGCCACCTCGGTGTCAAATATTGAATCAACCGAATGCGGCAACGGACACCCAACCCTTTCTGAAGCCTTTGCGCGTTCATGCAACACAACCTTTGTCTTGGCCAGCGAGAAACTGACACACACGGATTTGGCCGATGTAACAAACCGTTTTGAGTTCGGAACCTCCCAGAAGATTCCGCTCAGCGTCACCCCTTCTCAATTCCCCGATTCAACGGATTCTGCGCAGCTGGCAATGAGCGCAATCGGCCAGTACTCGGTCAAGGTCACTCCTATGGAGATGGCGATGATCGCACAGACCATTGCCAATAAGGGAACAATGATGCGCCCCTACCTGATTTCTCAGATCGTTGATTCTGATCTTCAGGTTCAATCGCAAACCTCACCAATCCGCGTGGGTCAGAAGATCACCCCCGAGATCTCCTCCCAACTGACGCAGATGATGACCGGCGTTGTCTCCCAGCCCTATGGAACCGGAACCTCCATGGCAATTTCAGGAGTTTCGGTGGCAGCCAAGACCGGAACCGCTGAATTAGGCGATGGCTCTGGCCGAGCAAATGCCTGGGCGGTTGGCTTCGCCCCCGCTGATAACCCGCAGATCGCATTCGCGGTAGTTGTTGAAGGCGATGAATCCCATCCCGTCCCGCACGGTGGAACCGATGCGGGCCCCATCGCACGTGCACTTCTCCAGGAGGGTCTGAAGTGAGCGATCCCAAACCGACACGGGCACCAAACCAGCTGGCCGGGCGAGTCCTGGGCGGAAGGTATCTGTTGCTTTCCCTCATTGCCCAAGGAGGAATGGGCGAGGTCTGGAAGGCACGCGATCGCGTCACCGGCCGCATCCTTGCCGCAAAGGTCTTGCGTCCTGAGCTATCCGGGCAGGAACTTTCGCTCTCCCGCTTGCGCATTGAAGCACGTAACGCGATGAGCGTTGAGCATCCGAATATCGCCAATGTCTTGGATTCGGGCGAAGAAAATGGTCGCGGCTGGATCATTATGGAGTTGGTCGAAGGACGTCCCTTGACCGATTACCTGCGCGGTGGTCAGTCTTTGGCTCCCGAGTACCTCATGCCTATTCTCATGCAGATTGCAATGGCGTTGGGGGCGGCAGCTCAAGCAGGCGTCGTCCATCGCGATATCAAGCCCGCAAATGTACTCATTCGACCCGACGGCATGGTTAAGCTGACGGATTTTGGTATTTCTCGTACAGATTCCCAGATCGATCTGACCGCCGATGGCATGGTGATGGGAACCGCCCAGTACCTTCCCCCCGAGCAGGCAATGGGAGAGAAAGCCACCTCATTGGGTGACCTTTACGCCCTGGGTGTCATTGCCTACGAGGCCGCGGCCGGGGTTCGTCCTTTCACCGGGAAGTCCCAGGTCGATATCGCCTTCGCCCACGTCAATGAACCGGTTCCCGCGCTTCCGGATACGGTTCCTGCTCCCCTTGCTCAAGTGATCTACCGCTTGTTGGATAAAGATCCACAGCAGCGCCCCGCATCGGGTTCTGCGCTTGTTCGTGAACTGGTTGCGGCAGCCAGTGAGATGGGCGTGTCCCTTCAGGCACGTCCACTTCCTGCTCCAACCGTCCCAGCTCCGCAGCACGGTGCACTACCAGCTGCGGGTGAACCCGCGGTTGAAACTCGTGTCAACCCGGTGGCTCGACGCAGTGCACCGATTCGCCACACACACCGTCGTTCCCTTCCCGAGGACATGCTTGAGCCCGTCGATTTTGACGCACAGGCAGCACAGCCGTCCCTGGCAGCCCGCTCGGTGACGCAGACGCGCACGCCCGAGGCCTCGCACAAGGATTCCCCATCACGCCCTTCCCTCTCCTCCCGTATTGTCGCGGCCTCGCGAAGGCAAGAACCAGGCGACGGACCGGGGCGCAGGACACAAAGCCGCAGGACAGCTCCCGCTGCGCACACTCCCGCCGCCGAGGCCTCGGCACGCAAGGCGCCTACAGCCCCATCGCGTCCTAAACGGCCTGCTCAGACCACAAGAATCAACCCCGCGCTTTTCCGCTGGCATGCGATCACGGAAGAGAACGGAACAATCCTCACGAGCGCTCCAGCAAAGACTCGCTACAATCGTTCTGTTGTGGCGCCGGAGCCAAGCCGCAGTGAGCAAATTGGAAAATGGCTGGTCATCTTCCTGATCTCTCTCACAATTTTCTTAATTGCGGTTGCTACTATCCACAACAGATTAGGGTCGCTCCTGCACAGGACAAGTGCAGACGTCTCACTCAATCAGGAGGTTTCGACATGGCAGAATCCGCCCCTCGAGTTCTAGGGGGACGCTACGAGGTGCGCTCGCTCATCGGGCGCGGCGGGATGGCCGAAGTTCACCTCGGATTCGACAAGCGTCTGTCGCGAATCGTTGCAATTAAGACTCTTCGCACCGACCTGGCGATGGATTCCGTCTTCCAGGCGCGCTTCCGTCGCGAGGCCCAGTCCGCAGCTTCGCTTAATCACCCAAACATCGTTGCGGTCTACGACACCGGTGAAGAGCCAACCATCCTTCCCGATGGACGTCGAGTCTCAATTCCTTACATCGTCATGGAATACGTTGATGGGCGGCCGCTGAAGGACCTGCTCTCTGACGATGCGGGCCCCTTCCCCATTCCCGAAGTCGTCGACATTGTTGCCGGCGTTCTCTCTGCGCTGGAGTACTCACATTCTGCTGGCCTGATTCACCGCGACATCAAGCCCGGCAACGTCATGCTGACTTCCAAGGGCGAAGTCAAGGTCATGGATTTCGGTATTGCCCGTGCAATCGCCGATTCTCAGGCAACAATGACGCAGACGAACGCAGTCGTTGGCACCGCACAGTACCTTTCCCCCGAGCAGGCACAGGGTAAGCCCGTTGATGCGCGCTCGGATCTGTACTCAACGGGTGTCCTGCTCTTCGAGCTTCTCACCGGAAAGCCGCCATTTACAGGGGATTCTGCGGTAGCCGTCGCCTACCAGCACGTGCAGACTCTTCCGCCGCTTCCTTCATCGATTGCGCCCGATATTCCGCCGGAAATGGACCGCGTTGTCATGAAGGCTCTGGCTAAGAACCCTGACGATCGTTATTCTTCAGCGGCTGCAATGAAGGCTGACCTTCTGCGCGCAGCTCATGGCTCTCACGTGAACGCGCCCGACACCGCGGTGTGGACGACCCAGGCAACGCAAACGCTTCCCGCTGTTGCTACGCCTCCGGCTTTCCCTGCAGCGTCCTCACCCTCCGAGGCCCAGGAGACCCAAATTCGAACTCGTGGGGCTGCGGCAACTGCGGTTCGTCGAAATGATGAGGAGCAAGAGGACGAGAAGAAGCGTCCTGCGGCACTGATCGCGGGAATCATCGGTGTTGTTTTGGTTGCGGTTATTGGTATCGCATGGCATTTCCTGACGCATACTCAAACCGATTCGACGACAGAGGTGCCCAACGTTGTCGGTCAGACCCAAGCCGAGGCCATGAAGACCATTACAGATAAGGGCTTCGAGTGGGCTGTTGCGAACGAGCAGGTTGCTTCTGACAGCGTTCCTGCCGGTTCCGTTGTTTCAACCGATCCGAAGGCCGGAACCGCTGCCAAACCCGGTTCCCGCGTGATTGCAACGATTTCTTCGGGTCCCGCGTCCATTACTTTGCCGGACAACCTTGTCGGCATGACCCCAACGCAAGCTCAGCAAACTGTTGAAGCTTTGGGCTTGAAGTGGACTCTGTCCGACCAGAAGGAAGCCTCCGATTCGGTCGAAAGCGGAAAGATTGCACGCGTCAGTCCTTCTGCAGGCTCGAAGGTCCGCGCCGGATCAACCATTACCGGTTACGTGTCCTCTGGCTCTGAAAAGGTGACAATCCCCGATGTCACTGGCATGAGCCAGGATCAGGCTCGTACTGCACTGACTCAAGCCGGCCTGTCGGTTGGAAACGTCAATACCGTCGATGAGGGCGGCGCCCAGCAGGGCCGTGTCGTCTCGACCTCTCCGGCTGTGGGTTCCGAGGCCAAGCGCGGCGATACTATCGCCCTGAACGTCGCTTCGGGTAACATCACTGTTCCTCAGAACCTGACGGGTGCAAACTACACCGAGGTGGCCTCTCAGCTTGAGGCCTTGGGATTGCGCGTGACCGTCATCCAGATGCCCGATCGTAACGCAGCTGCTGGTGTTGTCACCGGAGTAACGCCCAGTGAAGGTTCTGCAGTGCGACAGGGCAGCTCCATCACTCTCTACGTGTCACAGGGTGGGTCTTCGGCCTCCCCCAGCCCCTCAGGCCACTAAGGCTCACGAGGCCCGCTTTGGACTAACAAACAGTCTCCTTGGGGACCTCGCCCAAAGGGCAGATAATCTGAACTGAATATACTGTGGGGGGCCGGCAATGCCGGCCCCCCACTCTATGCTCATTGTCGGTCAATCAGACCGCAGCACCACCCAAGCCAAAGAAACGCTCTGCCCATGGGAAAACATAGGCAAAAAGCACGGCGACAGCGAAGGCGGCAATCACCAGGCACAAGAAAACTCGGAACCACGTGGGTCCCGGAAGGTGGCGGAAAAACCATCCGTACATATTGAATTCCTTCCTTACTCCACGGGCTCATCAAGTAGTTCGGCGGGGACACCCGTACTCTTCGGAGTCCACGATTCCAACTTGAGGTGAACAATAAAACGCTCGGAGTTGCCGTACTCGGGGTTGCAGGTTGTCATTGTCATCAGACGTTCGGTCGGCTGCTTTGAGAAGGTCAGATCACCGGGAACCGGGGCAATGACACGGATATTGGTTTCATCGCTAGCGGGAACGATCTCATTGGACTGGTAGGTGTAGACCAGATAGACGTTATCGGTCTCGACAACAACCTTGTCATTGTCCTTGATCAGGTCAATGAAACGGAATGAATTGCCGTATGAACGACGGTGTGCGGCGACCGAGAAGTTACCCACCTGGCCGGGCTGTGCGGTGTCCTTGTAATGGCCGGCCCAACCCTGATCGATCACGCTGCCTGTCGTACCTTCGCCCAGGGGGATCTTCATCCAATTCCATGAAGGAACATGGATCACTCCGTAGAGTTCATCGATTGCCGGGTTCAGGGTGAACTCCGGCGGATCGTCGGTATGACGCTCACCCAGGGTTCGGTTCGATGGGTGCTTGCTGGAGAAGTCCGCGACTGCTTGCGCGCGGGGGCCTTCTACCTTGTATGTCGTCCAGTACAACTGCCAAACGGCAAATAACCCCAAAATGACGGCAATCGTAATGAGGAGCTCGCCGATGACCGAGAGGAAGGTGACGCGATAGCGACGGGGGGCAGCCGCTTCTTTCACATGTTCACCCATTCTCTTTCACCACCTGTGCGTATCGAAGGGATAGGTCTTGGTCTGATGCCGGAAATTCCAGTTTCTCTGAAGCTTTTAACTCCCAGCCCAATCCGTAGCGTGCCACATAACGCTGATAGTTGACGACTCGAGGGTTCGTTTCGACTGAATTTCGGAGCTGATTCACATTTCCGATCGCCGAAATCTTGTAGGGAGGGGAAAAGGATGTGCCACCGACCAAAATGACGTTTCCAATGCAGCGCACAACGGTGCGCGGAGCGATACGAACACCTTGGACGGTCATTGCCTCTGCGCCGCCTTCCCACATTGCATTCATGACATCGTCGATGTCTTGCTGGTGAATGACCAGATCGTTGGGGTTGACGTTGTCCGGGATGCTGTCTGTAGGCGCATCTGAAAGGGTCACCGTAATACCCGGACCCGAGACGGGAACTTTAGAGAGCTCACCGACGTTATCGCTGCTCTGCTGGCCAGCTGCCGGAACATGGCCCGCAATCTGATCTTTCAGGCTGCGGACCCCGTCTTGGAGGTCTTTCACTTCATTTTGACGGTGTGCGACAAGCCCAGCCAGATCGACAGCGGTTTGTGAGCGGGTTTCCGAGTTTGAGCGCGCACTGGCGACAAAGAGCATTCCCGAGGCCGTGGTGACGATGAGAACAGACAGAGCCGAGCGCAGGGTACGACCCGTCGGGCGGGTGAGCGGTCGGCCGAAAAGTTTCACATCATCTCCTGTTGGCGACTAGGTGTACCTCTAGTATCCCCTGTTTGAGGGTGCAACGCCCAGTTGCTTTTGATGTTTGGCTCAGTCCCGCTAGGCTAGAGGAAGGCCGCCTGTCGCGGCGTTTCCCGGGGAGATCCCGACACTTGCCGCATGAAAGGATAATCGTGGCTGAGCCGAAGAAGAGCGAAGAGCGCGAGGAAGAGAAGAAAGACGCACAGACCGAGGAGCGTTCCGAGAAGCGCGAAGAGCGTCACGCACATGAGGACGAGAAGAAGGACTCGAAGCGCGAGGAACACGGCAAGCGTTCATCAAGCAAGAAGCGCGATCACGAATCTCGCGTTGAGAAGCGCGCAAAGGCCGAGTCAGAAAATGAAATCCATGCCTGGACCGATGGCATTCCGCTTTCGCCTGTGTGGTGGGCACCCGTCTTCACGACCCTGATGATTGTCGGCCTGCTCTGGATTGTTGTCTTCTATATTTCCGGAGCCACGTACCCGATTCCGAAGATCGGTCAGTGGAACTTGGCAGTCGGTGGCGGTATCGCATTCGTCGGCTTCCTTATGACTATGCGTTGGCGCTGAGCATACTGCCGAACGTGAATTCTCCTTTCTGATGAACTGAATTCACGGTTGAGTCTCAAGGGGCTGGGACACCCGTAAGGGGGTCCCAGCCCCTTTGCTTTCACGCATCACTAGATTTTTCTTCGTCAGATCTTAGATATCGACGATTTTGGGCGCTTTAGACACATAAATCCACATCCACAGTCAAAAGTTATCCACAGGCAAATCCACAGCTGGGGAGAAATACCATCGATGTAATTACCCAGCATCGATTCTCAGATTTACTAATGAATTTAGTTTCATGAAGATTGAATTGAAACTTCAGACTTGCGGTATATCAACGAAAACTCACTTTTTTGCCACAAAAACAACAAAATGATGTCCGGCAGCACACTTTTCGGCTTCGCACAATGATTTCGCGCTGTATCCACACTTTATCCACAACATCCACAGGCAAAATGAGCAAGCTTCCATTTAGCTCTCAGCTTTCGCCCAGAATGAGCTAAAAGGCGGCCAAAACGAAGCCATGTACGGACATGCAGCGGGTCACTACACTCCCCGCATCACCTAGATATGGGGCAATAACTCCACGCAGACTAGGCGTGGAACTCGATACGCCGACCGGCCTCGTACATGCCCCCAAGGCGCTGGCCACCCAAAGCGGGCTGGAAGGAAGCAATATCTGTCGTCGAGAAGGTCGTCAGCGAATTCATGCCGTACTCGGTCAGCAAGGTCGCAGCGGGAGCCGAAGGGCCAACAATAATCGTCTGTGCACCGCGGGAAAGCTCCAAAAGACGCGGCATTGTCTTGTTCACAAAAGCAGAACCCGTGATAAAGACGTAATCACAGGTGGGAAGAACATATTCTGCGGCCGTATCTGGCAAATCTCCATCCAGCACGTTGCGCTCGAAGATGAAGAGTTCAGAGGCAGCAGAAAGGGCCGCGGCAGCGAAAGGGAAATGCCCAATAACAGCAACGCGCTTACCGGCAACCTCAGCCGACCAAGGATCAAAAAGGTTCTGCCAATTATTCACCTGGCACGGAACAAAACCCGCTGCTTCGGCCCGCGAGGGAAGCGCATACCAAGAATTCACAGCCGCCATCCCCAGGGCAGCCTCGGCGAAATTCCAACTCTTCGCATAAGCGGCAACCTCGCGCAGACTCATGCCAGAGGGATCGGCGGGAAGACGGCGAGCAATCGACTCAACGGGCATATGGAAGGCCATACCCGCGCCGGCCTCGGAATTCTCGATGAAGGCCCACTTACCAAAACGTCCGCTAGCGGTAACTTGAACGGATGGGTCGATCTGCTCAATCAGCCGATCATAGATCTCCCACGGATTCCACAAGTCCAGCATCGAAACTCCCACTTAGATATTGAGAAGCACCATGTAGGTGACGACAAGGATGACAAGCTCAGCAAGGAACATCCCCGCGATACCCAGATACAAACGGCGGCGTTGTTTCTTCGCTGTCATCCCGGAACGCGGCTTACCCAAGGCGAGCATCCCCCAGGTTGCGAGCATCCCGAAAATCAAACCGCCAAGATGAGCCTGCCACGATACTCCTGAAACGATGAAGCCATACAGGAGGTTGACTGCAAGAAGGCCGACGACGGCGCGCACGTCGATCCCAGCGGCCCGCTGCAGAACAAAAACAGAGCCAAAAAGGCCGAAAATTGCGCCCGAGGCACCGACGGTCACCGTCAAGGCAGATGAGGGGTCAATCAGCACCCACCCCAAAACACCAAGGGTTCCGCCAAGAGCACTTAATAGATAGAGACAGAAGTAGGGACCGCGCCCCAGCGCTGGCTCCAAGGCACGTCCAATTGCGTAGAGCGAAACCATATTGAAGGCAATGTGCATGAGGTTCACATGCAAGAACGCCGTCGTCAGGATGCGCCACGGCTGATACAGGCCATGAATCGGGGTGAATCCCAGGTATTGGGTGATCACGCCCTTGGTAAGAATGTCACCTACCCACAGAGCCACGCATACGCCAATGATTGCGTAGGTGACGACAGGGGTTTGTGCACTGACCCGGACACTCCCCCACTGACGAGGCCGGGAGGCGCGGGCGCTTCCGAAAAGGTTGCCTCGGCCTCGGCCCGCGCAGTCCACACAGATTGAACGAACTTCCGTGGGAACGACACACTGGGTGCACATGGGGCGATTGCAGCGCTTGCAGTAATCGACGCTGCGCACTCCGGGGTGGCGCGGGCACTCGGGTGCAGCGTAGGGATCAGAACGCTGACCGTACAGAGGCTGAGACATATAAACCTTCCGGTTTGTGGTCACTCAGTGATGTCGATCGATTCGATAACGACATCTTCGACGGGACGATCGTTCCGACCGGTACGAGTTGTTGCGATTGCATCGACAACTCGCTTGGAGTCTTCGTCGATAACTTCACCGAAAATGGTGTGGTTTCCGTTGAGCCACGGGGTAGGCGCAACGGTAATGAAGAACTGAGAGCCGTTGGTTCCCTTGCCCATACGCTTACCGGCGTTTGCCATGGCCAGCAGGTAGGGCTTGGAGAAGGTCAGATCCGGATGGATCTCATCGTTGAACTGGTATCCGGGACCACCGGTTCCGGTACCAAGGGGGTCACCGCCCTGAATCATGAAGCCGTCAATGACGCGGTGGAAAATCGTGCCATTGAAAAGGGGGCGCGAGGTGGGCTGAGCGTTGGTGGGGTCAATCCATTCGCGTTCGCCCTGTGCAAGTGAGGTGAAGTTTTTGACGGTGTTGGGGGCTTGCTCGGGGAAAAGCTCGAGTCGAATATCGCCCTTATTGGTGTGAATTGTTGCTTCCATACCTCCATGGTTCCAGATTCAGGTGAAATCGGCACGCTATTTTGCTCGGTATTCGCTTGATGAAGCTGCATCTAATGGTCAAAGAGTGCACAATAGAAGGGTCCATGCGTTCGCTCAACGGACGCGATTTTTTTACAGATTCGGAGACATCATGGCAAGGACCCCGAACATCGACACCGATAAGCTCAAGGCACAGGGCCTGCAGCTCCGTGACGCAGCTGCTGTACACGCGGGCCGTCTCGCCGTGCGAGCCGCCGATCTAGCAGAGCAGGGACTGGACTGGGCAGCTCCTCGCGCACAGGCCGCGCTCTCAAGCGCAATTGAGCGTGCGACTCCCCTTGTTGAGTCCGCAAGCGAACGTGCACAGTCTGTTGCCGACCGCGCTCAGCCCTTCCTTTCCGACATTCACGGCCACGTCGTGGACGACTACCTGCCTCGCCTGAACAAGGCAGTGTCCGAGTCCGCCACTGCTCTTGCTGCTGAGGGCGATCTGGGCTCGCGCGCACGTGCCGCTCGTTCCGCATCCGCAAAGGCCCTGACGACTCCGGCTCGTAAGAAGAAGTGCTGCAAGAAGGGCCGCCTGCTTCGCGCCCTCTGCTTCACTGCACTGACCGCTGCCGCTGCTGGTGCAGGCTACGTCCTGTGGAAGCGCAGCCAGCCGATCGAAGATCCGTGGGCCGAGGATTACTGGGCAGACCTCGAGGTCGAAGACTACAGCGCTGATCAGAACCAGGAAGCTTCTGCCGAGTAAGACAGAGCGCCTCTGAGAAGGCTTAATGTTTGGGGGTCGCGACGCAATGCGTCGCGACCCCCAAACATTTCTCTGTCCAGATCTTCGCAGGCGAAGATACTCAGCTGAAAATGCGCTAACCGGCGATGAAGAAGAGCCCCACGAATCCAAGGATTCCCAACGCCAAGGAACTCACATTCAGAACGATCGCCCACACATTGAGCGTGCGCTGTGGCGCCGAGATCTGGACTGCGCGACTCGGAATCGATAAGACCACGCCGAGGATATTAATCGGGCCGATTAGGCCGACCCACATGATCAAGATCAGGATCCACACCCAGCCGGCGCCTTCGGGATGTCCACTCTTGATAGCGTCTTGGATGATCATGTAGGGGAACAAAAACGAACAAATGACAAGAATCCAGCCGATGACGCCAAGGATCAGCGGGAAACGCTTAAGTTTCACTTCACCTTGTCCAAACGGTGTTCCAAGCTTTTGACCAGCCGGCTGCGGCATGCTCACGTTGTCCTCCTCGTGGATAAATATTGCGAAGACTGAGACTAGCGAAGGCTCCAGGCCCTGTAAAGGTGACTACTCAAGAAAAGAGCTGAGCACCAGCACAACCCCGGCCTCGTTATTCGAAGGTGCAACAAAGCGAGCTGCGGCAAGGATATCGGGGGAGGCATTCGCCATCGCAAAGGAAAATTCAGCGCGCGACATCATCCCAAGGTCGTTTCCCGCATCTCCAAATACTGCGGTTTGTGCAGGTGAGACCCCAAGATACTTCTGCAGCTCGCTGACAGCTTTGCCTTTATCGACTCCGCGCATCTGCAAATCTGCCCAGTTATCGCCGGAAAGCGCGAATTGATGACTCTTCTTGAAGCTTCCCAAAGTTCGTTCAGCCAAGGGTTTCACATCTCCTGCACTGCGCAGAGCAAGCTTGATGATTGCGTCATCCAATTCACCACGTTCAATCTCATCAAGTACCTCAATCAGGTCTTCAACAACCTGAGTTCGCGCGTAATACGGCAAGATTGCATGCAAGAAAGACTCATCGCTGCGCTCGATATACGCTGACTTCTTCCCGCAGACGACAAGGCCACCGTCCCACTGCGCAGCTTCTAGGTCCCGAGCTTTCCCGTCTTGAACATCGGTACGCGCAGCAAAGAAACCACCTTGACGCACGTGATGACGGACCAATTCAACACAGCGGCGCACAGTCCCTAGGTCAAGGGGACTTGAGGATATCTCTTCCCCATCACGCATAACAATCGCGCCATTTTCACCGATAAAAGTGAGTCCCGGGCGCTCGGGGAACATATCAATCAAGGTCCACACTTGACGGCCGGAAGCGGGAACAAAGACAACACCGCGTTCCTCCAACCGGTCAAGAAGCTCGTCTAATCCGGGAGGAAAGTTCTTCTCATCGTCGAGGAGTGTCCCATCCATGTCGACGGCAACAAGACGGATATCAGCATCCGCATATGCGGCGGGATCACTTGCCTGCGGCATTGACGCTTCGCGCATGTGTAGTACTTCCTCACGACCGAAAATGACGTCCTCAAGGGCACCCATTGAACAGAAAAGGACCTGCTACCAGACTAACAACCACGCCTTTCATGGACCTAATACCGCCTACCCGTCAACCTCGTGAAGGCTCATCTGCTAGTTTGAACGGCATGACCCATGCGCAAGTCCTTCTGCGTGAATACGCCCGCGCAACAAATATGTTGATCGCGGGACGACGTTTCGTCACTTCAGACCCTGAGCTCGCTTCTCTTCTTGAGGCCTTCGGCGCTCAGGTCACTCCTCAGCCCAGCGGGAAAGGCACCACCGGCCTCGAGACAGTATTTGATCTCTCAGACCAGGCGCGCCCCCACCCGGGTGCAATTACCGTCGTCGCACCCTCCGGTACCTTCGAAGGGGTCTACTCCCCCGACGGTTCCCCAATTTCTGGACCAGGGGACCCCGAGCGCATTGCGTGGGCCCGTTCGCTCATGCCCGTCACCGAGGCCGCGGTTCGCCGCATTGCCCACCTGCTCCCGGGTCGCCGCATCGGCCTCGCCCTGGTTTTGGAACCTAAGACCGCTGCACTTGCTTTGATGCTTGCCGAGGCCGGTGCTGAAGTTTCCGTCTTTGGGCACGCAAGCGAGACCCGAGATGACGTTGCCGATGCCCTGCGCCGCGCGGGTCTGAAGGTCTTTGCCGATTCCCACGCAACCCTGGAGCAGGAAGAAGGACTTGCCCGCGACTTCCTCGCGGAAAATAACGAGTACCTGCTGGATGACGGTTCGCATCTTATTCGCATGGCTCACGATCCGGGTCGCGCTCCCACAGCGCTTTCCGCTTTGCGCGGCGCTGCCGAGGAAACGACCTCGGGACTGCGACCACTACGCCATTTCCCTCTGCGCGTTCCTGTGATTGCCAGCAATGATGCGCGTTCAAAGACTCTCTTCGATAACGCCTATGGAACCGGCCAATCCTGTTGGACAACAATCCTGGACATCATTGACCCCGCGAAAATTGGCGCCCCGATCCCCGGTATGAAGATCGGAGTCATCGGCTACGGTGACGTCGGAAAGGGCTGCGCGCGCTTTGGTCGAGCACTGGGTGGAAAGGTCAGTGTCGTCGAACTTGACCCGGTTCGCGCTCTCCAAGCGCGCATGGATGGTTTCACTGTCGCTTCACTGTCTGAGGTTGCCGCTCGCGCAGGCATGTTGATTTCCGCGACGGGTGAGCCCTCGACCATTCCGCTCAACGCGCTTGAGGCTCTCCCTGAAAATGCGATCGTCACTGTCGCCGGCGGCGTGGTCGGTGAAGTTGAGTTCGAGCAGGCGCTCGCCGCGGGGTGGACGCTGAGCGAGGCGGGCGACCCCCATGTGCAAAGACTGGCCAGCCCGACGGGTAAGTCCCTGCGTCTTCTGGAAAAGGGTGAAGGCATCAACTACACAGCCGGCGAAGGAAACCCCATCGAGATCATGGACATGAGTTTCGGGGTGCAAGTCGCAGCGCTCACTGAATTGTTGACCTGCGGGGAAGAGCTTTCTCCCGGTCTCCATAACCTTCCCATCCAAGCCGATAATGCGGTGGCTCAAGCTGCGCTTAATGCACTTCGTGGGACAGGAAATGCACAATAGTTCTATGACTTCGACGCTTTCCCAGGATGACGCAGAGATCCTCAACCCCCGCCCACATTCTGATGTAGTTCACGTCTATTCTGCGGGTCTTGTCATCCCCATCACCGCGCCTTCTGTTCTTGATGGCGCAATCGCGGTTATCAATGGACGCATTGAGCACGTGGGATCCCGTGACTGGGTGATTCACGCGCTCGAGCAGTCGGGGCGCACCTTCGTCGAACACCACGTAGACGGGGTACTGATGCCCGGCCTCGTCAATGCGCACACCCACCTGCAATACACGGGAATGGCGGAAGTTGGAGCGAAGCGCTACACGGGTTTCCCCTCGTGGGCGCAGGCTTTCGACGCGGTCTATGACCACACAGAGTTTGATTGGAAGGCCGAGGCCACGCGGGGTGCGCGCCTCTCGATCCGCTATGGGACAACCAGCGCTGCCGACGTTGTCACCGATCCCGAGGCCGCGGGCGCGCTCCACGACCTGGGCTTGCACGGCGTCGCCTACTGGGAAGTCATGGGGTGGTCGAATGCAGATTGGGCGGCTCACGGTCCGGCAAGCGTCAATGCCTCCCTGGATGCGATGCCCACTCCCCCGCAGATCGGTATTTCCCCGCACGCCCCATACTCATTGGACGCGGAACCGCTTTTGGATCTTCCCGACCTTGCGCGTCGGCGTAACCTTCGCCTGCATATCCACTTGGGTGAATCCCATTCCGAGGCCGAGTGGAAAGAAGGCCGAACCGCGCAATTGGACGATTTGTGGCGCAGCGGAGCATCGACCTCCTTCACGGAAATGCGTTCCTTGGGCGGTGGATTCTCGGCAACACAATTCGTCGACCAACTGGGGGTTTTGGGTCCTGATTGCCACGTTGCCCACGGCGTGTACATGACCGCAGATGACCGGCGTCGCTTGCGTTCTCGCAATACTGCTGTTGCTTTGTGTCCGCGCTCGAATCGTGTGATTGGCTTGGATGCTCCCCCTGTTGCCGCCTACCTGAATGAGGGCAATTTGCTGGCCGTGGGGACGGACTCTCTGTCCTCTTCTCCCAGCCTCGATGTCATGGAAGACGTAGCTCTCCTGTATAAGATCGCGCGCGCTCAGGGATACTCCGAAAGCGATCTGGGGCGACGTTTGCTCCACACGGCAACCTTGGGTGGTGCGGTTGCGCTGGGATTGTCCACGGGACCACAGCGCGTTGGCCAGCTTCAGTCCGGCGCGGTCGCAGACATGGTGTTTTTCGATGTATCCGTAACGACGATTGTCGATACTATCGAGGAGCTCGTCCAAACCGGTGCTTCTCGTCAGATTGCAACGATTATCGACGGAGACCTGCGCTGGGTCGATCCGCGTTTCACCGACATCTTTGAGGGAGACGTGCAATGACTACTCTCACTCCGCTCGCTTCCACGCTCGTAAAGCAACTTGACCTTGCACCCCATCCCGAGGGCGGCCACTTCCGCCGCACCTGGACCGCACCCACGCATGTGGAAACCCCGCGCGGACAGCGAGCCACGGCCTCGGCAATCCTGTTTGTGCTGGATCGCGACGAAGAAGCTGCCTGGCACTTGGTGCACTCTGATGAGCTGTGGATTTGGTCAGGTCCGGGAGCGCTGGAGATTCACTTGGGTGGAAAAGGCGAGGCCCCAAGTTCCGAGCCGCAGATCGTGATCTTAGGCTCGCCGGATGCTGGCAATGCAGAACTCTCCCCTTCTGAGCCTTCGAGCCCCGTGCAATTCCTTGTCCCCGCCGGTTCGTGGCAGCGTACTTTTGCACGGGGCCAAGCAGCACTCGCAACATGCATTGTGTCACCCGAGTTCTCTTTCGAAGACTGGAAGCTCGCGGAAACCAATTCCTGAAGCTTTTCTAAGTGTCGACAATGCTCATGCAATGACATAGCCTGAGTGGCACCCAGTAAGAACTGGAAGTATCACTATTGAAGGAGTCATCGTGGATCTGGAAAACCTGAAGAAGCAGGCCGAAGAAGGCTTTGAAGCTGCAAAGGACAAGGTCGGAGACGTCGTCGAGGCAGTTAAGGACAAGGTCGGAGACGCCGTCGAGGCAGTTAAGGACAAGGCTGGAGACGCTAAGGACAAGGCCGAAGACGTCGTCGAGGCGGCTAAGGACAAGGCCGAAGACGCTAAGGACAAGGCCGAAGATGCCGTCGAGGCGGCTAAGGACAAGGCCGAAGACGCTAAGGACAAGGCCGGAGAGGCCGTTGAGGCAGCTAAGGACAAGCTTGGTAAGTGACCTCGAGCGTCACATAAATCAGAGGGCAGATCCAATTGGGTCTGCCCTCGGTTATTAGATCCATCATAGCGAGGATTCACGCAGGCCATAGATCACATCTCAAGTTTGAGACTATCTCTTTCCATTAGCGCGTAGTTGCCCTTAGCCTTAGAGCGTGGGTGCTTTACCCATGGGTTGACAAGCACTCAAAATTGTTCTGTCCCAATATCTTCATAGGGAGCACACGTGGTTCGTCCCAAGATCCGTTTCCGCAAGTCCGCACTCGTCGCAATCGCAGCAACTGCCGTCATGGCGCTGGGTGCATGCGCGGGCGGAACCACTTCCAGCAGCACAACTTCCGCAACCGCCGATGCTAACGCAACCGGCGAAGCACTCCCCACCGTCACCAAGGGTAAGCTCACCATCGCCACCGGCGACCCCGCTTACAGCCCTTGGGTTCTCAACGACAACCCCGAATCCGGTGAAGGCTACGAGGCCGCAGTTGCCTACGCAGTCGCCGAGAAGCTGGGCTTCTCCAAGGACCAGGTCGTATGGAAGCGTACGACCTTCGATTCGGCAATCGCTCCTGGCGCAAAGGACTGGGACTTCAACATCCAGCAGTTCTCCATCACCGATGCTCGCAAGCAGGCAGTGGACTTCTCCAGCCCCTACTACACGACCTCCGAAGCAGTCGTCGCCGTGAAGGGCACCCCCGCTGCCGAGGCCAAGAGCCTCGAAGACCTGAAGAAGCTGAAGTTCGGTGTTCAGACCGGCACGACTTCTCAGAACTACGTGATGAACAAGCTCAAGCCCAGCACCGATCCGCTGATCTTCAACGGCTCTGCTGACGTGGTCCAGGCCCTCAAGGGCGGCCAGGTTGACGCAATCGTCGTGGACCTGCCCACCGCATTCAACGTCATCGCGACCCAGGTTGAGAACGGCACCGTGGTTGGCCAGTTCACCGCGAACGAGGATGGCAACAACTTCGGTTTGCTGCTTCCTAAGGGAAGCGCTCTGACCCCCGCGGTCACCAAGGCAGTCGACACGCTGCGCGATAACGGCACTCTGGCCGAACTTCAGAAGAAGTGGCTGGCTGACGCCGCATCCGCTCCGATCTTCGAGCAGTGATCTTCTTCTCCGGCTTGGGATTCGTCCCAAGCCGGAGAATTTTCATCCCCCTTGTCCTGATTGCTCAACGCATTCAAAACCCACGCAGAGGACCCCGTGCTCACCGATTCCCACTCAGCAGACCCCATGGCTGAATTCCCAGTCTCTGAGGTCGAGCGCCAGCGCCGTCGTTACCGGCGCGCACGCACCACTCGCTCACTCTTGATCTCCGCGATCTCCACTCTGATCATCGCGGCACTCATCGTTGTCATCTTGGCCACGTCTCCGGGGTGGAAGACAACCCAACAAACCTTCTTCAACTGGGAATACGCGAAGAGCTCCTTCCCCGCAGTCCTCTCCGGCATGTGGCTCAACATCCGCATGCTGCTGGTTGCAGCAACGGGCGTTGCGATTTTTGCGACTCTTCTTGCTGCCGCGCGTACCTTGGGCGGACCGGTATTCTTCCCGATCCGTTTCCTTGCTGCCGCATACACGGACATCTTCCGTGGCGTGCCCTTCATTGTGGTCCTGTACATCATCGGTTTCGGTATTCCCGCTCTGAACCCGTCTAGGCGCATCGATGTGACGCTCCTGGGGACCATTGCCCTGGTCATCACCTACACCTCCTACGTTTCCGAGGTTCTGCGTGCTGGTCTTGAATCGATCCACCCCTCACAGCGCTACGCAGCGCGTTCACTTGGCCTGACCCACGGACAGACCATGCGTCACATCATCGTGCCGCAGGCAGTTCGTAAGGTCACCCCGGCTTTGATGAACGACTTCATTTCCATGCAAAAAGACGTGGGCCTGATTTCTGTTCTGGGCGCAACTGACGCAATCCGCGCAGCACAGGTTCAGCAGGCAACGACCTACAACTTCACCTCCTACGTGGTTGCGGGCCTCCTCTTCATCGTTTTGTCTTTCCCCTTTATTCGCCTATCCGATTGGTACACGGCGCGACTACGTAAGCGCGAGCAGATGGGAGGCACCGTCTGATGAGCACGGAAACCACCACCCCCGACGAAAGCTTGGCAACCTCCGCGGAACACCCCGTTCTTTCTGTTCAGGGCGTCGTCAAGCGCTTCGGCTCCAACATCGTTTTGCGCCGCCTCGACCTTGACGTTCACCGTCACGAGGTCGTTGTGCTCTTGGGAGCCTCGGGCTCGGGTAAGTCGACCCTCCTTCGCTGCGCCAATCTGCTTGAACGCGTCGACGACGGCCAAATTTTCCTCTCCGGAATGGACATCACCGACCCCAGCGTCAACGCCGATAAGGTTCGCGCGCAGATCGGTGTTGTCTTCCAGCACTACAACCTGTTCCCGCACATGTCAGTGATCGATAACGTGACACTGGCTGCGCGCAAGGTCCACGGGTGGGCACCGGAACGCGCAACAAAGCGCGGTATGGAATTGCTAGAACGTATTGGTCTTGCTCAAAAAGCCGAGGAATACCCCGACCGGCTTTCGGGTGGCCAGCAGCAGCGCGTCGCTATTGTTCGTGCACTTGCAACCAATCCCGAGCTTCTTCTGCTCGATGAAATCACCTCAGCATTGGACCCCATGCTGGTCGGTGAAGTTCTTGACCTCGTCCGCGAAGTTAAGGACTCGGGTTCCACGATTCTTATGGCAACCCATGAAATCGGTTTCGCACGCCAAGTAGCAGACCGCGTGGTGTTCTTGGAACGCGGAAAGATCGTTGAACAGGGCACCCCTGAGGAGGTCATTGACAATCCGAAGATGCCTCAGACTCAGGAATTCCTGGCTCGCGTCTTCCACTGAGCGCCCAAATAGCTCTGCGTCCCTCTTGTGGGCGGTTCCAAAGCCGCTTGCAAGAGGGACATTGTTTGAGCCCTCAGTTTCTCCCGGCCTCGATATCAGCCCAGAACGCAGCAAGAACATCCGCCAACGCAGCCGGATTTTCTAATTGAGCGCTGTGTTTTGCATCTGAGACCACCTCATAGCGCGCACCTAATAACGCGGCTTCTTCACGATGCATCTGCTCCGGCCAAACTGTGTCCCCCACTCCGTGAGTAATCAAGACAGGAAGCCCACTTTGACGCAGGGGAAGCGACACATCTGGATAACGAGCCAAAATGAAAGCCGCACCCATGAGCGAGTCCTCGCTGGTGACCATCGCGCGCTCGGCAATCAGCTCATCCCTGGGATCACTACTCAGAAATTGGGAAATGTACCACGCAGATAATTTCTTTCCCGTTGTTGAGGATAAAAGACGCTGACGCAGGGGCGTCCAACGCATCGATTCAGGAGGCCGAGGGCCTGTAGAAAACAGTGTCACCGAACGGAAAAGTTCCGGTGCAACCACTGCAGCTTGCCTGGCAATCACACCGCCAAACGAATGTCCCAGCAGGTGAATTGGCCGTACGCTGGCACCCATTGCGCGCGCAACCTCAATCAGGTCGCCGACAAAGTCAGCCAAGCGATAATTCTCAACGCCTTTGGGAGCCGCAGAATCCGCCTGTCCACGCTGCGAATAAGCACAGGCGCTGCGACCGCGCTCAGCCAGATACGGCAAGAAGGGAGTGAAATCTTCCTTGGAGCCCGTAAACCCCGGAACTAAAAGCGCCGGAACAGGCTCGGGCTGCTGACCAGCGTGAGGCACCTCGTGTACCTCCAACGCGCTCTCCGCCTTGGGAACAATGCCCGCCACGGCCTCGTCAATGAAAGCGGCAGTCAGTACGCCCGCGGACGTAGGGATCCCCACGCAGGTGACCTCCTGCGGAAGTTCCCCCACAAATGGTGCCTGAGGGACAACACCGTGAATCTGCATTCCAACCCCCTAAAGGTGAAGCCGGCGGAAAATCGCCGGCCTCACACTGCATCCCCTCAACGTATTCGTTACAAGGGAGCAAAGTGATTACTCGAGCTCAAAAGCACCCGTGTACAGCTGGTAGTACACGCCCTTTTGAGCAATCAGTTCGTCGTGGCTTCCACGTTCAATAATACGGCCGTGATCCAGAACCATAATGGCGTCGGAGTTACGGACCGTTGACAGACGGTGTGCAATGACGAAGACAGTACGTCCCTCCATGAGGTTATCCATGCCGTTCTGGACCAGTGATTCTGTACGCGTATCAATCGATGAGGTCGCTTCGTCCAAGATCATCGCTGGCGGATCGGCAACAGCTGCACGCGCAATAGACAGCAACTGTGCCTGCCCCTGCGAGAGGTTTGACCCATTGCCACTGAGCTCGGTCTGGTAGCCATCGGGAAGACGCTCAATGAAGGAATGAGCATTCGCAAGCTTTGCGGCTGCGATACATTCCTCATCGGTCGCGTCCAATCGCCCAAAGCGGATGTTATCCATGACGGTACCGGTAAAGAGCTTCACATCCTGAAGCACGACGCCCAGCGAGCGACGCAGATCAGGCTTGTGGATCTTCCTGATGTTGATGCCGTCAAAGCGGATCTTGCCGTCATCGATATCGTAGAAACGATTGATCAGGTTAGTGATAGTCGTCTTGCCGGCGCCCGTTGCACCGACGAAAGCGATCTTCTCCCCAGGCTTTGCCCACAGCGAGATGTCGTGAAGAATCGTCTTTTTCCCGTCGTAGGAGAAGTCGACGTCTTCCATGACCAGCTCACCACGTAGACGCGTGTAGGTAACCGTTCCATCGCTGTGCGGATGACGCCATGCCCATACACCCGTGCGTTCTTCAGTGGGATGGACATCGCCATTTTCATCGACCCGCGCGCGGAACAGGGTCACGTAGCCCTCGTCTTCTTCACTCTCTTGCTCCATCAAGGCAAAGACCCGGGAAGCACCCGCAAGACCCAGGGCGATCATCGGGACTTGCATCGAGGCCTGTCCCAGCGTCTGTGTAAAGTTACGGACCATCCCCAGGAAGGAAACGACGACGCCAACGGTGATTGTACCCATACCCGCGAAGCCGAAATTCGGAGTCTGGAGCTCAACCATGATGCCGCCGACCAGGGCAACGGCAACATAAAGGATATTCCCGATATTGCCCAGGGTTGGCATGAGCATGTTGCCGTATTGGTTCGCACGTTCTGAATCGTTGAACAGTTGGTGGTTGTAGCTCAGGAAATCATGCTTAACAGCATCTTCGTGATTGAAGACTTTAATGACCTTCTGGCCATCCATCATCTCTTCGATGTAGCCCTCTTCTTCAGCCAGCGAGCGCTGCTGGGCAACCATGAACTTCGCTGAACCGCCGCCCATTTTCTTTGTCACGCCAAACATCGCGACAGTCGACGCCGCGACGAGAAGAGTGAGCCACAGCGAGTAACTGAGCATGGTGATTGTCAACGCGAGGATCGTGAGTACGGACTGGATCAGGGTCGGGATCGATTGGCCAATAAGCTGGCGAATCGCGTCCGTATCGTTCGTGTAGGTCGACATGACCGCACCGTGAGGGTGCGTATCGAAGAACTTCAGCGGTAGCGTCTCCATGCGATCGAACATGTCATCACGCATCTTCTTGAGCGTGCCCTGAGTGACGATTGCCATCAGACGCGTATAGATGAAAGCGCACACAATACCCGAGCCAAAGATAATGCCCATGATCACAACCAGTCGCACTAGCTGCGACATCACGGCAGGGAGTCCCTGGCTCATGCCGGGAATAATCACGGTATCAACGATCTGCTGGAGGAAGATCGCGCCAACCGCAGATGCGATACCAGAAATCACAATGCAGATACCGACAACACTTAAGTGGATCTTATAGTTCGCCCACAGGTAGGCCATCAACCTTCCGAAAGGACGCGGCACTCCATCAAGCTTGTTGGGGTCTTTCATTCCCGAGGCCGCGCCTTCTTTTTGTTTTTGGCTTTCCTCGCGTGCTTTCTCAGCTTGATCCTGCGGAAGCACCTCTACCGATGCGGAAGCGTGAGTGGCAATCTGATCTGCTTGTTCTTCTTCGTAGCGTTCAACCGACATTTCAGGCCACCTCGCTTTCATTTGTACTGTTTTGAGTGTCGTAAAGTTCGCGGTACTCGCCACCCAAATCAAGGAGTTCCTGGTGAGTGCCGTGCTCCTTGATACGCCCGTCATCCAAAACGATGATTTGATCGGCATGCTGGACTGAAGAAATGCGCTGCGCAACGATGATTGTTGTCGTATCCGGGATTTCCGTTTCGAAAGCCTGACGAATCAGCGAATCGGTTCGAGTATCAACTGCACTAGTTGAGTCATCAAGGATCAAGATCTTGGGCTTCTTCAGCAAGGCGCGTGCGATGCACAGACGCTGCTTTTGGCCACCCGAGAGGTTCGACCCGCCCCTTTCAATCATGGTGTCATAGCCATCAGGGAACTGACGGACAAATTCGTCAGCCTGTGAAAGCTCGCAGGCTCGGATGATTTCTTCATCGGTTGCATCAGGGTTACCCCAACGGAGGTTTTCCTTGATCGTTCCGGAGAAAAGAATGTTCTTCTGAAGAACAACGGACACTGCATCACGCAGGGGTTCGAGGCGGTAGTCACGCACATCGATCCCACCAACGCAGACCCTGCCTTCCGTCACGTCATACAGTCGTGGAATCAACTGGATGAAGCTGGTCTTACCTGAACCAGTTCCACCGACGACGCCCAGCGTCGAGCCTGCGGGGATATCCAAAGTGATGTTTTCAAGCGCGGGGCGTTCAGAGTCTTCGCGGTACTTAAAGGTCACGCCTTCAAAGGTGATATCACCGGTGGGTACTTCACGGATTCCATATTCGGGGGAGGTCAATGGAGATTCGTATTGAAGTACCTCAGCGATACGGTGTGCGGACTCTGCAGCGATCGTCACCATAACGAAAATAAAGGCCAACATCATCATGGCCGTGAGGATCTGAATACCGTAAGTGATCAGTGCTGACAGTTGACCGGTGGTCAATTCACTGCCGCCTGAGGCCACAATCATCTGCGCGCCGATGAAGTCGACCAACATGATCGCACCAAAGATGAAGAACATCATGACGGGGGTGTTGAGAGCCATGATCTTCTCAGCAAAGGTGAAGTCGGCGCGGACTTCTTCGGAACGCTCCCTGAAACGCGTCTTTTCATAGTCCTCGTTCACAAAGGACTTCACAACGCGAATACCAGCAATATTTTCTTGGACAGAGTTGTTCAGGGCATCGTATTTCTTAAAGATCCGTCGGAAGACGGGGAAGATGTAAATGATAATCCCGAACATAATTGCCGCTAGGAACGGCAGCATGATCAGGAAAATCAATGACATCTGCCAGTTGATGCGAAGCGTCATGACAATCGAGAAGATAACCATCAGCGGGACACGAACGGCAACGCGAATAATCATGCCGTATGCGTTTTGAACATTGGTCACGTCGGTCGTCATACGGGTCACCAGGGACGAAGTTGAGAAACGATCAACATCGCCGAAAGAGAAGTCCTGGACCTTAAAGAAAATATCCTGACGCAGATGCTTCGCCAGACCTGCGGACGCGGTTGCGGCAAAACGTGCTGCAAGCACGCCACAGAACAGGGACATCATGGCCATAACCAGCATAAATACGCCGAGGCGGACAACCGGAGTGAGCGCACCACCCTGAAGGTGATCAACCAAGGAGGCCATAACCAAGGGGAGGAAGCACTCAAGAATGACTTCTCCCGTAACAAACAGCGGCGTCAGAAGCGAAGCGCGACGATACTCACGCACGCTTCTCAACAAAGTACGAACTGTCGACATCTAGCGCTGGACCCCCGAAAAATTACTGTGTGTAATAGGAACCTACCCGTAGACCCTCAAAGGAATGCATCTTTGCGGCCGGGGTAGGCGGATTAATCATTTGATGTAGATCTTCCCATGTTAGCCGGCTTTCCTAACGGCAGCGATACCATCTAGGCAATGACGCGATGGGCGAAATCTAACGCTGCACAAGCACAAAGTTTCATAGCTGATTCATAGCTTTAACCCACATCAAGTACAGATTACGCCCGTAGATTTTCAGTATCAGACATAGGGGGTCGTAAGGCCCCGTCTCCTTTTACCTGTTGAGGGACGCTGTTTAGAACGCATATTGTGTTGATGGGATGCACGTGGGGCCGGCTTTGCCGGCCCCACAGTGTTTATATAGCCACGCAAAGACCAACAAAGACCTATCCGCGAACCTCACTGACGCTTGTGATTACACGTGTTCGGGGATACATCGAAACTGTAAATTCATCCTCGTAGGCGCAGTGCTTTCGAAGTTGTCTGTATGCATGGGTACCCGTGTAGTTCGTGCCGTCAGTGAACTTCACACCAATCTGTTCGCCAGACTCCTTCATCAAGGTGACACGAGTGATAAATATGCGAACCTTTGAGCCTCTCTTTCGCATAACAGTTGAGGTCTCTTCTTTGTGCGCCACGCAACGCACGCTGAGTTCCTCACTACCCGACACGGCATCTGCCACCACCTGAGCGGATAAGACGGACCCCATCCCAATAAGACCGCAGTCAATGGTCACCAGCGCAACACACAACACTTTGGAGATTCGTGGAGACAAGCGACGCCGAAATCCCACCGCACCTTGCACACTACCCTGAGCACAGCGCTTGATGACCGGAATCAACACGATCGCAACAACAATGGGCGTCGCACACACCAGTGCCCAGCTCAGCAAAGCGAAAGACCATAATTTGGGAGACTCCAGGTAGAAGAGGGGCCCTGCAATCGCAGTGATGATGAAAAGCCACAGGCGGACCGTAGCGCGCCGGCTCATTGAACGAAGCGACAGCGTTTTCACTTTTACTCCTGTCCGAGCGCCCTCTCCAATGCACTCAGCCCCATTGCCAATAGCGCCGAATCGCTCTCATCCGCGCGCGATATCGACTGGTTGATCAATTCTCGCCACGGCCCTTCGCGAAGCAGACGGCCACCCTTCAAGACGATGATATGCGCATCGAGTGCCGCAGCATCTTCAATCTGGTGTGTCACCATGATGACAGTTCGCCCAAGGAAACGTTGCGCGATCAACTCGCGTAGGCCACGCGCGGCCTCGACATCGAGCGCCGCCATCGGTTCATCAAGCAACAAGACATCGGGGGCAACAACCAGCGCACGAGCCAAGGCGGTCCTCTGAGCTTGCCCACCAGACACCTGCGCCGGACGACGCTGGGCAAAGGGCGCCAACCCGACAGAGGCAAGGGCCTCCTGTGCGCGGGACTCGGCCTCGGCAGAAGAAATGCCGGCGCAACGCAGGGGGAAGGCAACATTAGCAAGCAGGCTCATGTGGGGAAACAAAACGGGCTTCTGCTCTAAGATTGCAATCTTCGGCTGGCGGCCTGAGACACCATCTGGCCATTCCCAGGTATAGGTCATCTGCGGTGCATCGAGGGCACCAGAAAGCACCGACAAGAGCGTGCTCTTCCCCGCGCCGTTATGTCCCATCAACGCCGTGACGACAGCGCCTTGGCAGGTGAGGTCAACGTCGATGTGCCTCTCGGGAAGCGTTCCAGCAATCCGCACGCCGGGGGCAGGGACGCGCGGAAGCTGAGCCTGCGCCTCTCCATCCTTATTCCCGAGGCCGTGGCTAGGCTCGGTAGCCAAGCGCGAGGCCGTAGGAACTTTCGCCTCGTCAGCGGAGGTCCCACTCAAGAGACGCGAATACCACCACTGCGAAAAGGCCGAAGCGCCGCCGACCAGGACAAGCGCAACAAAGACCAAGATGACAGACAGCATCAGGGCCATATCGGTTGACTCTTCGCGCTGAAGATAGATTTCCAAAGGAAGCGTACGGGTTACTCCAGCCAAAGACCCCGCAAAAGTAATAGTTGCGCCAAACTCCCCCAGTGCACGCGAGAAAGCCAAGGCCGTCGAAGACACCAGAGCTGGGATCATCAGCGGCAGGGTGACAGACCACAGTGTTCGAGAAGGCGAGGCTCCCAGCCCACTCGCAACGCGTTCCTCATTGAAACCGCGAGTGCGCAATGCACCTTCAAGTGAAGAAACGAAGAAAGGTAGTGACACAAAGGTCTGCGCCATAACGACCGCGACCGTCGTGAAAGCAATATTGATGCCGAAGATTTGCAGATAGGCACCGATCAGGCCTCGGCGACCCCAGGTGATCAAGAGTGCCAAGCCCGCGACAACCGGAGGAAGAACCATGGGCAAAGTGACCATGGAGCGCAGGACTCGCGACCACCATGTATCGCGTGCCCTGGCACACACCAGCGCTAAAGGAAGCCCGACAATAATGCAGGCAAGCGTCGAGGCAATACAGGTGCGCAGCGAGAGCGCAAGGGCCTGCGAACTCAGTGCTTGAGTGAATAGATGGGGAAATTGAACCCAATCAATGCGTATGAGAAGCGCAATGAACGGAACAAGAAGAAATAGACCAGCACAGGCTGCGGGGAGCGCGATCCAACGCGGGATCCCCGCATACCTGTGCTTGTTCGTCATGAGATTATTCCGAAATCACCGTAGGTAAAGGAAGGCGATTTCAGCCCTTATCCGAGGAAGTCGGTTCCGAGAAGCCATACTTCTTCAGCACTGCCTGTCCCTTTTCGGAAAGAACAGCGTCAATGAACTTCTGTCCGGCTTCCTTGTTCTTCGCAGAAATGGTCACAGCGATGGGGTACGAGTTTACAACCTCATTCGCGCGGGGAATTTCAACGATCTCGACCTTATCTCCGGCAGCCTTGGCATCGGTTGTGTAGACCAGACCCGCATCTGCTTCACCGCTCTCAACCTTGGCACGTACGTCCGTTACCTTCTGCTCTTCAGAAACAGGGTTCAGGGTGATGCCTAGTTTTTCCGCCAACTGCTTGGTTGCGTTACCGCAGGGAACACCCTGTGCACACACAACGAGCTTCTTGCCATCAAGAGAAGAATCAAGACCGGTGATCTTGGCAGGATTTCCCTTGGGGACAATCAGTGTCAGGACATTAGATGCAAAGGGCTTCGGTGTATCGACGAGCTTCGCATCGCTTGCCTTAGTCATATTCTTCTGGTCCGCAGAGGCGAAGACATCGGCGGGTGCGCCTTCCTTCATCTGGTCAACCAGGGTGGATGAACCCTGGAAGTTGAAGGTCACCTTGATATTTGGATCACTTTCCTTGAGGACCGTATCAGCAATCTCGGGGAATGCTTTGTTGAGCGAAGCAGCCGCGAAAACGTTGAGTTCAACCGGTGCTGCAGCTTCTGTCGAAGCAGATGCCGCGGCCGCAGCAGTTTTCTCTGCAGATGCGCCGTTTCCGCCTGAGCAAGCGGTAAGCACAAGAAGGCTAGCCGCGGCTACCGCAATGATTCCTTTGTAGTGATTCACAGGTTTCCTCCATTTGGCACCTGAAGAGAAACGTTTGTTGCCTTGATTTGAGCCATGGCGATAGAACCCACTTCGATTCCCAGTTCGCGGACGCTTTCGGTCGAAACCAAAGAAACGACACGGTAGGGACCACACTGCAAATCGACTTGGCTCATCACCGGATCGGAGTGAACAGCAATAACCAATCCCTGGAGGTGGTTACGAACAGACTGAGTGCCCTGTCCAAGAGCAAGCTGATGAACATCAGGTTGGCTATTAATCAAAGCCGCGACCGATGCTCCATCGATACGAAGCGGTCCTGAGTTCTCAGCGCTATCTGCACGAGTCACAAGTCCATCATCAAGCCAGCGACGAACGGTGTCATCACTGACGCCAAGGAGAGTCGCCAGAGTCGAAACTTTGTAATAAGGCATGAATTAATTTTAACGGATTTTGCCGTTTTTTGTAATTAATCGACAAAAATATGCAAATTTCTCCGCAGACGCGGCAAGCCATCGAATAGATTATTCGCCCGAGGCCTTTCGTACCGGGATATCCTCAAAGAAAACCTGGCAACCACAACTATTACCGAAGGGCACCAGAGTCATACTCATGCCACCATCACTGAGCTCTTCAACAATCTGCCGAATCGCGGCACCGTGCATCCGACACACAATGCCTTGGATCTTATCGTTGCCAATATTGAGGTAGGGGCAGGATTGGATGGACAGACCGCCATCTTCTGCATTTAACGCACGGAAACCGCGCGTTGAGAGGAAAACTCGAAGAAGCGAAAGTAGGGCTTCCTCGTCATCATGAGCAGCATCAAGCGCACCGGAAGAGCGGATGAGATCAACGTACTGCTGCCCCCAATTGCGCCCCATAATGTCAGCAAGTGTTTCGCCACCGTCCGAAGTTTGAGCCATTGCCGAGGCCGCGGCAAGAAGAAGTTCCGAAGACTGACGTTGAAGACGCGCTGCATCCCCAATGACCGCAATCTCGTAGTACATCGCGGGGCGGCCTCGTCCTTCGGGATTGTGAGTTCGACGTACAACTAAGCCCTGTTCAACCAAAGGAACAAGAGTCTCACGAACCGAGTTCTTATGAATTCCCAAGTGATCTGCGATTTCAACAACGGTTGCTTCACGACCAATATCGGTAAGGGTGTGCAGAACCTTACGCTGCGCCGGGGATGCGGTCGCCAACTGGGTGATCATGTATTCGATGCCAATCGGACCGGTTTTCACCTCGCCGTTAGTCACAGCTACTCCTTGTCTTCAGGGACTTGGTTGACATTCTAGTGCACGGGCAACCACTAGCTGCCATACGTTTCAAATGCTGGGGCCTGTATGCGCGGGTCAGCACATACAGGCCCCAGATCACATCACCACAGATCAAGCACCCTGATAGGGAGCATCATCATCTGGGAAACTCTGAGCCTTGGGGCCTGCAGCACCACCTCGAACCGGCGTCCATCCTCGTGCGGGACGAGAAGTAGAAGTCGCTGATCGACGTGAGCGGTACACAACATAAGGACGCGTCGGATAGGCAATCGGAGCCGAAACGACGTGCACCAGACGGGTGAAAGGCCATGCGGCAAAAAGGATGAAGGCAGCAATAATGTGCAGCTTGAACTGGAGCGGGACATCCGTCATCAGAGAGACATCAGGCTGGAGCGTGAAAATCGAACGGAACCACACTGCGATCGTCTCACGGTAGTTGTATCCACCCGGCTTACCCAAGATCTGCGTCGTCAAAGTCGCCGCAGCTCCCAAGAGGATGGCGCAGGTCAAGAGAAGGTACATGAAGACGTCATTGCGGCTAGTTGCCAGACGCACCGACTTCTTGACAATACGTCGATACAAGAGTCCGAACAGACCAACCAGCGTCATCAGGCCGGCAATACCACCACCGATGATGGCCACCATGTGGTAGGCATGCTCGCTTACACCCATTGCCTCGGTCCAGGACTGAGGAATGACCAGACCCATGACGTGGCCGGCAGCAACACCCAGAATACCGAAGTGGAATAGGGGCGACGAGAGGCGCAGGATGCGGCCTTCATTAAGCTGAGATGAACGCGAGGTCCACCCGTACTGATCACTGCGATAACGCCAAATCAACCCGCCGACGAGGAGGGTGAAAGAAATGTAGGGAAGCACTCCCCAGAGGAAAAGGTTCATGGCAATCCTTAGAGTTCGTTCTGACCCGCGGGCGAAACAAGGGAAGAAGGGGTTTGGATAGTGGGCCACGGCAGTTCGCTTCGATCGGCCATGCCGACCATCTCGGTCGGGGGACCCTGACGGACCAAAGTCTGCATGCGAGCGAATGTAGCGTCATCCACCTCGGGTAAAGCCATTCGCAAGGCAGCGACCACATGTGCCCAAGGAGAGGACAGTGAGAGCAATGCAGCATGAAGGATCTCAATTCCCTCGCGGTGCGAGGACAGCATAGCCTCGACCAGCTCGTGCTCTTCACCTTCAGTTCGCGCCGCCAACTCCAAAATATTGGGAAGGTAGTCAGGCAACTGATCGTTTTCTAACTGCCAGCCAACGGCGGCGTAGAGGTCGCGAACAATGGTCAGAGCGATACCGCGCTGGCGGGTATCACCCGTAGCGTAGTAGGTCAACTCCAAGCAGCAGCGACGCTTCTGGTCGAAGGTCTCAACGTAGGCCTCTTCGACCTCACGACGCGACTTGCCTCGTGCCCACTCAAGGAACTGCGAAAACTCCGCAGCGGCCTCGGCGCTGACGTGCCCCAAAGAGGAGTCAATCTGAGCGAGGATCTCATCCCATTCCTGCCCCGGGTAATCCAAAAGGGCAGCAGCGATCATGAAGGTTGCGGCGCGTGACTCCCGGCTCTGGTTCACAACTGGAACCGCGGGAGCCGGGTTACGCGTCGGAATGAAAGTCGCGGTCTTTTGACTCATTCGGGTCGCCGACCAATCGAGACAGGAACCTTACCGCCCTTGTGTGAACCGCAGCCGGACTCTGTACCTTCGCCCACAGGGCACAGGTACGGGGTCGGGGTACGCATTTCCTCGGGGTGCGAGGTCGGGATCACGTAGCGATCCTCGTACTTTGCGATCGAGAGCAGGCGGTACATGGCCAGAACTTCTTCTTCGGTCATGCCCACGGACTCGGGGATCGAGGGATCCACGGGCTGACCCATATTGACGTCACGCATGTAGGAACGCATGGCGGCAAGGCGGCGAAGGGAAATCTCAACAGGGCGAGTATCTCCAGCACTGAACAGTCCTGCCAGGTATTCCAACGGAATACGCATGGTGGACAGTGCCGTCAGCAGGATCTTGTGGTTTTCACCATCGGCACCCGACTTGGTCACCGCATCGACAACCGGGGAGAGCGGCGGGATGTACCACACCATGGGGAGGGTACGGAATTCGGGGTGCAGAGGAAGAGCCAGCTTGTAGTCGATAATCAGCTTGTAGGCGGGGGAATTCTGCGCGGCCTCGATGAAGGAACGCGGAATGCCAGAGGCCTGGGCTGCGGCGATGACCTCGGGATCATTGGGATCCAGGATCAGATCGCGCTGAGCGTAGTAGAGTTCCTGCTCATCCTTCACGGAAGCAGCCTCAGTCACGCGATCGGCGTCGTAGAGGACAACACCCAGGTAGCGCAGACGGCCAACGCAGGTCTCCGAGCAGATCGTCGGCTCGCCAACCTCAATACGCGGGTAGCACAGCGTGCACTTCTCAGCCTTACCGGTTGAGTGGTTGAAGTAAACCTTCTTGTAGGGGCATCCGGAGACGCACATACGCCAACCGCGGCAGGCATCCTGATCAACCAGAACAATGCCATCTTCTTCACGCTTGTACATCGCGCCAGAGGGGCAGGCCGACACACAGGTGGGGTTCAAGCAGTGGTTGCAGATACGCGGCAGGTAGAACATGAAGGCTTCTTCAATGCTCGTCTGAACCAGAGATTGCATCTTGGACAGCGTCGGGTCCTCATGCATGGTCTCAAGCGAACCACCCAAGTTATCGTCCCAGTTCGGGCCCCACTCGATGGTATCGATGGTCTTACCGGTCATCTGCGAGCGCGCACGCGCCGTCGGCATTGCCTTCGCACCTGCGGGGGTCTGGAGCAGACGATCGTAGTCGTATGTCCAAGGCTCGTAGTAGTCATCGATCTCGGGCATATCGGGGTTTGCGAAGATCGTCGCGAGCTTCTTCAAACGCCCACCGCTGCGAGGAACGAGTTTGCCTGACTTGGTCAGGCGCCATCCGCCCTTCCAACGTTCCTGGTCTTCCCAAGTGCGGGGATAGCCAACACCCGGGCGGGTCTCAACGTTGTTGAACCACATGTACTCGGTACCTTCGCGGTTCGTCCACGCTTGCTTACACGTCACCGAACAGGTGTGGCAGCCAATGCACTTGTCAAGGTTCATCACCATGACAACTTGACTCATGACCTTCATCGTTTCATTCCCTCTCTTCACGTCTGGGGGCGAACCCTCAGAACTCCACATCCTGGCTACGGCGACGAATCATGGTGACTTCATCGCGCTGGTTACCCGTCGGACCGACGTAGTTATAGGCGTAGGTGAACTGGCCATAACCACCGATCAGGTGCGAGGGCTTCAAGAAGATTCGCGTCAGGGAGTTGTGCGAACCACCACGACGCCCGGTCGATTCATTCAAAGGAGTGTTTGCAACGCGCTCTTGAGCGTGGTGCATGTACACGGTTCCTTCCGGAATACGGTGCGAGACAACCGCACGAGCCGAAACCACACCATTACGGTTGTGAGCTTCAATCCATTCGTTATCGCGCACGCCAATCTTCTCGGCGTCCTGCGGGCTCATCCACACGGTCTGGCCGCCTCGGCCAAGGGTGAGCATGTACAGGTTGTCGAAGTACTGCGAGTGAATTGCCCACTTGTTGTGGGGGGTCAGGTAACGGACGGCGACCTCAGCTTGGCCTCGGCCATCACGACTCATGGTGCCGGGGGCAGCCTCACCTAAGAGGTGGTGCAGGTCCAGCGGGGGACGGAAGGTCGGGAGCGACTCGCCCATCGCCTGCATCCAGTCGTGATCCAGGTAGTAGTGCATACGACCGGTAAGCGTGTGCCACGGCTTGTGGTACTCGATGTTTTGGCTAAACGCCGTGTAGCGACGACCACCGTGTTCCGAACCGGACCACTCGGGGCTGGTCACAACCGAAACCGGAGCAGCTTGAACGTCCTTGAAGGTGACGTGCTTTTCTTCGTCGCCTTCAGCCATTTCAGCCATATTTCCGGTGCCAACACGCTCTTGCAGAGTCTTAAAACCACGGGTGGCCAAGGAGCCATTGGTGGTACCCGAGAAGCGAAGGATGAACTCGCATGCTCGCTTGTCGGTGTCCATTCGCGGACGCGGCCCCATAAAGGTATCCAGCGTTCCTTCCATCGCGACGAACTCGTCGATTTCCTTCTGAGCGTTGAAAGCGACGCCCTTCGTTGCCATTCCAGCCTTCTCGATGAGCGGGCCGACGGTGTTGTACTTGTCGGAAATCGTGCGGTAATCGCGAAGAACAGGGATGAGCTTGGGCATGTTAACACCGGGAACCCAGCCAATTTCTTCACGAGGCGCAACGCGACCGTGGGGGGTCAGCAGTTCGTCAGGCGTATCGTGAGTGAGCGGAGCTGCAATGACGTCCTGCATGGGCTCAGGCAGGTGAACCTCGGCCATCTTCGACACGTAGGCAGAGAGATCCTGGAAGAGTTCATAGTCGGTACGCGCATCCCACGGCGGGTTGATCGCAGCATTGAAGGTGTGCACGTAGGGGTGCATATCCGTGCTGGAGAGATCGTACTTCTCGTACCAGGTGGCCGCGGGAAGAATGACATCGGAGTGCAGGGTGGTCGTGGTGTTGCGGAAGTCCGCGGTGACCATGAGGTCGAGCTTGCCATCGGCAGGGGCGTCACGCCACACCATCGACTTGGGACGATCTCCAGCTTCCAGTTCGGCAGCCTGAACATCATCATCTGCGCCCAGCATGTGGCGCATGAAGAACTCAGCGCCCTTAGCGGAGGAACCCAGCAGGTTCGTACGCCAGTTGAAGAGGATACGCGGGAAGTTCACCGGGTTATCGGGATCTTCGCACGCGAACTTCAAGGAGCCTTCGGTGAGCTGGCCCGAGATGTACTCGCCAACACTCACGCCCGCTTCTTCGGCTGCGCGTCCCAGTTCTAGGGAAGAACGGTCGAAAGAGGGGAAGGTGGGCATCCAACCGCGCTGGGAAGCCTCGACCAAGGTGTCGGCAACCGACTGGTCACCGAAAGTCTGGCCACCCAGAGGCGAAGCCAGACGCTGAGCGCCCAGACCGTCGTAACGCCACTGGTCGGTGGTGAGGTACCAGAAACCGGTCGCGATCATCTGGCGTGCGGGACGCTGCCAGTCAAGGGCGAAGGAGAACTGAGTCCAGCCGGTCAAAGGACGAACCTTTTCCTGGCCGACGTAGTGTGCCCATCCGCCGCCGTTAACACCCTGAGTTCCACAGAAGGTGGTCAGAGCCAGCATCGTGCGGTAGATCTGGTCAGCGTGGTAGTAGTGGTTGACACCCGCACCGAAGATGATCTGTGAGCGACCGTTTGAATCGATCGCGTTCTGCGCAAATTCGCGGCCAATACGGATTGCCGCGTTAGCGGAAACGCCGGTGAGTTCTTCCTGCCATGCGGGAGTTCCAGGGGTCGAGGCGTCGGTATAGTCGGTCGGCCACACACCGGGAAGACCCTGGCGAGGAACGCCATACTGAGCAAGCATGAGGTCATACACGGTGGTGACAAGCTTGCCACCGACGCGACGAACCGGGACGCCTCGGGTCACAACGCCAGCTCCAACCGCCGCGGTCGGAGCCTGGTCTGCGACCAAGTCGAATCGCGGAAGGTTGACCTCAACGGCCTCGCAACCTTCGTCGTAGAGGGAGAGGCGTGCGTCGATGCCCTCCATGGTGAGGTTCCACTTGCCCTTGCCTTCATCAGTGTAGCGATCGGCCAAGGTTCCGCGCGGGTCGCGCACAGCACCCGACTTATCCATGACAAGGAAACGGAATTCGGGGTTCGGACGGTTACGGGTTTCCTCATCCACGACCTCGGGAACATCAGCAACGGAGAGGAACTTGCCGGGGACGAGACCTTCGGGAGTTTCGTCCAGCTCCAAAAGGAAGGGGGAATCCGTGTAGTGGAGCATGTAGTCCTGGAAGCGCTCGGTGGGGTGCTCCACGTGGAATTCCTTGAGGATCACGTGGCCCATGGCCATTGCAAGAGCACCGTCGGTACCGGGGTTCACGCGAAGCCACTCATCGGCAAACTTCGTGTTGTCCGAGTAGTCGGGGGCAACCGAAACGACCTTCTGGCCGTGGTAGCGGGCCTCGGTCATGAAGTGAGCATCAGGGGTACGGGTCAGCGGCAGGTTTGAACCCCACACGATGAGGTACTGCGAGTTGTACCAGTCGCCGGCCTCGGGAACGTCGGTCTGATCGCCGAAAACCTGAGGCGAGGCAACGGGAAGGTCTGCGTACCAGTCGTAGAAGGAGAGGTTCACGCCACCAATGAGCTGAAGGTAGCGGGCACCCGCGCCGAAGGAAACCATCGACATTGCAGGAAGCACCGAGAAGCCGGCAATACGGTCCGGGCCCCAGTCGGAAATGGTCGCAACATTCGCTGCTGCAACAATCTCCATTGCTTCTTCCCAGGTCGTGCGGACCAGGCCACCCTTACCACGGGCACGCTTGTATGCGCGGGAAATTTCGGGGTCGGAAGTGACTGCGCGCCATGCTTCAACGGGATCACCCAGGCGAGCCTTGGCCTCGCGGTAGGGCTCAAGCAGCGCTGAACGGACGTAGGGGTGGCGAATACGCGTCGGCGAGTACTCGTACCAAGAGAAGGCCGCACCACGCGGGCATCCGCGGGGCTCGTAGTCGGGCATGTCCGGGCCGGTCGAGGGGTAATCAACCTGCTGCGATTCCCAGGTGATGATTCCGTCCTTGACGTATACCTTCCAGGAGCAGGAGCCCGTGCAGTTCACGCCGTGAGTAGAACGAACGACGCGATCGTGGCTGAAGCGCTGACGGTAGAAGGCATCGGCCTCGCGGCCACCGACCAGGAACATCTGGCGGGCATCAGCGCTGACCTGGCCGCGGCGAAGTCGGCCGCCCAGGGTCAGAAGTTTGTGGTCAATCATTGTGGTGCTTCCTCATCGGCAAGGCCTCGGGATTGGCCGAGGCAGTGTCACGGTTGGTATCCGAGCGGGACATTCCGCTCGATGGGGTGCTAGTCGCGCGAAGCAGCCAGCTCGTGAAGTTATGAAGTTAGGGAGTGGCGAACTCGGGGAGAGAAACGGTGTCCGCCACTCCCGAAGGAACGGTGAGCAATCAGCCCGGGAAGGGTGCACCCTTGCGTGCGTACTGGCGCCAGCACAGTGCCGAGGCCAAGACGCAGAAGATCGCGCAGCCCACGAAGAAGGTCCATGCCCCCTTCGCGCCGACAGCTGAGAGAGCAGCGCCGACCAAGAAGGGACCAAGGGAGGCAATTGCTGAGGTGAAGCCGATGGCGCCACCAGCCTGACGTGCGGGCATGATCATGGGCATCTGCTTGAAGGTACCTGCGTTGCCGAAGCCGGAGAACAGGAACATGAGCAGCATAAGTGCCATGAAGATGTAGAAATCAGTCCAGCCCTTGGGGTTGTATAGAACCCACGCAATACCGCCGAGGGTGATAGCCATACCAACGCCCGAGATGAAGGTCCAGATTGCGCCGCCCATGCGGTCGCAGAAGACACCCCAAGACATACGGATGAGCGAACCGATGAGCGGGCCGAGGAACGCGAAGGTCGCGCCCAAGACGGGCAGACCGATCGAGGAGGCACGACCGAACTGGTTGTTAATGAGCAGGCCGAAGACTGCGGAGAATCCGGAGAACAGACCGAAGGTCATGACGTAGAGAATGGTCATGTACCAGGTGTTCGGGTTCGAGAAGATATCCAGCTGCTGCTTGATGTTGGCCTTGACCGGAACATCACGCAGGTAGATGAAGGCAAGGATCGCGGCGATGACGCACCACGGAACAAAGAAGATTGCGGCGTTGTACACCCAGATCTGCTCGCCGGCGTGCTCGCCGACCTGAGTCTGGGGAGCCAGCCAGGTCATACCGAAAAGACCAAATCCCATGAGGATCGGGCCGACCAGCTGAATGACGGACATACCAAGGTTACCGATACCGCCCTGCAGGCCCAGAGCTGTACCCGAAAGGCGCTTGGGGAAGAAGTAACCGGTAGAGGGCATGTAGCCGGAGAATGCCCCACCGCCGATGCCACACATAAAGGCAAGCGTCAGAAGAACGGCGTAGGGGGTGGTGTTGTCCTGGACAACGTAGAACCAGCCCAACATGGGGATCAGGAAGAGCAGTGAGGTGATGCCCACCATCTTGCGTGTTCCGATCAGCGGAGGCAGGAACATGTAGACCAGTCGCAGAAGGCCTGCAGCCAAGCCGGGCAATGCGGTCAACCAGTAGAGCTGAGAAGCGCTGAGGTTGAATCCAAGAAGCGTCAGCTTAGGCGCGATTGCGCTTGGCAGGAACCACACACAGAAGCCCAGAATGAGCGAGTACGTGGTAATGGTCAGCGTCCTCCATGCAAGCTTCGAATCCCACTTTTCGGGGTTGTTCGGCTCCCAATCCTGAAGGACATATTTACTGGCTCGTTTTTCCGCGGGTGCGGCTGACGATTCAGCATGTGAGGTAGTCATTGACACTCTCCCTTTCCTACCTAAACGCATACTTGTCGCTAATATATAAGGGACAACTCGTTCTAATTGAGAATTGCGCGAAATTACGCGAAAACGCTTGCAAGAACGTCGATTCCTGTCAACTGAGAAAACGCCATTTAAGGACCTATTTCGGGAGGTTTGTTTTGCGTAATAGCTCTGACGCTCAGCCGGTACGTCCCGACCCCCATGCGAAGATTCAGCAGAAGGGTTTGCAGAAAATGGAAGGAACTGTCGCAGGTGCGGTAATTACCGCTTCAGATCGTTGCTTCCGCGGAGAAACTGAAGATAAATCAGGACCTCTAGCTGCTGCTCTTTTGGCCGATTGGGGCGTTATTGTCAATCAGGTTCGGGTTGTCCCCGATGGCATCGCTTCTGTGCGAAATGCGATCCTCGATGCAATGGCTCAGGGCGCGCGCGTCATTGTGACCACTGGAGGAACCGGCGTTACGGATCGCGACCTTACTCCCGAAGCCACAGCTCCCCTTCTGGATGCACGCATGGACGCGATCGCCATGCAGATTGCGCAGGTCGGCTTGGTCAACACACCTCTTGCCTCCCTGTCTCGCGGCCTTGTCGGGGTCAGCCGCCAGGGCGAAACTCCGTGCTTCATCGTGAACGCACCGGGGTCACGCGGTGGTGTGAAGGACACGATCAGCGTGATCGGCCCACTGGTCCCCCACGTTCTTGAACAGCTCGACTTGGTTACTGACTGATTTCATGTACGAACCTCTTCTTCTGGACACCTTCGGTCGAACGGCCACAGATCTGCGGATCTCGGTCACCGATCGATGCAATCTTCGCTGCGTGTATTGCCTGCCCGAAAAGGTGACAGACTGGCTGAAGCGCAGCGACCTTTTGCGTCCGGAAGAATTCCGCCGCCTGGCAAAAATCGCCGCAACTCTTGGCGTCACCCAGGCTCGTATCACCGGCGGCGAGCCGCTGTTGCGCCCCGATCTTCCCCAGATTGTCGAGGCCGTTCGCGAGGGCTTCGAAGACGCCGGGGTAGAGCCGGACTTGGCCTTGACGACGAATGGCATTGGCCTTGATCGAGTCATCGATTCCCTGGTTGACGCTGGTCTTCAACGCCTCAATGTATCCATCGACAGTTTGGATCCAGTCCGTTTTGCTGAGCTTTCGCGCCGCAAACGCTCAAGCGATGTCCTTCGAGGCCTTGATGCGGTCGACGCATCCGCACTTCCCGGAACCGTCAAACTCAACACTGTCGTCGTTGATCAGCAGTCTCTGGCGGAAATCCCTGCGCTGGTGACCTTCGCCTTAGAGCGCGGCTATCAGTGGCGCGCCATCGAATTCATGCCGATCGGCCCTTTGGCTGCGTCTTTTTCTTCCCGCCCAACGGCGCATGACATCCAGCGGGTTCTTCGCGAATCCTTCGAGCTCACCGATGTCATTACCGCGGCCTCGGAACCTGCGCGCCGTTGGTCAGTTGCTCCAAGCGACACCCATCCGGGAGGCATCATCGGCGTGATTGCCTCGATGACGTCTCCCTTCTGCGCCTCGTGCACCCGAACTCGCCTGAGTGCAGATGGAAAGATCTATTCCTGCCTATTCAGCGTGGACAGTGTTGACCTGCACACTCCCATGCGCGCGGGTGCAAGCGATGAAGAATTAGCCGAGCTATGGAAGGATGCCATGTGGGCTAAACCCGCTGGTCACCAGCTTCTTGCTCCGGTCCCCCAGTCCTATTCCATGTCGAAAATTGGAGGTTGAAAGTCCCCATGAGGATCACGATCCGTTATTTCGCTGCCGCGAGCGCTGCAGTAGGCACAGAAAGCGCAGTGATCGAGGTTGCGGACGACTCAAATGAGACAGTCGTCGACCTTGTTCGTCGCTCAACTGATCGCGATATCGACGATCTTCTGGCGGCCTCGTCCTTCCTGGTGAACGAAGAACTTGTTGACGCTCAGGCAACTCTTGCCCAAGCCTTGGGCGCTTCATCCCTTAGCGACGAGGCCGTGGCCTCCGTGGCCGATCGCAGCGGAATTCGCCTTGACGTCCTTCCGCCTTTTGCGGGCGGCTGAGATGCACAATCGGGCTGAGCAATACGCTCAGCCCGATTTGTTATTTCCGTTTAGTTCCTTAACCTTGTGTCTTTGACATTGAGGAGGAACATTTGGGTCATGGAGTATTGCTCCACTCATTGTGGCCGTCACTGAAATACTGATCTTTCCAGATCGGTACGCTGGCTTTAATGTCGTCGACAATTTGACCACACAGCGCGAAGGCTTCCTTTCGATGGGCACTATCGACGACAACAAGAAGTGCGACGTCCCCAATTTCTAGGTGTCCCACACGATGACGGACGTAAATGCCATCTACCTCAGGATTTCCAAGTACCTCTAGCGATTTCTCAACACTTGCACGAAGGAACTTGGCGGCCGCAGGGTGAGCGGAGTATTCCAAGTAGTGAACGCCTTCACCACCGTCATGATCGCGAACAACACCCTCAAAGACGACGCGCGCACCGGAATGAGCTGGAATAAGGGGCACTTCCCCCGAGCACATCTCCGTTGGAACAGAGACAATATCGGTATCAATAATCACGGGACTCCCCTTATTTAAATGGTCGTGAAGGGACACAGACATGGTAGCGCAGCGAGACATTATGACCGCTCGTATCCCCGGAATCGGTGAGAGCGGCATCGAAAAGATCCGCGCTGCGAAGGTCCTTGTTGTCGGCGCCGGCGGCCTGGGATCACCCGTCTTGGCCTATTTGGCGGCAGCTGGAATTGGAACGATCGGCATCTCTGACCCGGACAATCTGGAGGAATCTAACCTCCAGCGACAAGTCATTCACGGCGTCGCACGCTTGGGCATGAATAAGGCCGAATCTGCCAAGATGACCGTCCTTGCTCTCAACCCCGATATCCAGGTCAACATCGAACCAAAGATTATTGATGGTCAGAGCGATGAGACCGTTGCAGCCTACGACTTCGTTGTCGACGCAACAGACAATTTCACCGCAAAATACGCGATTTCAGATACGTGCGCACGCGTTGGGCGCCCGCATATGTGGGGCACTTTGGTATCAATGTCCTTCCAGGCCTCGCTTTTCACCGATGGCCTGACTCTTCGCGATATCTATCCTGAACCCCCCACCGTCGAAACAATGAGTTCAAAAACCGTCGGCGTTCTGGGAGCCGTCTGCGGACAGGGCGGATCGGTCCTCGCCACAGAATGTCTGAAGTGGGTCACCGGAGTTGGCGAGCCCTTAATCGGGCGCCTGCTCATTGTTGACACCGCCGCAGGTCGCTGGAACGTCGTCCCATTCCGGCCTCGAACCACCCCCGCGAAAGTTCCCTCAGTGACTCCTGCCGAAGCCACCCCCGAACCGATCGAATAAGCCATAAACTGAGCCATGGCCCCATGCGGACCGCGCGAAGGAGACTACGATGCAACTTCTTGAAGACTATTTGAACTCCATCTTGGGACGCGTTCACCCCCTCTCCCCCGTTGAGCTTCCCATTGATCAGGCACTTGATCACGTCCTGGTCGATGATCTTGTCGCGCGCTTTGCAGTCCCACCTTTCTCAAATTCGGGAATGGATGGCTACGCGCTTCACCTCGATCACGATCTCGAGGCCTCCCCTGAGAACCCCGTCACCATCGCGGTCGCTGGCGACATCGCGGCAGGAGATAACGAGTCCCACGTTCTTGAACCCGGAACCGCATGGCGAATCATGACGGGTGCTCGAATTCCCGAGGGCGCAAACACCATCGTTCCCGTGGAGCATACCTCCGAAGAACCCGGTCCCCATCCCCTCCCCGAAAGCATCAGCATCTACGCCCCTGCAAAGGTCGGCGCTCACCTGCGCCGTCAGGGCGAGGACTGCACGCCCGGAGACGTCATTTTGCATGCCGGTGACGTTCTCACGCCCGCAGCCATTGCCTCGGCAGTATCGGTTGGTTACGCAAGCGTGAAGGTCTACCCCACCCCCCGCATCGCCATCGTCTCAACGGGTGACGAATTGCGCGCACCGGGCGAGGAGCTCAAGGGCGCTCAGATTCCCGATTCAAACTCCGTGATGATCGCTGCGCTGGCTCGCCGTGCAGGTGCCCAAGTCACGGGAATTTTCCGCTCCAATGACGACCCTGCTCACTTTGCTGAAGTTTTGCGCCAGGCAGGTGAGGTCGCTGACCTCATCATCACCTCAGGAGGCGTCAGTGCCGGGGCCTACGACGTCGTCAAGGAAGTTGGCTTAGGCAAGGGAGTGGACTTCGTTCGCGTCGCCATGCAGCCCGGGAAGCCGCAGGGCTTCGGCGTCCTTCAAGCAAGTGACGGACGCGATGTCTACTTGGCGACTCTACCGGGCAACCCAGTATCGGTCTTCGTCTCCTTCCATATGTTTGTTCGCCCAGTTCTGGCCGAATTCACCGGTCTCAACGGACGCGAACTACTGCGTCCAATTGTCGTCACCACACCCAACGGCTGGATTTCCCCCGAAGGTAAGCGCCAGTTTGTACCGGTCATTCTTTCTGAACCCGATGGCCCAGAACAGACTCCGATTGTGGTTCCGACACACAGGTTGGGTTCGCGTTCTCACCTCGTTGCCTCTTTGCACTCGGTAAACGCGCTGGCAATCGTCCCCGAAGATGTCACTTCGGTTGAACCCTGGTCGATCCTGACTGCGGTTCGAGTCTGATCACTTTCCCATCCTCTTCCCATCAAACGAGCGCCGAAAGGCTAGACATGAGCGAAACCAGTCCATTCACCCATCTCACCGAGCGCGGTGAAGCACACATGGTTGATATCACGGCGAAAACACCGACCGTGCGTCAGGCGCGAGCACGCGGCTTCGTCGAGTGCTCACCAAAAATCATGGCGGCCCTCCGCGATGATTCGGTCCCCAAGGGCGACGCTCTTGCAGTCGCACGAATTGCGGGAATTCAGGCCTCGAAGCGCACTCCCGAGTTGCTCCCCCTGGCACACCCGATCGCCGTTCACTACTGCGCGGTCGATTTGTCATTGGCCGAAGACGGGGTGGAGATCCGTTCGACCGTTCGAACCGCAGATCGAACGGGCATCGAAATGGAAGCTCTGACCGCCGTAACCGTCGCCGCACTGACCATCATCGACATGGTGAAGGGCATCGACAAATTGGTTGCGATTCGTGAGTGCTATGTCGAAGAGAAAAGCGGCGGTCGGAGCGGAACATGGACTCGCCCCAGCGCCTAGCACTCAGTGGATTAGTGATCCTCGGCGGGGGGACCGGCCAGCGACTGGGAGGGGCATCAAAGCCCGACCTCGTGGTCCGAGGCCGACGTGCGCTTGAGTGGGCGCTCACCTCTGAGCCCGGGATTCCTCACGTATGCGTGGTACCCGAGACCGTCACAGTTCCACGCGACGTTATCCGTGTCATGGAGGAGCCGCCGCGTTCTGGCCCCGCCGCCGGCTTTATTGCAGGCGTTCAGGCACTACTTAAAGTTCTCCCCGAGGACACCCCGTCTCGCTGGATTGGCCTTGTTCCCGTTGACGCGCCCTTGGCCACCCTGACTTTTCCCCTCCTTCTCGAGGCCGTAGAAGAGTCGATTTCTCAAGGACGTCGCGTAGATGGTGTGCTTGCATGCGCAGTGGGACACCGACAGAACTTGATCGGCGTATTTTCGTTGGATGCAGTCCGCAAGTTCACGGTTTCCCAGTGGGCGAATCGTTCGATGCGCGCCCTATTGGAAGAGCTCGACACGATTGATGTCGAGGTCCCAGAATCGTGGGTCGCAGATATCGACACACCAAGCGATCTTGCCCGCGCGCAGCTGGCCGAAAACGGAGATGATTGCTAGCAAATCTAAGAGGGCTAGGAAGCGCATACTTCCTAGCCCTCTTTGGGCCTCGATGGGCCTCTCTGTCCCAAATCAGTCGATTTCAGGGAACCAAATCTGAATCTCACGAAGGGCAGACTCTGCGCAATCCGCCCCGTGGATGATGTTCTCCATGTTCGGGGTGTCCCATGCGCGACCCAAGTCGCCGCGAATCGTACCGGCAGGCGCAGTTGTCGGATCCGTTGATCCCATCATGGTGCGCATGCCTTCGATGACGCGCTGGCCTTCAACAATGATGGCAACCAGCGGACCCGCACTCATGAAATCAAGAAGCCCTTCAAAGAAAGGCTTGCCCGCGTGGTCACGGTAGTGCTCTGCGAGGATTTCGCGCGAGGCAACCATGATCTTCAGGCCCTTGATGATGTAGCCCTTTGCTTCGATGCGACGAAGGATTTCACCGGTCAGACCACGGGCATAACCGTCTGGCTTCACCAAAATAAGGGTGTGTTCCAACGAGGGATCCAACAGGTGCTGACGTGTAATCAGAACGGAATTGGCGCTCACAAAATCTCCTTTGCTTGAGTGAGGATGCTTCAGCATAACCGGCGACGGGTCGAAAGTCATAGCCCTACATCACAAACGAAAAAGGACTGACCGCCGTGGTCAGTCCTTTTTCGTTATCCCATCAACACAGAGCAGTCTTCCCAGAAAGTCTTCCGGAGAGATACGAGCAACTTTCGTCACTCGTTGTCTGATGCAGATAGTTTATGAAGTCTTACTGCAAGAAAAACGCGCGTTTACTGGGACTTTTCTGAACGACTTTTACGAAGTGTCAACTTCGCTACCAGAGCGTCTACATCCACTTATAAATTCGCGTCATTTTGCTGAGAAAAATGATCTTCTACAAATGCTGGGCCTTCATAACCATGACGACCAAGAGTTTGGAAAATATCATCCATAATCTGCGATGGTTCCAGCAATCCCGCGGAAAACTCAGGGTGCTTAATTTCGATCGCCGCGAATCCGGCAGGGTCGGAAACTGGCTGAGTATCGTACTTTTCTCCCAGAAGACGGTTGACTTCTTCCAGATCGGATGGGGAACCAAAAATCCAGGTCGTTGCGGCAGGCCCCTCGCTGGAACGCCCAAGGTAGAGGCGCATCAGCACAACCTTCTTGCCAGCACGCGGGAAACTCTCACCGACACGCGTGAAAAGATGAAGATCCAAGTCCCCCATTGAGCCATCGACAAGGCAATATGCGTAGGCACCAATGCCCCGGACACTCAAGGCATCAGCAAGAATCCCCAAGAATTCATCCGGGAAAGCATCCTCTTGGAAGTAGATTCCTTCACCGCGTTCGGGGGCATGCTCGCCCATGATTTTGATGGGCAGTCCCGCCTCTTCAAGCGCCTGCGCGACTAAAGAAATGTTGTATTCGGGGAAGGGATGAAGAATTGCGGCGTTCTTTCCCAGTCTTTCAACGAAAACGTAGGTCGAGAATCCCAACTCTTTTGTAATCTGTGTGCTCATTCTTCCTCCTCTAATTCCCCTTCAAAAGGCATATCCGCCCAGACATACAAGAAAAATCGTCGAGGCCGGGAAAGACCCAAGGGCACGCCCGGCCTCGGCAATTCTCAATCAGTTCAAGCACAAGCCCTGAGAGTGCAAAACCTCAAGGACGGGCGCGGTATCAAAGGTATTGGGCAGGCCCATCTGCTCGCTAATCTGCTGAGTAAAGGCATTGGTCGCACCCAGGCCAGCCTTACGCAGTTCGTAGTATGCGCGCACGTCTTCGTCGTACTCGGCAAGCTCCTCGAGGTAGGAACCTTCGACCACCGGGTAGGTGTTCTCGGAAACAGCAAGATGCTTGGGCAGACGAGGCCGGTACGGGGGATCTTGAAGCGGGCGACCAACCAAGAGGCCCAGAATTGGGAAGGTCATGCGCGGAAGCTTCAAGAGCTCAATTGTGCGCTGGGGTCCTCTCAGAAGAGAACCAAGGTAGACCGTGCCCAAGCCCATCGATTCGGCGGCAACTTCCATGTTGTGTGCAGCAAGGACCGCGTCTTCCATTGCAGCAAGGAAGAGGTTGGTCCGCTGCAAGGGAGCGATATCCAGCCCGGCTTCTTCACGGATACGCGCATTTCGGTACAGGTCAACGACGAACATGAAAAGGTCGCCTTTGGAGGTGCCCACGTAGGGCTGCTGTGCAACCTCGGCCAGCTGATCGCGCAAGGCTACATCGGTCACGTGAATGATCGAGAACTGCTGACGGAAGGAGGAGGTGGGGGCGCGACGCGCAACGTCAATCAGTGCATCGCGGTCCTGCACGCTCAGCGGAGAGTCCTCAAACTTGCGGATTGTGCGGTGCGCACGCAGCACATCAATCGTTGGATTGGTCACTCCAACTTCGGGGACCTTGCGGTAGTCTTCGGCCTGCATTTTTGCTCCTTTGGTGGCAACGGTCGCTCTTATTGTCCGTTTTTCGGCTATTTTTCGCCAGTGCATCCCACTTTTGCGTCAACCAAGAATCGCCCTCACCCTGGGACTTTGGCAGCATTGCTTCATCACAATTTGGTCGCAGTTTCGGTGCAGACTTCCGAAATGTGGAGTCTGAGATGGACGCTTTTTCAAGGATGGCTAGACTGAGAGCCATGCGTAAATCTCTCATTGCAACAATGTGCATTGCCGTCATGGCAGCAACCGGCCTCGCTGCTTGCTCCAGCGGCCCCCAGTCAGCAACCAACGAAAAGATCATCACTAAGGATCCCGCAACGGTGACTCAGACGGGCGTCACTCTTCCCGAGAAGCGTGACCTTGAGTTCAAGCTCAACGGTGATGCGTCTAAGGCCAAGGTTGAGGTCGCTGACACCGAGGTTGCCGAGCAGGTCAAGGGCTCAAAGAACCTCCGCGTCCACCCCAAGAAGGCCGGTAAAACCACTCTGAAGGTCACCGATGCCAGCGGCACCGAATACACGATCCCGCTTGAGGTCGTTGAAGGCAACAACTGAGTCTCACATCAATTCACACTTTCTCCCGGGGAATAGGGCATACCTATTCCCCGGGATTTTTGTCATTTCCATCGATCTCGCAACAATCTGTACGGAGATACGGAGAAGGTCTATTGACCTTTAGAGTGTGAGTCACCTAACATGGGCGCCTGTCAGCAATGTGCAAAGGAGCAACAGGTGACCAGTATTTCTCCTCCGGTATACGAGCAGATCGCTCAGGCGATCCGGCGTCAGATTCTGGATGGCGATCTTCCACCCGGTTCCAGACTTCCGTCCGAAAGTATTCTCTGCGAGCGATTCTCCGTCACGCGCGGCACCGTACGCCGCGCTTTGCAGGTCCTCACCCACGAAGGCCACTTACGCTCATACCAAGGCAAGGGGACTTTTGTTACTGCGCAGGATGACAAGAGAATTCTGTGGGGTTTCGGTTCACTGACAGACCGCCTTCAGGGAAGCAGTGACCAGGCACGTGCTCGTGTTATTGAGCACGGCGTAGTCACCCGGCAAAATCGCCCATTCCTACGGCTCAAGCGACTTCGCTTGATCGAAAGCAACACGGGAGTATTCCCCGTTAGCCTTGATCTGTCGTTCATTCCAATTGATCTGCTGCCCGGTATCCAAGATATCGACTTCACAGATCTGTCCACCTATCACGTTCTGCGTGACATCTATAAGAGCTCTCCAAAGTTCTCTGTTGTCTCACTGCGAGCCCAAAGCATCGATCAAGAAACCCGCACGATCCTCGGCGAACCGGCGGGTACCCGCTGCCTTCTTCACCTCACGGGCTCTACCTATGACCACAACGGTGCATGCATCAAGGAAAGTGAAGTCACCTACTCAACTCGGGTGCAAGCAACCTTGACCATCGACCAGGTCAGAGGCCACGCAGAACCGCTTACTCTCAATGAATCGGCGTCCACCAGAGGTAGGTTCTAGCCTCTCCACTCATACAAAAATCCCGGGGCCACACCTGACCCCGGGACTTTTATGTAGACCTCAGAAATTCACCGTGCGCACCACGACCTAGGCGGGGATACCCTCCTTGGCCAGGAGCATCTCACTCATCTCCACGGCCTGCTGGTGATGGGGGGATCATCATCTGGGCAAACATGATGTCTGCGTCGTTGTAATCGGCGGAGATCTCCCCGTCCGCCTCAGTCGTCGCCATCGTGGTCTCGGTCGTCTCAGCGGTAGTCATCGCGGCGCTGGTGGCCGAGGTGGTGGATCAGTGGACAGCAGTGGATGCCGGAGTAGGCGTGGCGTGTTCCTCCTTCGGACTGGTGGGAGCCAGGTGGTCCGGGTCCAGATCAATCCGGCGCAGCAGCTGAGCGTTAAGCGCCACCACAATCGTCGACAGCGACATCAACACCGCAGCAGCAGCCGGGGGAAGCAGAATGCCGCTAGAGGCGAGCACGCCGGCGGCCAGGGGCACGGCCAAGATGTTGTAACCGGACGCCCAGATGAGGTTCTGGATCATCTTGCGGTAGCTGGCCTGCGAGAGCTCAATCATCGACAACATTGCCCGGGGATCGTCACTGGCCAGGACCACTCCGGCGGATTCCATCGCCACATCCGTGCCGGCCCCGATGGTGATGCCGACCTCGGCGCGGGCCAGGGCCGGGGCGTCGTTGACACCGTCGCCGACCATGGCCACGCTCAGGCCACGCTCCTGTAACTGGGTGACCTTGGTGTCCTTGTCCTGGGGCAGGACCTCGGCGAAGACCTCATCGATCCCCAGGTCCTGGCCAACCGCCTGGGCCACCTGCTGCGCGTCACCGGTGATCATCGCGACCTTCACCCCGCGGTCCTGCAGGGCTTTCACGGCGGCGCGGGATTCGGGGCGGATCTTGTCCTCGACGGCCACCGCACCGATGATCTGACCGTCGCGGACAATATGGAGCACACCGGCCCCACGCCCGGTCCAGGCGCTGGTGGTGTCGGTGAGCTCGGCCGGGGTGGTGAGGTTGAACTCGCGCAGCATGTTCGGCCCGCCCACGAGGATCTCAGCGCCATCGACAGTGGCCCGGACCCCCCGGCCGGAGGCGGCGCTGAAACCAGTTGCACGGATTTGCCGACGGGAGGCCTCGGGATGGGCGGCCGCGGCCGCCACGATGGCGCGGGCCACGGGGTGCTCGCTGTCGGCCTCCGCGGCGGCGGCCAGGGCCAGCAGCTCGCCCTCGGTGACGCCGACAGCTGCCGCGACACCGGTGACCGCGTGCGCACCCTCGGTCAGGGTGCCGGTTTTATCGAAGAGCACCACGTCGATGGTGCGCATCCGCTCGAGCGCCATCCGGTCCTTGATGAGCACCCCGGATTTCGCGGCCCGCTCGGTGGAGATCGCAATGACCAGCGGAATCGCCAGGCCCAAGGCGTGCGGGCAGGCGATGACCAGCACCGTGACCGTGCGCACCACGGCATCGTTCGGGCTGCCGATGATGGTCCACACCACCGCGGTGATCAGAGCAGAAATCAGCGCGAACCAGAACAACGCCGCCGCCGCCCGATCTGCCAGGGCCTGAGCCCGGGAGGAGGACTCCTGTGCGTCGGCAACCATGCGTTGGATTCCGGCCAGGGCGGTGTCCCCGCCGGCAGCCTCCACCCGGACGCGGACGGTGTTGTCGGTGGCCACGGTACCAGCGACCACCTTGTCACCGGTGTCGCGGAAGACGGGACGGGATTCGCCGGTGATCATCGCCTCATCGAATTCGGCGGCTCCGTCGAGGATGGTTCCGTCGGCCGGCACCCGGGCACCGGCCCTCACCAGCACGACGTCGTCGACGACCAGCTCGGAGGTGGCCACGGTGCGGGTGGTCCCGTCGATGACTTTCTCGGCCTCATCCGGCAGCAGGGCAGCCAGCGCGTCAAGCGCGGAGGACGCACCCCCGAGAGCGCGCATCTCCAGCCAGTGGCCCAGCAGCATGATGGTCACCAGCAGGGCCAGCTCCCACCAGAAGTCCAGGTCAAAACCGCCCAGCCCCAGAGTGGTGACCCAGGAGGCGACAAACGCCACGGTGATGGCCATGGCAATCAGGAGCATCATCCCGGGTTGGCGGGATTTCAGTTCCGTCCATCCGCCCTTGAGGAAAGGCGTTCCGCCGTAGACGAAGATGATCGTGTCCAGTACCGGGGGGACCCAGGTGGATCCGGGGAATGCCGGGAGGTGGTAGCCGAGCAGGTGGGCGACCATGGGGCTGAAAATAACGACGGGAATGGACAGAATCAGCGACCACCAGAAGCGATCCCGAAACATTGCGGTGCTGTGCCCGGCGTGTTCGCCGTGACCATGAACGTGGTGGTCTTCGTCCAGGACGGAGTGCGGGTGACCGTGGGGCATCGCCTGGCCGTGGGTGTCGGCATCTGCGTGGTGTTCGTGGCTGGCATGATCCGGGTGGTGGGTGTGGTCTGTTTCCGGAGCGGGGTGATCACCATGGTGATCGCCGGAATGGCGGGGAGTGCTCATGACGTTCCTTTCGCTCAACCCGGTCGGGGTCGAGATGATGGGTAAAATCGATCAGGATAAGACGGTGTAGCCGGTCGCCTCGATAGCCCGGCGAACCATCTCCGGAGGTACGACACCGGTGACCGTGACGGTGGAAACACCACCAGCAGCGAGATCAACCTGGACGGTGTCGGCACGTGAGGCAGGTCCGCAACAGCTGCAACCGTGGGAGGCCATCGGCAAGAGGCGGGGCGGGGAGGTGATCATGGGAAAGCTCCTACGGGTCGGTGGGATGCGGCGATGCTACTCTCTAGCATATACCCCCAGGGGGTATATTTTCAAGGGATGGAGGGCACGGCCCTCACGCGGGGCAGGGTGTGGTCACCGAGCAGCCTCCTCACTGTCGGGAGGGGACAGCGGGAGGCGGAGGGCAAACACCGCTCCGCGACCGGGTCCGGGGGAGGTGGCGGTGAGAGTGCCGCCGTAGGCCTCGATCAATGCCTTGGAAATGGTCAGACCGATACCGGCCCCGCCGTTGTCCCGACTGCGGGCGGCACCCCCCGGTAGAAGCGTTCGAAGATGTGTCCGAGCTGGCCAGGTGGGATGTCCTCGCCGATAAGACGGTCTTGAAGATGATGCGTGAGATGGGGTTGCGCTGCGGCATACGCCGCGAGAGGGCCTACCACAGGTACAACTCCTACAGGGGGACGTGGGGCAAAGCTTCAAGAACATCATCGGCCGCGACTTCACAGCCGATGGCCCCTGGCAGAAAATGGGTACCGATGTCACCGAGTTCAAACTCTCCTTCGGTAAGGCCTACCTCGCCACCTACATCACGCGCTGGAACACAACAAGACGCCACGTAAAGCTCAAGGGCCTGACCCGGCAGAATACCGGGATCAGGCCCTACGGGAAGCCGCATAACGGCTACCATTTAAAGCGTCCAAGTTTCGGGGCGCAGTTCACCGTTCGGTGGCGGCGCGGGGCCTGTCGTCTGACGGGATCAGCTCCTCGACGAAGAGTTCATCACTGCTGAGACGATACCTGCAACGATGAGGATGAGGCCAAACGGCAAAACGTAGAAAATCATCCCGACCGCGAGCCAGTACAAGCCGTCTCCGCCGTCTCCATGGTTGCCCGGGATGAGCTCAATGACGAACCAGGCGAGGAAGGGAGAGACGGCGAGCAGTGCCCCGATTCCAGACAAAATGCCCGCCAGCTTGTACGACACGCGACGCTTCACGGGAGCCATCGGAGCGTAGCCGTAGCCCGCGTTCCCAGCCTGCGCATAGCCCTGCGCAGCGGCTTCGTTCCCGGGCTGCCCCGCCCCCTGAGGAGGAACACCACCCTGGTACAGGTAGGACGACTGCTGAGAAGACGAAGCGGGATACGCGTTCGGGTCCGAAACACTCGGATTCGGGTTTGTCACTGTCTGTCCTTCCATCAAGGGCGCACGCACAAAGGTTCGACGGTCACAATCCTAAATGACGACGAGCCGCAGCCGATGAGCAAGAAACACACCGACACCCAGCCCGACACGGGGACCATCGATGGGCGCGATGCGGGCTCACGAGCCCCCAAACCACGCTCCCAGTAAGACATACGCTCCGAAAAGAAGCCACGGGCTCACGTGCACGAGGATTGCATAGAAGCTCCACCATCGCCCTCTCGGCTTTTTCGTGGTCACCATGCCGATGAGCGCAAGGAGGATCCCCAACAGACCATTGAGGAAGAGAAGTATCAGGCCAAAAACAATGGCGTACCCAAAGCCATAACTCTCGAGGTATCCCTCCTCCGTGGTGTGCTCGCGAATCGACACGCGGAGACTGCCGAAGGCAATCCCCAGAACGATAATCCACCCGCACACACCCAGGACCAGGGACGTGGCCTGTGTTCCTCCGAGCTTTCAGGGCAGGGACACGCGGTGCGTGATCTCCTTGAGGCCGCCGGTCTTGCCCGATCGAGCTACTACTACGCGCTGGCTCACCCCCAGCAGCCAACCAGGGCGTATCTGCGGCCCAAGGTCGCCCAGATCTTTTCACGTACCCCCAACGGGTGCGGTCACAGGCAGATAGCCATGTGCCTGCGCGCTGAGGAAGGGGAGCGCATCGCCGATAAGACGGTCTTGAAGATGATGCGCGAAATGGGGCTGCGCTGCGGCATACGCCGCGAGAGGGCCTACCACAGGTACAACTCCTACAGGGGGACGTGGGGCAAAGCTTCGACAACATCATCGGCCGCGACTTTAAAGCCGATGGCCCTTGGCAGAAAATGGGTACCGATGTCACCGAGTTCAAGCTCTCCTTCGGTAAGGCCTACCTCGCTCCGGTCTACGACTTTGCCAGCAAAGAGATCGTCGCCTACTCCATTTCGATGTGCCCCAACCTCGCCCAGCAACAAGAGATGCTCCAGATACTCATGGACGCCAAACCAGCAGGGGCCGAACCAATCTTGCACTCGGACATGGGATGGCAATACCAGCACGAAACCTACATCAGCACGCTCGCCGATAACGGTTTCATCCAGAGCATGTCACGCAAAGGCAACTGCATCGACAATGGCGCCACCGAGCAGGTCTTCGGACACCTCAAGGACGAATTCTTCCGCGGCCAGGACTGGCAGACCTTCGAGAGCTTCAAAGCCGACCTCGACGCCTACATCACGCACTGGAACACAACAAGACGCCAAGTAAAGCTCAAGGGCCTGACCCCGGCAGAATACCGGGATCAGGCCCTACGGGAAGCCGCATAACGGCTACCATTAAACGCGTCCAAGTTTCGGGGCGCAGTTCACACCTGACCCCGGGACTTTTATGTAGACCTCAGAAATTCACCTTCCGCACCACGGCCTCGGACTCGGTCAAAACCCGGCCAGCGCGGAAGTTTGCCAGAACGGGAGAACCAAAGCTCAGCGCGTGGAACCAATCCTCAGCATCCAACACAATAAAGTTCGCCGTGTTTCCAACCTCGATGCCGTAATCGGAGAGATTGAGCGTGCGCGCTGCATTGTGAGTAATGAAGTTGTAGGACCCGGTGATCTCACTGCGCGCCATCATCTGGGTGACGTACAGGCCGTTGAGCACGACATCTCGCAAGTTTCCGGTACCCATGGGGTTCCACGGGTCCTCGATATCATCCTGACCGAAGGAGACGTTGATTCCTGCCTCGGTCAGTTCCTTCACTCGGGTGACGCCTCGGCGCTTCGGGTAGGTATCGACGCGCCCCTGCAGGTGCGTGTTGACCAGCGGATTCGATACGAAGTTGATCCCACTCATCTTGAGCAAGCGCACCAGACGCAGGAAGTAGGCGTTGTTATACGAGTGCATCGCGGTCGTGTGCGAGGCGGTAACTCGCGGGCCAATCCCGGCCTCGAGCGCGCGCGTGGCCAGGGTTTCCAGCCCGCGCGAGGCCTCGTCGTCAATTTCGTCGCAGTGCACGTCCATGAGCAGTCCGTATTCCTGGGCGAGTTCGACTGCAAAGTTCAGTGAAGACACGGAGTACTCGCGGGTGAACTCAAAGTGTGGGATAGCACCGATTGCATCGACACCCATTTCCGCTGCGCGACGCATGAGGTCGCGACCGTTGGGGAAGGACTCGATGCCCTCCTGCGGGAAAGCAACCAACTGCAGGGTCATGGAGTCCTTGAGTTCCTCACGCAGGTCAATGAGCGCGCGCAGGGCCGTCAGGTCCGGGTCAGTGACGTCGACGTGCGAGCGTACGTACTGGATGCCGAACTGTGCCTGCTGGCGAAGTGCCCGGCCGGCGCGATCTTTGACGTCCTCGTAGGTCAGGGTCTGCTTGCGTTCACTCCACACCTCGATACCTTCGAAGAGGGTGCCGCTTTCGTTGTAGCGCGGTTGCCCCGAGGTGAGCGCAGTATCCAGGTGCACGTGCGACTCGATATAGGGAGGCAGAACCAGCTTGCCCGTGTAGTCGCGAACCTCTTCTCCTTCACGAGGCGCCAGACCAGCGCCGATTTCGGCGAACTTTCCGTCCGTAATGCGGATGTCGACTCCAGCGGGACCGTCTTCAATGCGGACGCCCGTGATGAGAAGATTCGCGCCTTTTTCTCCCATTGCCGAGGCCTGATTGCGGGGTGCGCTGCTGCCCTGAGTATCCGCGCTCATCGACGGATTCCCTTCTCGATTGCGCTACCGATGAAGTAGACGAGGATGGCAACGACCATGGCGTTGATCGAAACGATGCCAAACCCGGGGGTCAGCCAGCCGGTCAGTGCGCCTGCGACCAGTGCGACGATCGGTGCCCATTTGACCTCGGGGTCATCTGATCCCAGATCCATGTAGCTGCGGCGACGTGCGAAGTAATCGGCAACCAGAACTGCACCGATGGGGGGCAGGGTGGCATTGAGCAAGCTGAGCCAGCCGACAAAGTTGTCGTAGAGCCACAGGGCTCCAAGGGTTCCGATGATGCCTGCGACCAAAACCAGAGGCTTCTTGTTGATTCCGGTGATGTTCGCGTAGCCCAGGCCGGTGGTGTACAGGGCGTTGTTGTTTGTTGTCCAGATGTTTGCGCCCAAGACGATCAGCGCAGGAATCAGCAGGCCCTGAGCGATCATTACGTAGAAGATGTCGTCCTTACCGGTGAAGGCTCCACCAACCGCTCCGAAGGTGAACATCAGGGTGTTACCGATGAAGAATGCGATCACAGTGGTGATGACTGCCGAGGTTGCGGACTTTGCGAAGCGAGTGAAGTTGGGGGTTGCGCTACCGCCGGAGACGAAGCTTCCGATCACGAGGCCGATGGCTGCAACGGTGGTCATACCTTGGTTTTGGCCGAAGACTGCGGCAATACCGCCGCCTGCGTTCACCGCACTGATCATGGAGTAGCTTCCGAGGATTGCGATCAGAGGTACTGAGACGAAGGAGACGATCTCAATGGCCTTGATTCCGAAGTAGGCCGAGGCGGTCATCAGGCCGCCCGCGATGATGACGACGGGCCACGCGTTGATGTGCAGGGTCTCAGCGGTGGGGATTGCGAACATCGCGACGCCCACGCCAAACCACCCCATCTGAGTGAAGGAGATCAACGCTGAGGGCAGGAAGGAACCGATGCGGCCAAAGGTGCGACGAGACATGAGGTCGAAGCTCAGACCGGTCTTTGCGCCGATGTAGCCCAGCGCACCCGTGTAGACCGCAAGGATTGCGCCACCGATGATGACTGCCCACACGTATTGGCTGTAGTTCAGACCATTACCAAGCTTGGCACCCACGCTCATCGAGGCCGAGAAGAAGGTGAAGCCGAGCATAACAAAACCGACGGCCCAAAATGACCGTCGGTTCTTTGATGGAACTGCTTCAAATGAGAAGTCATCATCATGTCGAATGACTTCTTCTTTGTGTCGTTCAGGTGCGATTGTGCTCATCGGTTATCCTTCCAGGTTCTGAGGTTTCGTAGCGCGTCGTTCGTTATCTGTCTTGTTTGGTCCGTCACCTCTGTCACCTAGGCACACCCGGTTTTCATGCGTTTGCAGACTGGGTAATGGCGTGATGAACAGGATTGGATCTAGGCCAAATTGTCAATAGATTACCGCGCGCAACGCATCCAGCGCAAAGTTCAGCACTGTGACTCTGCACGCATCAATTCCAAACCCTAAGATAACCTTCGGTTAACCTAAAAGATACCTGATAATAGGGCTGTGGCCCCATCTCTCCCTCCTAGAAGATGGGGCCACAGTCTGATGGAACTTGAACAGCTAACGTTCGCGTCCCACTGTCAGTGTGCGTGGCTAGTCAAATGCTTGCGCAAATGACATTCCCATTTTCGGCAGAGTCCTCCCGAACTGCCAGAGTTTTTTCAGTCCTCGCATTTTGTACTTTGCGTTGACTCCAACTAGGACCAAGCTCCAAAAGGCGGCGAGAACTCAGGCAAGGAAAACCCGCGCCCTCCACGGAGCAAGGGGCGCATCCATCTCTTCCCAGATCTGCCCGTTGGTCAGAATCGGGACACACTCGTGCGCGGCCTCGGAAATTTCTGAAGGAAGCGACGGCTGGGCATCACGCGAGGAAAGATTTGCAATAACTATCAGCTCGCGTTCACCCAGAACTCGACGATATGCGAAGATTTCACGGCTTCCCGCATCGATGCGCTCAAAACTTCCGTTGGCAACTACTGCCAAGCGGTGACGCAATTCAATCAGAGCCTTGAAATAGGCAAGGACCGAGGTCGGATCACCCACTTGCTCGGAAGCGTTAATCACCGGGTAATTCGGATTGAGCGCAATCCACGGCGTACCCGTAGTGAAACCAGCATGCGTAGAACCATCCCACTGGACGGGAGTGCGTGCGTTGTCGCGGCCCATGGCACGCAAACCGGAAAGAACCGCCTGAGGATCTTCCCCACGTTCCACAGCCAAGCGATAGTAATTCGTCGATTCGATGTCTTCGAAGTCCTCAATTCCTTCGAAAACAGTATTCGACATGCCAAGTTCTTCGCCCTGATACACGTAGGGTGTCCCTCGAAGCAGGTGAAGAGTGGTTGCCAGTGCAGTTGCACTGTCATACCAGTACTTTTCATCACCGAAACGACTCACAGTCCTTGGCTGGTCGTGGTTGCACAGGTACAGACTGTTCCAACCCCTCTCAGCAAGGCCTTCTTGCCAACGTGTCAGGCAATCAGCAAGATCTCCCTCTTCCAAGGTACGACGACCAAACTTTCCTTCGGGAAGCCCCAAAATGACGTGCTCAAATTGGAAGATCATATTGACTTCGCGCCGCGCGGGATCGGAATACAGGTGCGCGTTTTCTAATAGGACGCCGGGGGTCTCTCCAACGGTGAAAAGAGCGCCGCGACCAACGAAGACCTCGCGATGCATTTCTTGAAGGAATTTATGCAGGCGCGGGCCTTCCATATAGAAGGGGCTTCCATCGGCCAGAGCTCGACCGGGCGCAGGAGTTCCATCAGGCAATCCCGGGACCTTCCAGATCAGGTTAATAACATCCATACGGAAGCCATCGACACCTCGGTCCAGCCACCAGCGCATCATTTCGTAGACGGCCTGACGAACTTCTGGGTTCTCCCAGTTCAGGTCTGGTTGCTGCTCCGCAAAAAGGTGCAGGTAGTACCGCCCTGTCGCCGGATCATACTTCCACGCCGGACCGGAAAAGAAGGACTCCCAATTCGTTGGTTCCGCTCCGGGAGTTCCGCCTTCAAAGCCCGGCCGCGGATCGCGCCAGTAGTACCAATCGCGCTTGGGATTATCCACTGATGAGCGCGATTCAAGGAACCACGGATGTTCATCCGAGGTGTGGTTGACGACCAAGTCCATAACCAACTTCATGCCCAGAGCGTGAACATCGGCAATGAGCTGGTCGAAGTCTTTCATGGTTCCGAAAACCGGATCAATATCCTGGTAATCACTGATGTCGTAACCGTTATCAGCCTGTGGCGATCGATAGATCGGCGAAAGCCACAGGACATCAACTCCCAGCTCTTTCAGATAGCCCAGTCGAGAGCGGATTCCCTGGAGGTCCCCAAAACCATCACCATTGGAGTCTTGGAATGAGCGCGGATAGATCTGATAGACAACCGCGCTCTTCCACCATTCATCAGCCGGAAGCTCGCTTAGGGCGTTGGTTTTGGGAAGTGAAGCCTCAGAGAATAACACGAAGAACCTGCCAAACTTGTAGCGGCGGGAGATCCACCTTTGCCTGCGCTCCCTCACAGTGAACACGAAGTTCTTCTAGGTGTCCACTACCGTCTGGGTCCGCCACGAATACGCGGGGAGTACGCCCCGCGCAACAGCGCAATGTCAGTCGTCCACCTTCAACAAGAATCCCTGAACGCTTAGGCCCATCCCACAGTGTGTCCTTTTGCCCCACCAGGTTAATGAGGTGAACAACCAATCCGTGGGGTGTCGTCGTCACTCGCCTCCACACCGCCCCTTCCTTGGGATCTTCCGTCACGCACAGATTGTCGTAGGCAACCTCAACATCCTCATTCAACGGGCCCGCAAATGAATCGGTTACTTCCGCAATTCGCGGATCCATCAGGATTTCATCGTGTTCAACCAAGAAGTCGTACCAGCGCTTGAGCATCTCCACGGTGCTGTCAGCAGCCTTGTGGTTATTGACGTAGTAGGGGTCGACGAGGACATTTCCACCTTCTCCCGCCAGAAGCTGAGTTGCCCCGTGAGAGAAGAGTGTTGCCATGGTGAGTTTGTTAGCCTGCTCCGATTCTTCTGCCGAGGCCTTGGAGTAGACGCTCTGGTAGGCGGCAAGAACCACGGGCTTACCTTGCGCAACGCTTCTGGCTCGAGCCGCGACACCCGCGAGCGCACCCAGCGTTGTGATGGGAGCCCACGGTTCGATGTACACAGCATCTTGGGGAGTGCCGGCAGTGGCCCAGGTCGGAAAATCGTTGACATTGTTGAAAACAAGGACGGTGTCTGGAAGCCCATTGCGCGCAGCGTTGATCATGCGCGTGAAGCTCTGCGACAGGTCGATCAATTCGCCGTCGGCGCGAGTTGCATACTTTGGGTATCCGTATTGATCCAGGTGGAAGCCCTGGAAGCCCACCTGCTCAACGCACTTTTGAAGGTCGCTGACAAAGTGGGCAAGCCATTCCCTGGCGGCAGGGTCAACAATCTGAAGGAAACCACCCAGTTCATAGGGAGTCCCATCGCACTGCATGAGTGCGGCATCCTTCCACTGATCCCACTCTTCATTTCCGACTCCATAGACAGCGGCGTATCCGAATGAACGAGATCCAGCCTGCGCCAGCGCACGGATCAGGCGACGAACTGTTTCCAGCGAAATCGGTTGATCAAGAGGATCGAGATAGGTCTCTCCCCCGCCTACAAGATCCGCATGGCGGTAGGCCCAGTCATAGAACTGAATGCCGTTGAGGTGCAGCTTGCGCGCCAAACGGGCTACGGCCTCGACATCCTTATCGGGGGCATAGCTGGCAACGAAACCGTAGCGAAGTCGCTGACGAGTATCGTCAAGAACCTGAAGAGCGGTGGAGGCAAGGACCTCGTCCCCATCACACAGCAGAACGCCGTATCCGCCCTCTTCCAAAGTGCCAAAAGACACCGATTCACCCAGCGGGGGCTCGGCCTCGGCAATAACGACTCCCAGGTGGGTCAGACGCAAGGTGGCGGCGGGAGGAAGGGGTGAATCGGCAACAATGTCGATGCGTACATCGTCTTTGACCTCAAAGGCCGCGGACACGGGGAGAAGTTCGAACATGGGATCTAATCCTTTCACTGCACCAGCCCTCACCTTCGTTAGACTTCTCTGCTTCGTCGCTGTGTGTCTTTTCGTGAGGAGGTCATCATTGGCCACTGGAGGTTATTTCACCAAATAAAAATACTTGCGTCAAGTGTGTGATCTATAGTCTAATTACTCTGCTATTTATTTAATTTGGTAAAGAAAGGCGGTCATGATGGGGTGGCAGCCGCAGGATGAACTTGCGCAGAGCGTGGCACTCGAAGTCCTCCTTCACGGACCACTTGGCCGCTCCGAATTAGCCCGTCGTCTTTCACTGGCACCCGCGACGCTCACCCGCATCAGCACCAATCTGATCGCCTCGGGACTCCTGACCGAAGTACGCAGCACCCGCACCGGCGCATCCGGGCGTCCTTCGATCCCCCTAGCCGTCGTTCCAGATAGCCATCATTTCCTGGGAATCAAAGTCGCCGACGACTGCCTCACCGCCGCGGTCATTAACCTGAAGGCACAGGTCTTAAGCTACGATCAGCTTCCTCTTCCCACGCACTCCCCCAAGGACGTTATTGAGGGCATTGTTTCCTTGGCAAGCCAGGCCGAAAAGAGTTTCCGCATCGACGCGATTGGCGTGGGTATCGGCGGCATTGTCACAGATCAGGGCATCATCCGATCCGCGCCCTTCTTGGAATGGGAAGATGTCGACCTTGTCGGTCTTTTGCGCGAACACATCAAAATCCCTGTTTTCGTCACAAATGACCTAACGGCCTATACACAGGCACAGCACTGGTTTGATCTGGGTGCACAGCACCGGAATTTCGCGGTCCTGACCCTGGGAATCGGTACCGGCTATGGATGCGTGGCAAACGGGCGACCACTGGAAAACCAGGATTCAGGCATCGGTTTGGTTGGGCACTGGCCCCTCGACCCGCTGGGCCCACTGTGCTCGCAAGGGCATCGGGGCTGCGCAGAATCGATGCTGACAACCCCCGCGATCACCCGCTCTATTTCGGAAGCTCTGGGCCGTGAGGTCAGCTGGGGCGATGTGATCTCTTTAGCCGAGGCCGAAGACCCCGCGGTTTCCGCCGTTTTGCGAGCATCGGGATTGGCACTTGGGCGTTTAATTGGCGCAATTGCCAACCTCACGGCCCCAGAAATCGTCATTATCGGCGGCGAGGGGGTTGCCTTGGCCTCGCTGAGCAATAGATGGATGCGCCAGGGCTTGGCGGAAACCCGCGACCCACGAGCCTCGCTGGTCAAGATCGAGTTGGCCTCGCCAGCAAATGAGACCTGGTGCCGGGGAGCAGCGGTTATCGGGCTCCAAGGCTACGTGTCCAAGCGTCGCTCCTAAGAGCAACTCGGCCCGGCCTCGGCAACGCCCTCTTCCTGCCTTTCAGGCACAAACTTGGGGGCACCGGCCCACACACCGACGCCCCCAAGCAACTCACCACCCAACTTTTAGGGTCAGGATTTCACCCCTTCGTCGCGCCGCCGGCAAGGCCGGCAACGATGTACTTCTGAAGGGCGACGAACAGGATCAAGACGGGGATCGCAATAACCGTTGCAACCGCCATCAGGTCATTCCAGTTCGTTGCGTACTGGCCAATGAGTCGGTTCAAGGCAACCGTCAAAGGCTGCAGATCTGCCTTCGTCAGCAAGGTCAGGGCGAAAGTAAATTCACCCCAGGTCATCAAGAAGGAGAAGGAACCGATCATGATGACGCCTGGACGAATCGTCGGGATGACGACTCGGACGATGGTTCCAATGATGCCAAGTCCATCAAGTCGCGCGGCCTCTTCAACTTCCTTGGGGAACTGCTTGAAGAAGGGGCGCAGCATGATGATCGCAAAGGGTAGTGTTCCCGTCACATCCGCCAAGATGATCGAGGGAAGGGTGTTGACCATTCCAGCGTGACGGAAAAGCACGAACATCGGAATAGAGATTGCGATCGCGGGAAGCAGCTGGACGACGCTGAGCAAGATCAACATGCCCGTTGTGATTGTGCTTCTCATTCGCGCAATTGCGTAGGCCGCGGGAATCGCAAAAAGCAGCGTCAGTACCAAACAGCCGGCTGCGATGATTGCTGAATTTCCCAGCGCCTTCCAGATCCCGAAGTTGTCGCTGAAAGCGACCCTGAACGAGGCCAGGGTTGGGTTTTGCGGAATCAGGTGCGGGGGCTGCGCAAAGGTTTCCATCTGCGTCTTGAAGGCCGTACACACCATCCAGTAGACGGGGAACAGGTAGAAAATTGCCATGACCCACGCAAATGCGGATTTCCCAATCCGGACGCGTCCCTCGCGCTTTTCGCGCTTCGTCTTCGCTAAGCCCTTTGTTCCCGAGGCGGCGGAAAGCGCTCCGCCCTTGGGCGCACTTTCGTCCGTCACGGTCTGGACTTTTTCTTGAACTTCAGCGGTCTTCTCAGACATCACTGGTCCTCCTTATCCAGCGAACGAACGTAGAACCACGACAGAGCCAGCGGCAAAACCATGGTCAGCATTGAAGCCGCAGCACCGTTACCGAAGTCAAAAACCTTGAAGGTTTGCAGGTAGGTGAAGATCGGCAGGGTTGTGGTCGCCTCGACAGGACCGCCCTTGGTCATGGTGTAAATCAGGTCGAAGACCTTGTAGGTATTGATGACGCCCAGCAAGAGCAGTGAAATCACCACGGGGCGCATGAGAGGTTCAGTGATGGAGAAGAAGGTACGAATTGGGCCAGCGCCGTCGACCTCTGCGGCCTCGTACAAGCCATCGTCAATCGTGTGCAATCCCGACAAGATCAGCAGCATATTGAAGGGCATACCAACCCACAGGTTCGCAACGACGATTGCAATCATTGCGGTTGTTGGACCGGTCAGCCACAACACCGGGTGATCAATAATGTGCAGGCTCGTCAAGAAGTAGTTGATCACGCCAAAGTCAGAGTCGAACATCCAACGGAAGATCGTGCCCGTGACAACAGCGGGAAGGATCCACGCAACCAATAGGAGCGCGCGAATGATGCCATTACCCGGGAAAGGTTTGCGGAAGAACAAGGCCAGCGCATAACCAACAAGGAATTGCAGGGCAAGTGAGGCAACTGTCCAGATGATGGAGAGCTTCACGCCATTCCAGAAGCCTGGGCTCTTGACCATCGCTTCATAGTTCGCCAAGCCCGTGGGGTGATAGTCACCCGAAATGAGGTTTGCGCCGTTCGCGTCAGAGATGGACAGCCAGATGTTATAGATCAGTGGGACAACAAGAAAAATCGTTATGTAAATCAGTGCGGGTAACGCCAGAAGCAGTCCTAGGCGCCGTGTTCGCGCCAAAGAACGTGATCCGTCGTCGTGGCCCGCTGTTTTCGTTCGCGCCATCGAAATTCACTCACAGATCCGAGGTTTGTGTGGGAATACTGTTGTGGCCTGGCGGGCTCAGTGGCCTGCCAGCACCAAAACAGGGATGTTTCCCCACGCGAGCGGGAGATTCGCTGCGGCTTCAAGCCGTTGCTCATCGTTGCGTTCCCACTCGCGCGGGGAACTTTATGTGTGTGTTGGTTGCCTAGGCGCGATCGCCCCAAGCAAACCGGTTTCTTGCGCTACTCACTTCTTGGGCAGCAAGGGGTTGATTGAGTCCGCGGCCTTCTTTGCTGCGGCCTCGGGGGTCGATGCGCCCGTCAGAGCTTCCTGCATGGACAGCTGGATGGCCTCAGAAATCTTCGGGTAATCCTTGCCGTATGCACGTGCGTGTGCGTCAGCAAGCTGGCTTTCGAAGACCTTGAGCTTTGCATCGTTCGAGAGCTTGAGCTTGCCCTGCAGGTCGGGGCGAGAGGACAGCTGGCCGGAGCCATCGCAGTAGATCTTGGCGCCTTCTGCGCTGGTCAGGTACTTTGCGAGCTTGACTGCTGCATCAGACTGCTTGGCACCGTTCATGACGACAACGTTTTCGCCACCCATCGAGGTTGCTGCGCGCTTGTCCTTGGGCAGAGGTGCAACATCCCAGTCGAACTGGGCGTCCTTGGTCAGGGTTGCCAGCTCCCAGGGGCCATTGATCATCATGGCGGACTTGCCGGTGATGAACTGGGTACGTGCGTCTTCCTGGGTGTAGTTCGTAACGGCCTCGGACATGGAGCCGTCGTCGATCAGGCCACGCAGGTAGGCCAGAGCGGTTGCGCCAGAGGTGGCGTAATCGTTCAGGTCACCGCCGGTCTGCCACACGAAGGGCAGGACCTGGAAGGTTGCAGACTCGGACTTCACGGCCGAGATCGCGATGCCCTTCACATCACCCTTGGTGGTCTTCTTTGCGACCTCCTTGAGGGATGCCCAGTCGGTCGGAACCTCAACGCCTGCATCCTTGAGCATCTGCTTGTTGTAGTACAGAGCCAGGTTGTTGGAGTTCAGCGGAATGCCGTAGGTCTTGCCCTCGTAAACGACCGAGGACCAGGGGCCTTCGAAGAAGTCAGACTTGTTGATCCCGTCGTTGCTCAGATCCTTGAGCATTCCCAGGGATGCGAAGTTCTGGTTGTCGACAACGTCGACGACTGCGACATCGGGAACCTGGCCGCCGACCGAGCCCTGAAGGATGGACTTGGACAGGTCTGCAAACGCAAAGGTGGTGCGCTTGACCTTGATGTCGGGGTTGGCCTTCTCGAACTCAGCGATCGCTGCATTGATCGAGTCATTGGCGGTTTCACCGCTCAGGTAGTCCCACATCTCAACGGTCACTTGACCGCCGGATGCGCTGCCGGAGTCGGCCGAATCCGTCTTCGTCCCGGAGCATGCTGCCAGTCCCAGTGCCATAACTCCGGCACCGAAGAAGGCAATCCCGCGCATTGCGCGCTTAGATGCGTATGCCATTCTTTCTCTCCTTTGAGTGTCGATAGTTGTCCGTCAACCAACTATCTAGATCCGTGTTTTCACGGATGAATAATGGGATGCACTCCAGTGGTGCATCTATGGTGAGTTCACTTCCGCCTTCGAAAGTCTCACCAAGCATGTACGAGGCCTTAGCCTCTTGATCCTCATCACCTCGGCTTGGGGCGATGAGAAGTTGGCGCCACCGCGCACCCTGGGGAAGGTAGACGCGGGCAGTGCGGGAGCCGGCCTCGGTAATCGGGGAAACCAAGAGGTCGGGACCCAAGAAGAACTCCCCGTCCCAGCTCCAACAGCGCTCGTCCTCGGGGAATTCCAGGAAGAGGGCGCGCATGGCGGGGATTCCGCGTTCGCTGGCCTCGTCCATCACGCGAGTGAGGTAAGGGCGAAGGGTTTCGCGTAGGAGGATGTAGCGGGAGCAGATATCCGCGACTTCCTCGCCGTAGGACCAGATTTCGTTGGGGCCACCGGGGTTTTCCGAGGCCACATCTTCGCGGGGTTCGCGGTGTCCGTGAACGCGCATGAGTGGGCAGAAGGTTCCGAATTCGAACCAGCGGGCGAAGAGTTCTTGGTATGCGGGGTCGCTAGCGTCGCCTCCGTGGAAGCCGCCGATATCACTGGTCCACCAGGGAATTCCTGCGATTCCAATGGATTGCCCGGCTCGCACCTGCGTGTAGAGGGCCTCCCATGTGGGGCCGATATCTCCGCTCCACACGGCGGCGCCGTATTTTGCCTGGCCTGCCCAGGCGCTGCGGCACAGGGTCAGGAATTCATCTTCGCCCTCTTCACGCATACCTTCCCAGATCATGCGGGCATTCTCGCGTGGGTAAAGGTTCGAGACATTCAGGCCCTTTCCCGCATAAAAACGCAGGTTAGAGGGGTGACCGGGATTGAGCTCGGGCTCGCATGCATCCAGCCAGAACACGCGCACACCCAGATCGAAGTAGTTGTTCTTGAGCTTGTTCCACACATAGTCGCGCGCCGTCGGATTCGTGGGGTCATAGAAGGCGACGGGAAGCGGGCGATCCATTCCCTTATCACGGAAGGTTTGGTGGTATTCAACTCCGGCTTCGGTGCCGACCAATAGACCTTTTGCGCGGATTTCCGCATCTGTTTCGGCAAGGGGCGAAACCGTGGGCCACACGGAAACCATGAGCTTGGTGCCCATTTCGTCCAGTTCGGCCATCATCGCTTCGGGGTCGGGGTATTCGCTTGAGTCAAAGCGCCACTCCCCCATGGCCGGCCAGTGGATGAAGTCGGTGACGATGACAGAGAGGGGAAGGCCTCGGCGGTGGTATTCGCGGGCGACCTCCATGAGTTCGTTTTGGCTGGTGTAGCGCAGTTTCGATTGCCACAAGCCCAGTGCCCACTGAGGAATTCGGGGTGCGTGGCCCACAGCGTCGGCATAGGACTGGAGTATTTCCTTAGGGGTGTCTCCTACGCACACCCAGTAGTCGATCCATTCGCTTGCCTGCGCGACCCAGCGGGTGGCTTCTTTGGCGAATTCCACGCGGCCAATGCTGGGGTTGTTCCACAAGAATCCATAGCCCTTGTCTGAGAGAACAAAGGGGATGGAGACTTCGCCGTTTCGCTGAACCAGATCGGATACGACGCCTTTGTGATCAAGGAAGTCGTAGGAGTGCTGGCCCATTCCGTAGAAACGCTCAGCGGGGTCCGAGGCAAAGCATTGGTGCACTTCGTGTCCGCCGAAGCCCGGGTAGATTCCGTGGGCTCCCGGCCACCAGAAGTGTTCGGGGGCTTCGCGCAGGATGGATTCGCCGTCCTTGTGGAAATCCAGAAGGAATCGGGCAATTCCGGTTCCACCGTCAAGGTTTGCAACCACGCTGATTCGTCCGTTGGAAAAGACTTCTTCGGGGCGGTCGTAGCCGGGGATTTCGGTGACAGAGCAACGTTCATTCCCAGCAGGCTCTACCGAAGCCTGGGTGAGCGGATCCGTGGATGCTCCAGAGGTCGCGCCGAGGCCACTAAGGGGTGCGGCCTCGAGCGCGCCCAGTCCCTGGGGGAAGTTCGCATTGGGGCCTATGCGTACGCGAAGCGCATTGCGACCCCAGGCCTCAATGCGGATGAACTCGTGCGCATAGGAGAGTTCGACTGCGCCCGGGTACTCCTTTTTCGTGTACACCTATGACTCCTTAGCGAAGGGTACGAATACGTATTCGCTCCATGCTTCTATGCAGGAGTTTTTCTGGTAATATCCATTACGCATACGTATTCGTTATGTAAAAATTTTTTGCGAGCATCGCTGCTCGCGTGTGATGTGAAACTCAAGATAAGTAGTAAAAGCGTTCCTGTCAAGAGAGCAGGAGGAACTGATGGCACGCCAGCCAACCAGTAGAGATGTCGCAAAACTGGCGGGAGTCTCACAAACCACGGTCTCCTACGTCATGAGCGGCAGACGGACAGTGTCTCCGGAGACGGAAAAACGTGTCCAAATTGCAATGAAGGAACTGGGTTACCAGCCTCATGCGGGTGCTCGTTCGCTGCGCTCACGCAAGTCGCGCGTGCTTGGAGTTGTCATCCCCTACCACGAGGGTGCGGATGGGGCAGACCAGCACTACATGCTGATCTCACTGGCACAGCTCTTGCGTGAACATGATTTTGACCTGCTTTTGATTACCGCGAACGAGGGTGCGGCTGGGCTGCGCCGCGTCATGACGACCGCGCTGTGCGACGGCCTGTTCATCATGGAAGTTCGCTTCAATGACCCCCGATTGGAGGTCGTGGCTGAGGGAAAGATTCCAACGGTTTTCATTGGCACTCCCGGGTCCGGGCCCTTTAAGTCACCGATCCAGTCCATTGACGTGGACTATTACGAGGCCGGTACCCAGGCCGTGCACCGCATTCGTGATGCGGGGGCACGCAATGTTGCCTTCGTACACTCGGCCAGCACAGATGTGCAGTCCTTGAACTTCGTCGCGCAGTTTAAGCAGGCGGTTGTGGATACTGCCGGCGAGCTGGGGATTCCCCTTCTGTCACGCACCTGCGGGACTGGAATTCAGGCAATTCGCCACTTGGTTGGCCAAATTGCCGGCGAGGGACGGGTTGATTCCTACATTCTGGGGCCAACGATTTCCGCTGATGACTGGTGCAATGCGCTGATGGATCTGGGGATTAGACCAGGACGCGATGTCTCGCTTGTTGCCAGCGGATGGCATGCGGAACGAGCCCACTGCCTTTTCGATGTCGATCATTTTGATACCCGGCCGGATGAGCTTTTGAGGCGCGCGGTTGAGATGCTGGTTGCCCAGATCGATGGGGAACCCCGGAAGGAAGCGGACGCGGATACCGATATGGACACAGGTGCGTCGACGGCATCGGAACATTCCGAGGCCAAGATCCGCCGTCCCGTGCACGGATTGACCCTGCTTGACCCAATCTTCGTGCCTGGAAATACGGTTATTGGGGCCGATCGGCCGTAGCGCGAAGCCGTGTTTGGCCTTCAGGTTTTCTTTTGTAGGCCCCAAAAAGCCCACGGGGCTCTGAGTCACAACAGCTCAAGACCCCGTGAGATCGGCGTGATAGAGCCGGTTATTTCACCGACCCCAAACCTCAACAGCCCTTACTTACGCCCACCGCGCGCAGCGTAGTTTTCTGCGTGACGCGCAAGTGCGGCGCGAACCAGGCCCGCGAATAGCGGATGAGCCTTCGTCGGACGCGACTTGAACTCGGGGTGCGCCTGAGTTGCCACGTAGTAGGGGTGCAAGGAACGATCCAGTTCAACAAACTCGACCAGGTTTCCATCGGGTGATGTACCCGAGATGTGCAGACCAACCGATTCCAGCTGATCGCGGTAATCATTGTTCACTTCAAAGCGGTGACGGTGACGCTCCGAAACCTGGGTCTTCCCATAGGCCTCGGCAACAATAGAGCCTTCCTGAAGGACCGCAGGGTATGCGCCCAGTCGCATGGTTCCGCCCAGATCACCATCGCCCTCAACAATGTCGACCTGCGAATCCATGGTGTGAACAACCGGATCCGGCGTCTCGGGATCCATTTCCGTCGAGGAAGCTCCAGCCAAGCCAAGCAGGTCACGCGCGGCCTCGATCACCATGCACTGCAGGCCCAAGCACAATCCCAAGGTCGGGATCTTGTGCTCGCGCGCCCAACGCAGGGCACCCAACTTGCCTTCAATGCCTCGGATACCAAAACCACCGGGAACGATGATCGCATCAACGCCACCCAGAGCCTTTTGCGCACCCTCCGGGGTTTCACAGGTGTCGGAGGCAACCCAACGCAGGTCAACGCGAGCATTATTCGCAAAACCACCGTGCTTCACGGCCTCGGAAACAGAAAGGTAAGCGTCGTGCAGGTCAATGTACTTACCAACCAACGCAACCTCAACGCGGTACTTCGGCGATTCAACGCGCTCAAGCAGCTCGTTCCACTCGCTCCAGTCCACGTCGCGGAAAGTCAGGCCAAGACGCTGAACAAGGAAGGCATCCAAACCCTCGCGATGCAGCGTCGGGGGGACCTCGTAAATCGAGGCCGCGTCCTTACATTCAATAACAGCATCTCGGTCGACGTCACACATGAGTGCAACCTTGCCCTTAATTCCCTCGGGCAGCGGGCGATCCGTACGCAGCACCAGCGCATCGGGCTGAATACCGATAGAGCGCAGAGCGGCCACAGAGTGCTGGGTCGGCTTGGTCTTGAGCTCACCGGCAGCGGGAAGGAAGGGGATCAGTGCGACGTGCACAAAGGCAACATTGTCGCGGCCCAGGTCGGCGCGCACCTGACGCGCAGCCTCCAAGAAGGGCTGTGATTCGATATCGCCAACCGTGCCACCGATTTCGGTGATGATGACATCGGGGGCATTGCCCTCGGCGTCGGGCACAGCCTGGGCACGCATGACGCGCTTGATTTCATCGGTGATGTGAGGGATGACCTGGACGGTATCGCCCAAGTATTCGCCGCGGCGTTCCTTTGCAATTACCGTGGAATAGACCTGGCCGGTCGTCGCGTTCGCCGCGCCGGAGAGGTTCACGTCCAAGAAGCGCTCGTAGTGGCCGATATCAAGGTCGGTTTCCGCGCCATCTTCAGTGACGAAAACCTCACCGTGCTGGAAGGGGTTCATCGTCCCGGGATCGACGTTGATATAGGGGTCAAGCTTTTGCATGGCGACACTCAAACCGCGCGAACGCAGCAGACGCCCCAGCGAAGAGGCCGTCAAACCCTTACCTAAAGAAGAAACCACACCTCCGGTGACGAAGATGTGGCGAGTAACGTTTTCCTGCGTCTCTTGGCGACGTCCATAGCTGTTTACCATGGAATCTCAGTTTACAACCACCCGTTTTCTGTTGCTACCTTGAGTGCTTCAGCTCTCGTTCGCGCGTGGGTCTTATCCATCGCCGAGCTCACGTAGTTGCGCACCGTCCCCGCCGACAACATGAGCTCCGAGGCCACATCCTCCACGGTCCCCCCGCTTTCAAAAGCGCGCAGAACTTCAACTTCGCGCGCGCTGAGCGGGCTTTGACCTTTCGTGAGCGCATCGACCGCGAGCGCAGGATCGACCGTGCGCAGTCCTTGGGAAGTTCGTCGAATGGCTTCTAGGAGCTGCTCGGCCGGTGCATCTTTGACAATGAATCCAACGGCTCCCGCATCCAATGCGCGCTGGACGTACCCGGGACGCCCAAAGGTCGTCACCATGAGGACTCGCGCATTCGCCCCGCGCTCTTTCAAGGCCGCGGCTGCACTGATTCCATCCATCACGGGCATTTCAACGTCCATAATGACGACCAGTGTCGAGGCGGCTTTCGAAGCCTGGTCACCACGGGAATTCTCAGCTGTATATGCCTCGACTGCGGCAATGGCCTCGCGACCATCAGCGGCCTGAGCGACGACGCGCATATCGTCTTCCAAGTCAATAAGCGCGCTCAAGGCACCACGAATCAAGGCCTGATCATCGGCCACAATCACGTGAATCATTGGCAGTCCTTTTGCGCGCCAGTACTTGACCCGCCAATTCTACCTTCCGATTAGGCGGACTCCCCGCGGAAAGTCAGGCGCAGTATCCACGTATTCCCCTGGCTCCCCCACGTCATCTCCCCTTCCGAGGCCGCCCGCTGGCGTAATCCTTCCAATCCGGCTCCTCCCCCTGCCGAGGCCTCCGAATAGCTGCGTGAATACCCGTCGTTTTCCACCAGGACCTCATCAGGAGTCAGGCGGACGTTGATTGCGGAGGGATGAGCGTGGGTAATCGCGTTGGCAGTCCCCTCTCGGATGATATGTGCGGCCAAAGTTGCCCTAGGGCCGGGTGGGATTTCGCCCTGAATATCAGCGATAAATTCAATTCCCGCTTGCTCGCATAGTTCACGGGCCGACTCGACCTCTTCCTCGGCGGACAGGCTTCGCGAAGCAGCGATGATCCCACGCAGATCTTCTTTCGCCTGGCGGGATAACTCCAGGGTCTGCGCAATCTGCTCACTGGCCTCGGCAATCTTTCCCACGGAGAGCAAGCGCTGGGCAAGCTCATTCTTCATGGTGATGACCGTCAGCGAGTGCCCAAGAATATCGTGAAGATCCCCGGCAAAACGCAGGCGTTCGCGCTCGCGAACCAGGCTGATTGCTTGGCGTTGGCGTTGTTGCTCTGAGTGGCGATTATCGAAACTGCGGCGCACGGCCAGGGTTAATCCCAAAACCATCAGCAGCGCGATGATCGCGTAGCTCAAGGCCACCGCGTCGATACTGCCAATAGGCAACAAGATGGCAATGACTTCCCAGCCGACAAGTGCCACTAGGCCGGGAACCACATATCTCTTGGGAGCTTGAAGGTTCCAGCCTGCAATCGAGTAGGTGATGAAAAGGGCCGAGGTTACTCGCGATACGCCGGCGACAACCAGGACGAGTCCCAGTGCAATCACCAGGGCCAGCAAGATCCCGTGCGAGATCCACATTTTCTTGGTGATGCGCGCTCCCCATTCAGGGGTCGGATTGACGATGTAAATTGCAATATCAGCAGCAGCAACGCCAAAGGTCAGAGTGAGGATCAGCGCGATCATCCCGGGGGATTCAACGGTAGGAATCATCCCTAAGGGAAAGGCCAAGAAAGCCAGGTAGGGCAGCGCCCACAACACCGCGGACAAGCGCGGGTGGCGCTGTGACCACGAGGCATCTCTCCCCTGAGTTTTGGTGCTCATTCCGGTCCTTCCCCAGTCATTGGCGATGAAAGTAGTGCGAGAGCGCGCCCGGTTGCGTCGGACTTCTTAGCGATCAGTGTCCCTGCGCTGTGCCCAGATCGCAAGCAGTGCCATGGGAACAAACCACGCGACCGTGGAAATCACCCATTTCCATTCGAAATTATCGAAACCGTACAGGGGCAGCTGCGAGAGGTTGAAGAGTCCATAGAAGGGGCTATAGGGCGCGAGGGTCTTAAATATCGACCCCATGGAGCTGATCGGAATGAACATTCCCGCAAGGAAAGCACCCAAGACAACGACACCATTAATCACCGCGAAGGCAGTATCTGAGCGCATGAGGAAGGCCAGCGCCAGACCAAGGGCCGCGGAAATCACCGAAGCAGCCAAGGTGATGAGCCCACTTTCAACCCAGGCCTCGGGTCTCATTCGTGCTCCGGTCGCGTATCCGAAGGTATAGGTAATGACAATAACCAGGGCGCTCATAGAGATCGCCGCGATCAAACGGGAAAAGATGAAGGCGCCCGAACCCACGGGGGACAGTGCAAAGAGCCTAGAGATTCCAGAGGTTCGCTCAAGGGCAACAACGGTTGCAGCCGATGCGGCAGCGATCATTACGCCGTACAGGGTCATTGACACCAAAACCGTTGCGCCAATATTTGCATTGATCGCCCACTCTTTCGAGTACTCCTGTCCTGCTCCAAACATCATGTACATGAAGATCGGAAGGATCAGCGCGAAGGCGAACATAGCGGGATTGAGAACCAGCTTCAGGAATGACTTCCAGGTGAGAAGCCCAAAGCCCTGCCAGGAGCTCAGGGCTCGGCGGCTGATCCAGGGGTTTGTTGCTGCGTGAGTGTGAGTCGTCATTGTGAATCCTTAGAGAAGAGGTGCGAGGTGGCCAAAGTGAAAGACAGGATTTCGTGCCCTGCGTTCTACTGCGTGAGCTCGGCGAAAACATCCTCGAGGCTTGAGAAAACAACCTCGAATTCGCGTGCCTGGGGAATGGCGACGATGTGTCGAGCGGCCTCGTCAGAGAAGGTCGTGTGGAACTCCACGCGTAGCCAGTGATCGGCAGCCAAGTCCCCATCACCCAAAGAAGCGGGGACAGAATCGGGGGAATCGACCTCGGCAATATCGGAAAGCTCCCACACCGTCCCAAGCTCAGCCGCACGCGCGGCCAGTCCGGCGCGCACTCCCTCAAGAGAGGAAGCAGGGATAGAGAAGGCCAGGCGCGTCGACGAGTGCGCTCGGCGGATTTCTTCGGTCGGGGCGTCGGCACTCACGCGGCCCGCGTTAACGATGACCGTACGCTGAGCGTAGTCCTGCGCCTCGGCCAGGTAGTGGGTGGCGAAAAGGATCGTCTTGCCTTTCGAGGCCTGGGTGCTCATGAGATCCCAGAACTCCTTGCGCATGGTAACGTCCATTCCGGCGGTCGGTTCGTCGAGAATGATGAGTTCTGGGTCAGGAATGAGTGCCATTGCTAGGCGAACGCGTTGCTGCTCACCACCGGAGAGCTTTCGGATTTTGCGGCCAAGAAGGTGACGAAGGTGGGTTTCCTCGACAAGGGGGTCAATGGACTGGGTGCGCTTGTAGACGCGCGAGAAGAGTTTGAGGATTTCTGCGACGCTGTAGTCACCAGGAAGCGAACCCGATTGAAGAACGACACCGATCAGGCCGCGGCGGATTGCTTCTGTGGCACTCATGCCAAAAACTTCCACGCTTCCGCTATCTGCCTGTTGAAGGCCAAGAATGATGTCAATTGTTGTACTTTTTCCGGCGCCATTTCGGCCAAGGAAAGCAACGATTTCACCGGAATCAACGCGCAGGTTCATGCCCTTGAGCGCGTGCACATTCCCGTAGGTCTTCACCAGGTCTTTCGCAAGGATCACTGGGGTCGTGGTTTGAGTGTCCGTGTTCATGCTTTAAGTCAAGCCTGTGAGGGACAACGACAACAGTGTCGTTTTTACGAAGTTTCACATGACAATTGTCATGAGGCAGCCGATGCGGGTGAAATTTAGTATGGAAGGGTGAGTTCAAGCGAGTCACCTCTTATCACTTTGCCCGTCCGCCGTCATTCCCACTTCTACCCGCAGGTTCGTCGTCTTCTTGCCGAGGCCTTTCCACCCGCCGAACTCATTCCTGAATGGGTGATGAATGCACTTGCACTACGCCGTTCTATTGATTTCACTGCGTATTTTGATCCGGAAGAGCCCTCGGGCTTTTGCGGAGTGACTTTCACTATTCACTCAGATGATTTGCTTTTTGTCGTGTTCTTAGCGACGAATCCCGCGGTTCGCTCGCGGGGATATGGAACACGAATTCTTGACCAGTTGAAGGAGCATTTCCCCGGTTTTGCCATTGCTTTGGAAATCGAGCCAATGACTACCGATGCCTCTAATTTCCATCAGCGCGAAAGGCGACTGGCCTTCTATCAGCGCAACGACTTCGTCGAAACCGGGTTGTATACGGACTATGAAGGCGATCAGTACGAGGTTTTGCGCTATCTTCCCTCTCGTCTTCCGGGTGAGGCGCATCAGGGTATGCAGTATGCAGATCTAGGAGTTTTACGCAGTAGCCTTGAGGAGCTTCTTGCGTCACTGGCCATACCGGTCTACATTCCCACCATTCATGCCGGTATTAGGGAATAGCCAAGGCCGAGGCCGCGGCTATGCGAGAGGGTCTGGTAGGTCGCGGTGGTCGTTGGGAATCAACACCGTCGGGTCAGGCACAGAACCATCAGAAGGACGAGCCCCACTCTCATAACTAAACTCCGTATTCTCCTGACGAAGAATAACCGTCACAAGCCCACCATTCTTCTCATCCTTCCACGCAAGGTAGTGACCGACCCCAGGTACCGGACTGGCATAGTCATACACCAACACAAAACCCAGCGGATTCAAATGAGCATTCCCCATCTCAATAACCCGCCCCACATCACGCGGACCACACTGAACACGCTGACTCTCAAGCCAATACTCTGGAGGGGGATAGCTTTTCCTCGTTTCCATCTCACTAGGTCTACGAGCCACGTAATACGGTGAATCACCAACAATTTCGTCTCTGAAACTCAAAATCCCCGGCTCAACATCACGCTCAAACACCTCAACCGACTGACGTTTCTCCGCCCACTCACTGCCATCAGTCTCTGGAAATTCAGGTGCATCCCCATCCAAATACCGAACGCTGGGAAGAATATCACTCACGTATCCAGCAATATCCCGAGAATCATTAGGAATCAACACCCGCGGATCAGGCACAGAACCATCAGAAGGACGAGCCCCACTCTCATAAGCAAAACTCGTCCAATCCCCATTGATATTCACATCGACTGTTCCGCCATTGTCATAGTCGCGCCAGACAAAGACATGCCTACCATCCTTGCTCATACTATCTAAAGCAAGCACGTAACCTTGCGGTTCCACATAATCACGCATGACCTCGTAGACTGCGTCCACAGACACTTTAGCCCCATCGGTGTTCTGACTATACAAAGTCCACGACTCACCCACAGCCGTACTTATCCTACTGCCCTCCGAATAGGGACGTACTCCACCGGTATTTTCAAACAGTGCCTGCCGGGCAGAGAGAATATGCGGCTCCACATCACGCTGAAACGCCTCAATCGACACACGCTTCTCCAAAGGAAGACGCCCATCCATCGACGGCAAACCATCATCATGCAACAACGCATAAAACGAAAACACAAAAAAACCCACAACAGCGCACACAAGCACCGCAACCACACGCCAAAAAAACTTCACACGCCGCCTTTGCGCTCCGCGCGTGGACTGCGAATCAGACACCACCGCACCTCCTCGCCGTCGTCGAGGTCAACCTCAGCCTAGCGAAGAAAGCTGATTCAGCAAGTAATTTCTCACTACTATTTCGATATTTGAGAAAACAACCCATCGTAGGCAATTCGCGGGCACTGGCCTCGTACCGAAATCATCCCGCACGGCTCAAAGCCATAAGCCTCCAGCGCTCGACGCATCGGTCCGTTATCAAGGTGCGTATCGCAGCGCAAATACGGAACTCGCCCCGCGCAAAAGTCCATGACCACGCGTGTGACCCCACGGCCTCGGACGCTGGCAAGGCGATGGATCACGCCATACTCATCATCGAAGTGCCACGCACCATCAATCTGGGAATACTCCTCTTCCGGCCCGCGAGCGAAACTAAACACCGCCAAAGGCCCCTGTTCATCACAAACAAGGAAACACTCGCCTCGTTCAATATCACTGAGCGCATCACTGCGGTTGGGGTAATCACTCGGCCACTGCGTCGGGTTACCGTTCGCCCGCATGAATTCCCGAGCATGATCAAAAGCAGACTCGATGAAATCCAGATCCTCGGAAGTGGCGGGGCGTATGAACATGTCATCAGGGTAGCCCACATAATGATCATGAAAGGCTGAGGGCCGGGTAGCACCTGAGCTACCCGGCCCTATGACCGCAAACTGTTCTGATTAGGACAGCCTGAGCATGACCTTCGAGGAACCAGTCGAGCGGTCACCCGCGGTCTGGAAGGCCTCAAGGGCATCATCAATATCGAAGGTGTGGGTCAGCAAAGGCTCAACATCCAAGCCCTCGGCCATTGCCTGGATCGCATCCGAGATCTCATCGATGAAACGGTAGGAACCGACATACTCGATCTCACGAGTCACAATCTGTCCAAGAGCGGCGGGAACTTCGCCGGCAGGCATATTGCCAACCTGAACGACCCGGCCACCGCGAACGACGGACAAGAAGACATCGCCGAGCGTACGCGACACACCCGTGGCTTCGATCGCAATGTCAACGTCCTCGGGCAAAGGCTCGCCCTTGGAACGATCGATCACGACATCGGCACCCATGGCGGACGCAATCTTCAGTGCGGCCTCGGCCATGTCCGCGGCGTAGACGGTTGCAGCACCAGCGTGCTTCGCAGCAGCTACGACCAGAGCACCAATCGGGCCGGTTCCATTCACCAGAACGCGCTTACCGCGAACGTCTCCCGCGCGATGTACGGCATGAATCGCAACACCCAGGGGTTCAGCGACTGCACCGTGACGCGTGGAAACAGAGTCGGGAAGGTGGCGAATCTGATCCTCGCGAACAACACGGTAGGTTGAAAAACCACCGTTTTCGTGAGGAAGGAATGCCGCAGAACCGAAGTAGCGGCACTCGGGCCACAGGTTATCGCGGCCCTTGAGGTGCTCGGGCATTACGTGGTTACCCACGTTGGTTGCGGGGTGAACCGTTACGTGGTCCCCAACCTTCACGGTCTCAACACCCTCGCCGACCATGTCAACGGTGCCCGCGACCTCGTGTCCAAGGATCAGCGGTTCACGCAAGATAGCGGTTCCTGAAGCACCGTGACGCCAGTAGGCAAGATCAGATCCACAGATGCCGCCCCACTCCATCGCGATACGAACCTGGCCGGGGCCGGGAGTCGGATCTTCGACGGTGTCGACGTGCAGCGAGACGTCCTCGCCATTCTTTTCGACGCGTACAGCCTTCATTACATTGCATCCTCTCGAATGGTGAGGTCACGGCCAGCAACCTCGGGCATGATCAGCGAAGCGATCAAGGTCATGCCAGTGTAGAAGGCCATCAAGATTGCCAGGGCAACCCACGAGTTGAAGAAAGCAACCAGGGCGGCAGCAATGAGAGGGCCGAAACCTGCGGTGATCAGGTTCGGGATTTCCTTCGACAGCGCAAGCTGCTCGTAGCGGTGTGCAGAACCGAAGCACTCGGCCATGGTGATGTTTTCCAGCGAGAACATTGCCAGAACGGTGATGTTGTGCAGGACGATGTAACCGATGAAGAACAGCAGAGTCGGGTTAGAGAAGTGTGCGACTTCGCCGTTAGCGGTCTTTTCCATAACGGTTTCGGTGCCCACGTTGTGCAGCATGAGGTAGAAGCAAGGAACGATCATGATTAGACCGAGGATCGTCACGATCGTGTACATGTGCTTACGACCGATCTTGTCACCCAGCCAGCCAATGATCGGGACGGTGATGAAGCCGACCAGCGAAGAGAACACAACAATGTTCGAGGCAACTGACTTCGCAACCAGAACATTCGCGGTCAAGAAGGTGATGAGGTAGGTCTGAACCATACCGGAGTTACCGGACTGGCCAAAGCGCAGGGTTGATGCGATCAGGAAGGCCTTCAACGACTTGGGGGTCTTCTGAATCTCGCGAACGGTGGCCTTGGTGGCCTCGTCCTGCTTCTCAAGGGGCTGGTCGTAAGCGGCAATAACCTCTTCGTTCGAGGCCTCGAAAACAGGGGTTTCCTTCAGGTGCAGTCGGATGTAGACGGCCAGGCCCATGACGACAACCGAGGCGATGAAGGGAATACGCCATCCCCATGCGACAACTGCATCGGAACCCATGGTAGACAGGAGGACTGCCCAAATCGCTGCGGCACCCAGGGTACCCGAGTTGGTTCCCAGTGCGACCAGGGAGGAGATGATACCGCGGGTCTTGCGAGGAGCGTACTCAGCCAGCATGACCGAAGCGCCTGCAATTTCAGCACCGGCACCGAAGCCCTGGATCAGGCGAAGCAGCACCAGCAGGAAGGGAGCGAGGAAGCCAACCTGGTCGTAGGTGGGCAGGAAGCCGATCAGGGTGGTTGCGACACCCATCATTGCGATTGTGATGAACAGAACCTTGGTACGACCGATACGGTCACCCATGCGACCGAAGTACCAAGCACCGATCGGACGGGCAATGTAGCCCACACCGTAAACAGCCATTGCCGACATAATGGCGACAGCCTGTGAACCGTGCCCAAAGAAGATGTCCTTGAAGACCAGTGCAGCAGCCAGGGAGTAGAGCTGGAAGTCCATGAATTCCAGCGCGGTCCCCAGCCAACCGCTCATCGCGGCCTTTACGAGGTCGCCGGTGGTGCGGGTAGCCAGCGACTCTTTTGCTGGTGCGCCGGCGGCAGGAGCGTTCGACATTGAAGTGCCTTTCTAATTCAGTTCTGCGATTCCTTGGAAATCGCTTCGTAAAGTCCGTTGAGGTAAACGAGGCCAAGCGCGCGATCGTAGAGCGGGTAACCCGGGCGTCCGGTTTCGCCCCAGATCATGCGACCGTGATCAGGACGCACGTAGACATCTGGACAGGTGTCGTGAATTGCCTTCATGATGGCGTGCATATCGAGGTTGCCATCGGAAGAAAGGTGGGCCGCTTCCTGGAAGTGCTTTTCACCCAGGTAGCGGACATTGCGGACGTGCGCGGCTGCAATACGGCCACGCTCGCCGAAGCGGCGGAAGATGCCCGGAACATCGTTCTCGGGGTTGGATCCCAAAGAACCGGAGCACACACACAGCGAGTTCGCTGCGGAATCAACAAGCTCAACGATCTTTTCCAGATCGGATTCGGTATTGCAAATACGCGGAATACCGAATAGCGGCCATGCCGGATCATCAGGGTGAACTGCCATGCGAATACCAACACGTTCACAGGTGGGGACGATCCCCTGCAGGAAGTAGCGGTAATTCTCACGCAGCTGGTCTTCAGTCATCGCGGTGTACTCAGCCATGACCTCGTCAAGGTGAGCCATACGCTCAGGTTCCCAACCGGGCAGCGAGAATTCGGAGCCATCCAAGGTTGCCTTGACGATATCCTGCGGGGTCATGCCCTCGAGGACCTTGTGGTCGTAGTACAGGCAGGTAGATCCGTCAGGATTAACGTGGTTGAGCTCAGTGCGCAGCCAGTCGAAAACAGGCATGAAGTTATAGACCACGACCTTGATGCCGTACTTGGCCAGGTTTTCCAGGGTCTTGCAGTAGTTCTCGATGTACTTATCGCGAGTGGGCTTACCGAGCTTGATGTCTTCGTGAACGTTGACCGACTCGATGACCTCGACTTCAAGGCCCGCGGCATGGACTCCGTCGACGAACTTCTTAATTTCCTCTTCAGGCCAAACTTCACCCACGGGGATCCAGTCCATTGCGCCCATGAGTCCGGTGGCTCCGGGGATCTGCTTGATGTACTGGAGGGGAATCGGATCAGCCTGGCTGCCGTACCAGCGGAATGTCATTTTCATCGTGCAAACTCCTTGTTGAGTAGCTCGCGAACCGCTCCGGGTCCGGCGATCATCTGAGTGAAGAGGTCCTCGACCTTAGCGGCCAGGGGGGTGGTGTACAGATCGACTCCAAAGATTTCGGGTCGAGAAAGAATCGGACGAAGTGCACCTTCGGCGCTCGCGGAATCGCCCAGCCGAACGTTCGCAACAAAGGGCATGAGCTCATCGAGAAGCGGGTCAGAAGACAGTTCAACCGGCGCCCCATCATCTGCGACACCCATGAGATAGCGGCACCATGCGGCAAAAACGAAGGGAATTGCCGTTAGCGACCCCAGATCCAGCTCGGGGTGTGCCAGGTAAGCCTTGATGGTCTCACCAAAGCGGATTGGCAGCTTCTGCGAGGTATCCATGGCAATGCGCTGGGGGGTATCGCCGAGGAACGCATTGGGGAAACGCTCTTCTTCAACTTCGCGCAGGAAGTCTTCAGGGGCAACAATTCCGGGGTTGACGACGACGGGAAGTCCCTCATTCCATCCCAGTTGATGGACGAGGCCGTGGAGAGCCGGGTCCTTCATCTCACCGTCGATGGTTGTTTCGCGCAGAAGAACACCGGTAACCGCGAGCGCAGTGTGCAGCGGGTTCAAGCAAGTGGTGACCTTCATGTGTTCGAAGCGATCACAGGTGTCACGATCGGTGAAGTACACACCGACCTTCTCTAGCGCAGGACGTCCGTTCGGGAAACGATCTTCAACAACCAGGTATTCGGCAGGCTCGGTATTGACGAATCCCGCAAGCGGTGTGCGCGTTGAGGTATCCAGGGCCATGTTGGCGAATCCCATGTCCGTCAAGCGATCTGCAATGGCCTGAGCGGGACGCGGGGTGATCTTATCAATGACGGAGATCGGGAAAGAAACCTTTGTTTCATCTTCCAGCCATGCGAGGAATTCCGCGGAAACCTTGCCGCGCTTGTTCCATTCGGAAGCAACCGTCGTGACTGAGCGACGCAGAATGTCGCCATTGTGAGAGAAGTTATCGCAGGACATCATTGCGACGGGTGCGCCGCCTGCAAGATAACGGTGGTAGAGCAGTCCGGTCACCATAGCCATGGTGTTGCTCATTTGCTCACGAGGATCCTTTTCAAGATCAGCAAGGAATCCATCCTGGTAGCTACCATCAAGCTTTGTGAGCTGGTATCCCTTTTCGGTAATGGTGAAGGAGATGATTTGGAGCGTCGGATTGGTGGCGATCTCGACCGTCCGCGCAAAGTCGTCTTCACGCTGATAAGCGAGGCCTTCGCTCAGTGAGCCGATGACATTGAAGTCGGTTTGACCGCTGGCGTGGAGCGTTACCCCCAAGGTGAGCAAATCGAATGCAGCCAGCTGGTGGTCAAGTTCGACTGGGGCAAGCGGGACAACTGCGCTGATACCGCACTGATCTTCGCCCTGGTTCATCAGGTCTTGTGCTAGTCGCGCAATGTACACACGGAAGATATTTCCCGGTCCAAAATGCATCCAGCGCGGAGTTTCATGTGCGGCAATGCGCATCGCTGGGACATCGAAGGCGGGAAGGGTGATTCCAGCCTGTGTTAATTCATCGCTGTGCAGGCTTTCCAATCCAAGCCTCATTGCTTGTCCTCTCTGTTGAGACAGACCTAAGAATTTCAGATCCTGAAACCCTCGTTTCAATCAATCGAAACGCTACATGATTATTCGCAAGAACGTCAACACGACTCAACCTGTGACATGCACAATATGGACACTGCTTCACAAAGTGACCTAAGTCGTAGTACGCTAAAGCTAATTTCGCATCACAAAACATGCGTTTCAGATAATCGCTCACAATGTTCGCGAATCGCCCATGCAAGGAGGCAGCAATGGCGGAGAGATCATCAACATCTCCCAATCCCCAGCCATCGGAAAAGCGCTCCACAACCATCGCCTCTGTCGATAAAGCACTCCGTATCATCGAATACATGGCCCGGCTCAGTTCCACTGGCCAAAGCCTGGCTGAGCTATCCGACGCACTCTCAATGAACAAATCCAGCCTGCACCACACACTGGCCACCCTGCGCGAACGCAACTGGGTCGAACAAGATGAGCGCGGTAACTACCACCTCGGGGCCACTTCCGCGCTCATCGCCCACTGGTGGAATTCTTCCGAACACCTATCAACCACCCTGCACCCCGTCCTCACGCAGATCAGTGAAGAAGCCAACGAACTTGTCCACCTCGGCCAGCTCGCAGGACGTCATGTTGTCTACCTCGACAAGGTTGAACCCGACCGTGCAGTTCGTGTCTGGTCCCAAGTAGGTAGGCGTATTCCTGCCGCAACCACATCCCTTGGTCGCGCAATGATCGGCTCACATCCCGGCGCAATCGACCTCGACGCGTGGATCGCGGCAGTAGATTCGCCAAAAGACCAACTCAGGCAGCGCCTTGAAGATGAAATCGACCGCGTACGCACCCACGGATACGCGATTGAAATCGAAGAAAACGAGCCCGGAATCGCCTGCGTCGGAGTCCCCGTATTAGTTTCCGGTCGGCCACGCATGGCCGTATCAGTCACCATGCCTATCGAGCGTTGCAGCCATGAGCGGCTCCACGATCTTGCCGCCCTCATCACGAACAGCATTGCCAACGCCCAGCTTGCCGAAATCACCACACTTCCGCTCCGCCCGTAGAGCATGCGGAAACCGTCATCCACAAACCTCACACCCCAAGGAGTAACAGTGTCACTGAATGAGATCCTGGCTGCGAACCCGGTCATGCCGGTCGTGGTTGTTGAAAGTGCACAGCAGGGCGTCCAGGTCGGACATGCACTGCTCAAGGGCGGAATTACCACCGCCGAAGTTACTTTCCGCACCGCTGCTGCACCCCAGGCAATCGCCGAAATGTCCCAGATTGAGGGTCTTGTTGTTGGTGCGGGAACCGTTCTGAACCCCAAGCAAGCACAGGCAGCAATCGAAGCCGGCGCGCGCTACATCGTTTCTCCCGGTTTCTCCGCAGATGTCGTTCGTTTCTGCCAAGAAGCAAATGTTCCCGTCCTTCCCGCCTGCCCCGATCCGACGCTCATCATGGCGGCACTGGAACTCGGCCTCGATGTCGTTAAATTCTTCCCCGCGAACATCATGGGAGGCATTCCCGCTATCAAGTCTTATGCCGCAGTCTTCCCCGGCCTGCGCTTCGTTCCCACCGGTGGCGTTTCCGCCTCCAACCTCTCCGAATACCTTGCGGTACCGCAGATCGCGGCTTGCGGTGGTTCGTGGATGGTCAAGAAGAACCTCGTTGAAGAAGAAGCATGGGACACCATCGCTTCCCTTTCCGCTGAAGCTTCCCAAATTGCAAAGGAGTGCGGCCGATGAGCTTAAACCTTCGTCCTGCATCAGAATGCACCTACGACATCGTCTCCCTGGGTGAAGTGATGCTTCGCCTCGATCCGGGTGAGGGGCGAGTACGTACCGCCCGTTCTTTCCGCGCCAGTGAAGGCGGCGGAGAATACAACGTCGCTCGAGGCCTTCGACGCTGCTTTGGTAAGCGCGGAGCAATCGTCACATCCTTGGTTCACGATGAAGTTGGCCGTCTGCTTGAAGATCTGATCCTCACCTCTGGTCTTGATACCCAGTTCATTCAGTGGGTTGAGTCCGATGGAGTTGGCCGAGCAGCACGCAACGGCTTGAATTTCACCGAGCGCGGTTTCGGCGTTCGAGGCGCAGTAGGCACCTCGGACCGTGGACACACCGCAATCTCACAAATGAAGGCCTCGGAAGTAGATTGGGACTACCTCTTCGGTACCCTCGGTGTTCGTTGGCTCCACACCGGTGGTATTTTTGCGGCCCTCTCAGAAAACTCCGCAGAGGTCGCAAAGGCTGCAATGCAGGCTGCAAAGCGCCACGGCACCATCGTTTCTTATGACCTCAACTACCGCCCCTCTCTTTGGAAGGGCATCGGAGGCATCGAAAAGGCCCGTGAGGTCAACCGTGAGCTTGCACAGTATGTCGATGTCATGATCGGCAACGAAGAAGACTTCACTGCCTCTCTTGGCTTCGAGGTCGAAGGTACCGACGAAAACCTCACCAATCTTCAGATCGATTCCTTCAAGGCGATGATCAACCAGGTTCAGGCCGCGTACCCGAACTTCCAGGTCATCGCAACAACCTTGCGCCAAGTTCAGACCGCAACCGTGAACGACTGGGGCGCAATCGCATGGGATCGCGAAACAGGATTCGCCCAGGCAACCCAGCGTAACGATCTGGAAATCCTCGACCGTGTTGGTGGCGGCGATTCCTTCGCCTCGGGCCTCATCTACGGACTCATGGAGTTCGGCGATGTCTCTCGTGCAGTCGAATACGGTGCCGCACACGGCGCACTCGCTATGACTACTCCCGGCGACACTTCAATGGCCTCACTTCAGGAAGTCGAAAGGCTAGTCGCCGGAGGCGGTGCTCGCGTCCAGCGCTAGTAACGCGCTCTGCCGCGCGGCCTCGTTACTCAAAGCCGAAGTGCCCGGTGGTCAAGGCGGTCGGAGAACACATTCTTCGCCCCTTCGCCACCGGGCACTTCCCTACCCAAACCGATACCCTGCATTTATGGCCAGCGAACATCCCACACGACACGAGCACTTCGGTAAGTACCTTGCGCTAGGTATTGGTACCCATGTCTTATGGGGTTTCTTCCCGCTCTATTTCCACCTGCTTGATCCCGCAGGTTCCCTAGAGATTATCGTCCACCGCGCATTGTGGGCTTTCCTTGCGTGCTTCCTCACCTTGGCTTTGACTCGCTCATTGCCGCGAGTGTGGCGCATTGTCCACGACCCCTCGGTCGCATGGCCTCTAGTCGCAGCGGGATTCCTTGTCGTTATCAACTGGACGACCTATATATACGCGGTGCTCATTGGACACACGACCGATGCCGCACTTGGCTATTACATCAACCCCCTATTGACCGTTGCCCTGGGCATGATCGTCCTGCGCGAGAAAATCTCGCGCCTTCAGGCAGTCGCATTAGTTTTGGGGGTGATCGCTGTCGCGGTCATCATTGTTGGCCTTGGACGCTTGCCGTGGATCTCGCTGGCCTTACCCGCATCATTTGGCCTGTATTCCCTTGTGAAGAAACAGGTCGCGCTCAAGGTCCGTCCCCTTGATGGAATGACGATCGAAACTGCCGTGGTCATCCCAATTCTTCTGGGTTACTACATCTACCTTGCCGCGCACCAAGCAACATCCTTCCATGCGCTTGCTCGCTCGGGAGACGGAGCCATGTCGTGGCAGCTTCACCTGGCTCTTCTGATTGGTTCGGGAATCCTCACCGTCATCCCGCTGCTTACTTTCGCCAAAGCTTCGCAGGGCCTACCTCTTGGACTTCTGGGGTTCTTGCAGTACATCTCGCCCAGCATTCAGCTGATCATCGGCGTGTGCATCTTCCACGAGCACATGGAGCCCACGCGCTGGATTGCAACTGGCATTGTCTGGGTTGCACTGGCTTTGCTCAGCGTGGACGGTCTGCTTAAAGTACGCCGCTCCAAACAATAGCGATCACACCCGCGAAGAGCGCTATAAAAGCCCCAAGTCCCCACACAAGAGCAGACCCGCCCCTTCCCTGTCCGGGTTCGCGCACGCGCTTTCCATTCGCAAAGGCCTCGAGGTCTTGAAGTGGCCCGCTTTGGCGCGGTTGTGCCCAGCTCCAGTCCACCGCTTCCCCCACTGCCGAGGCCGGCGCCTGAACCTGCGCCGAGGCGTACTGTCCTGGGACCGGTGCCTCACTCTGCTGCGAGAACTGAGCCTGCGGTGCACGATCACTTCCGGGGATTGGGAAGTAGTCAGCTTGAGGCTGGGAGGGAAATTCTCCATTTGCCGCGACAACTCCCGAGCCGTAGACGAACTGGGGTTCGCGCTGGGCATTCGTATCAATAATCCACTGGCGCAGCTGCGGGTACATACTGGGGTTTTCCAAGAGCGCGGCATGCAAATCAGGGCGTGCGGCGGCAAGTTGGGCGATCAGTTCGGCAGGTAAAGAGGGATCGGCCGCTTGTGCAGGCGTGAAAGCGTTTAAGTCGTACATATCCCTCCTGACTCTTCAAACTACACAGGTTCTTCGCGCGAAGTAAAGTTCGCGAAGCGAGCCATGTGTCCCTGGAAAAGCACACGAATAGTTCCCGTTTCGCCATTACGATGCTTGGCCAAAATAATATCGGCTTCACCCGGACGATCTTCAGAATTGTAGTATTCGGGACGATGCAAGAGCATGATGATATCCGCGTCCTGTTCCAGCGAACCGGATTCACGCAGGTCACTCATCATCGGCTTCTTGTCGGTTCGCGCTTCGGGACCACGGTTTAGCTGAGCGACAGCAACGACTGGAATATCGAGGTCCTTCGCAAGAAGCTTGAGGTTTCGCGACAAAACTGAAACTTCCTGCTGTCGAGATTCAACCTGCTTACCCGTTGTCATCAGCTGCAGGTAGTCGACAACAACGAGGCCCAGATTGTGCTGTTGCTTGAGGCGGTGACACTTTGAACGAATTTCCGTCATGGTGACGTTCGCCGAGTCATCAACAAAAATCGGAGCCTCGGAAATCTTGCCGGTTGTTTCAGAGACCTTTCGCCAGTCACGCTCGGTCATTTCGCCCTTCATCATCTTGCTCATAAACACTGAGGACTCAGCGGAAAGCATGCGCATCGCAATATCGTTTTGCGACATTTCCAGCGAGAAGATGATCGAGGTAATTCCATGTTTAATCGAGGCCGAACGGCAAAAGTCCAGAGCTAAAGTCGACTTACCCATTGCGGGACGGGCCGCGACAATGATCATCTGCCCACCTCGCAGGCCACCGGTCATTCGATCAAGGTCAACGAATCCCGTGGGCACACCAGCGAGCTTGCCCTGATTGAGTTCAATCTGCTCCAGTTCGCCCAGAATGTTCTCTGACATCTCTGCCATCGACACGTAGTCAGTTTGCGACTGACGTTCGGCAACTGCGAAGATCTCAGCCTGCGCCTGGTCAACGATCTCATCAACGTCACCACCGGCATCTGCGTAACCCAGCTGAACAACTCGCGTTCCTGCGGTCACCAGTCGACGCAAGATCGCGCGCTCCTTAACAATTCGCGCGTAGTAGCCGGCGTTCGCCGCGGTAGGGACTGCAGCGATAATCGAATGGATATACGAGGCCCCGCCTACCCTGGACAGGTCGCCCTGCCTTTGGAGTTCGCCTACCACCGTCACGGCATCTGCGGGTTCTCCGCGCCCCATCAGATCAATGATCGTGTTGTGGATGATTTCGTGAGCAGGTTTGTAGTAATCCGTCCCTCGAATTTCTTCGGTGACATCGGCAATAGCTTCCTTGGAGAGCATCATGGACCCCAAAACAGACATCTCAGCGTCAATGTCCTGAGGTGGGGTGCGATCAAAATCTTCCGATGCCATTAAGGGCTCTCCTAGGCGAATGTGTGCATGTGGACGGGATTGGCCTGCCGCGTCGATTCGAGCTAGCGACGCAAAGCGCGTACACGCGAGAGTACTGCCAAGTGAGGAAGCGTGCCACCTTCAAGTTCAACACGAATGTGGATGACGTGTGGATATCTTGTGAATTTGGCCGCGTGTCATCCACATGTCCTGTGGAAAGGTGTGGATAACAGGTATTTCCCAAGCCCTCTCTCAGGCTATCCTCAGTTTTGAGTTTCCCTAGAATCACGCCATTTTCCGAGTAAGATCTTTCCACAGATGTGTACACAGACTGTGGATAAAAAGTGGAGCGAGAATCAGTGGATAACGATGACCAGCGCAAACATAAGCCTCAAGCGGAGATTGAAGGTTTACGCACATCGCATATTTCTATCCACAATGAACCGACATCAACTGCAAATGAGCACTCTGAACAATCTCTTTCCACAGATGAATCCACTTCAGTGGATAGACACACACTTACTGAAGCATCCGATCCCATTCCCAGCCCTCCTTCAGAAAAGACAGGTGACAGCACCCCCGTGGTGACGAAAAAACCAAGCCTCACCCGACAAATCCTGGCACTCGCCATCCCAACCCTGGGCGCAACAATCGCCCAACCGCTCTTCCTCACCATTGACTCCGCGATGGTCGGACACTTGGGTGCAGAGAAAATCGCCGGCATGTCCCTGGCCATGATCATCATCAACACCGTCTACGGAATGTCGATCTTCCTGGCCTACTCAACCACTGCCGAAACTGCCCAAGCAATGGGATCCGGAAACGAACGCAGGGCACGCGAACTGGGAGTACATGCCATGTGGCTCGCAGCCATCATCGGCGTTTCCTTAGCTCTCCTCTTGGCAATCTGCGGAATTCCACTGCTTCACGCATTGGGCGCAGCACCCGAAATCATGCCCTACGCTCAATCCTTCCTCTACGCATCCCTACCCGGACTTGCGGCCTCGCTCATCACCATGGCGGCCACGGGTGTCCTGCGCGGAATGAAGGACACCACCACTCCTCTCGTCGCGGCTGGAGCGGGTGCGGCACTGAACGTCGGCCTCAATGCCTTCCTCATCTACGGGATCAACCTAGGGATTGTCGGTAGCGGTATTGGAACCTCGATCGTCTCAACAATCATGGCGATCAGCTTGGTCATCATCCTTGCCCGACCGGCGCACACCTTGGGAGTCTCCTTGCGACCCTCACTCACGGGAATCCGCCAATCCGCGCGTGTCGGAGGCCCCCTCTTGGCACGTTCGGTCGCAATTCGTCTGGCCTTCCTCACCTCAATCTGGAGCGCGACGGCAATTAGCGTGAATGGCCTGGCTGCCTACCAAGTTGTCATGTCCGCCTGGCAAATCCCCCTTTTCCTTCTCGATTCCCTTGCGATCGCCTCGCAAACCCTGGTCGGCTTCGCAATCGGTTCGGGTGATCGCTCCCAGCTGCGCACACTTCTTCGCACTCTCTCGTGGTGGGGAATTTGTGCGGGGATCATCATCGGCGCCCTGACCGCGGCCCTCTCCCCCTGGATCCCTTCCTTCTTCGTTTCCGAGGCCGTGGTGCAAAACATGGCAATCCCCGCAGTGATCGTCAACGCAGTCTTCTTCCCCGCTCAATCTCACGCCTTCCTGCTAGATGGCGTCCTGATCGGGGCCGGACGCGGGGCGTCCCTGGCAAAGGCTGCATTCCTCAACCTGGCGATCCTGCTTCCCGCACTGTGGCTTTTCTCAGTGGCGCGCCCCACTCTTACAGAAACTCAGGCAGTTGCTGTCCTCATCGGTTTGGTCACCGGTTTGTACATGCTCACGCGCGCGCTTACCAATTCGTGGATCACTTGGTTCTCGCCCAAACATGCGCTGATTCCTCGCCACGAGGCCGGTACCCAAAGCGCCGAATAAATCACGCTCTGAACTTGCTGACAGGTAGTGACAGAAAACTGAAAAAACGCTAAACTTTGACGCTGGACTGTTTCTACCCACCCGGGTGAGAAATGAGTCCCACGGACACCCATGTGTCCGTGTGCAAAAGCCGGTGAAACTCCGGTAATTGCAACGCATGACCCTCCTGTCACGGAAATACCGTGACCGCGAAGACCACAGGAGGTGGGTATCAACGTGCGTGAATACGAACTGATGGTGATCCTCGATCCTTCGATCGACGAGCGCACCGTCGCCCCGCAGATGGAGAAGTACCTCGAGCAGGTCACCGCTAACGGCGGCTCCGTCGAAAAGGTCGACATCTGGGGCAAGCGTCGTCTTGCCTACGACATTCTCAAGCGTTCCGAGGGCATCTACGTCGTCATCAACATGACGACCACCCCCGAAATTGCGCTGGAAATCAACCGCTTGATGACTCTGAACGAGTCCATCCTGCGCACGAAGCTCCTGCGTCCGGACGCCCACTGACCTTTGCTCGCCTGAGCAATCACCTCACACAGCCCACCAAGGAGATCCAATGGCTGGAGAAACCGTCATTACGATCATTGGCAATTTGACCAATGATCCGGAACTGCGTTGGACGCAGAGCGGAGCACCCGTCGCCGACTTCACGGTGGCGTCTACCCCGCGTTCCTTCGACCGTCAAAGCGGCGAATGGAAGGACGGGGAAACCCTGTTCATGCGCTGCTCCGTTTGGCGCGAAATGGCTGAAAATGTCGGCGAATCCCTGCGTAAGGGAATGCGCGTCATTGTCACCGGTCGCCTCGTGCAGCGCTCTTTCGAAACCCGCGAGGGCGAACGTCGTACCGTCGTCGAACTTCAAGTCGACGAGGTCGGCCCCTCACTGCGCCGCGCAAAGGCACAGGTCACCCGCACGGGCGGCCCGGCCTCGCAAGGCGGAGCACCCCAGGGAGGCTACTCCCAGGGTGGCGGCTACGGACAGCAGCAGGGCTACGGAAACCAAGGTGGTTACTCACAGGGCCAGGCCAGCTATGGCGCCCCCGCCGGCGGCTCTCAAGACGATCCGTGGCGCACCTCCGATTCCGGTGCTGCGACCTCTTTCGCCGAAGATCCGCCCTTCTAAATAGCGCTTCGTCAGCATCGCGCTGACACACGCTGAACACATGCTTGGGAGCGTTCACTCGCTCAGATCATCAAGGAGAACATCATGGCGAAGCCTCAACTTCGCAATAAGCCCATTAAGAAGAAGGCCAACCCGCTGAAGTCGGCCAAGATCGAATCGATCGACTACAAGGACACCGCTCTGCTGCGTAAGTTCATCTCGGACCGTGGCAAGATCCGCGCTCGCCGCGTCACCGGTGTCTCCGTCCAGGAGCAGCGCCGCATTGCTCGCGCCATCAAGAATGCGCGTGAGATGGCTCTGCTGCCCTACACCTCTACCGGCCGCTGATTCGAAGGGAAGGACTGAAAAATGGCAACTACCAAGCTCATCCTCACCCACGATGTGGAACGTCTCGGTTCCGCAGGCGATGTCGTCGAGGTCAAGTCTGGATACGCCCGTAACTACCTGGTTCCCCGTGGCTTCGCCACCAAGTGGACCAAGGGTGCACAGGCACAGATCGATCAGATGGCAGCAGCTCGCCGCCGTCGTGAGATCGCTTCCGTCGACGATGCACGCCTCGTGCGCGACGCCCTGCAGGCCGCGGTTGTTACCGTGAACAGCAAGGTCGGTGCACACGGACGCCTCTTCGGTTCCGTCTCTGCCGCTCAGATCGCTGACGCAGTGAAGGAACAGCTGAACCAGACCATCGATCGTCGTCGCGTGATCATCACCGACCCGATCAAGACCACCGGTGACCACACCGTGACGGTCAACCTCCACACCGATGTTCGCGCAAACCTCAAGGTTCGCGTTCTGGCTGTGAAGTGACAGTCTGACAAGGCTTATACGAAAGCCGGGGCATCCCGAAAGGGATTGCCCCGGCTTTTGTATAAGCCGAACAGGCTTTACTCCGGACCACCACCGCCACCGGGGCGGCCGCCACCACCATTCGATGAGCCTCCGCCGTTAGAACCGCCACCGTTTCCACCATTGCCGCCATTGTTTTGGGCGGAAGGAGTGACGGTTGGCTGAACCTCAACACCGGAGGTTCCTTGGGTCGCCTCGGGAGTAGGCGTTGGTGTTTCCTCAGTCGGAGTGGGCGTGGTCGTCGCGACCGGTGCAGGATTCACCGGAGTCGCGGTTTGACGCTTATACCAGTCGAAGTGAAGCTTCGTATCGTTTGCGCTCGCTGCCTTCATGTAGCGTACCCACACGGTTACCGGCCAGTCACCACCGTGGAATTGGCCCAAACCGCCAATATTGGTCAGCGACACCGGGCTACCATTCTCATCGAGCTGGTACATGCTAACGGCAGTGACCAAGCTCGGAGTAAAACCAACGAACTGTGCGGTCTTCTGTTCTTCCGAGGTACCGGTCTTTCCGCCGGTATCCTGCTTGAGAACTGCGGCGGCCTCGGCTGTACCACCCGAAGCGGTCACAGACTGCAGCGCCGGAAGGACCGTTGACATGGTCTTCGTATCGAAAACCTGCTTCGGATTCACAGTGGTCTGGAAAACCTTCGAACCATCAGAGTTTTGAACCTCGCGGACGATGTGCGGGGTGGTCCGCTGACCGCCGGAAGCGATGGTCGAATACGCGTGAGCCAGATCGATATTGTGAGGCGCCGCGAAGCCCAGAACATTGAGCAAGGAGTCATCCAAGCCATTGGTGTCTTCGGGGATACCCAGCTCAACAGCCACCTGTTTGGTCGTTGCGGGTCCAACTTCCTGATTGAGCCCAACGAAAACCGTGTTAATCGAATTCTTCGTTGCATTCACCAGATTCTGTCGGCCCCAGGACACACCCGAATCATTACTCACCGGACGTGCCAATCCACTGAAGGTCTTCGGCGAGGAACCGTCGTAGGTATCGTAGATCGACCCGCCCTGTTCAGCGTGAGCAACCAAGGCGAAGGGCTTAAAGGTCGAACCGGCAGCCATGATGTCCTGCGTTGCACCATTTTGCTGGCGCTTGAGGTAGTCCTTGCCGCCGTATTCGGCAACGATTTCACCGGTAGCGGGATCCAATGACGTCAAAGCCACGTGCATGGAGTCTTCATTCCACCCACGCACCGTGTACATGTACTCGGCAGCCTCAACCGCCTGATCCTGCTTCTCCTTATCAATTGTGGAAATGATTCGGTATCCACCGGTTGCCAGCTGATCGGCCGTGAAACCACCCTCTTGGGCAAGTTCCGTACGGATCTGCTCCATGAGATAACCGGTCGGCCCTTCCATCGTCGGTCCGCCCAAAGTATCGGGATCAATGGTCTTGGGGAATTCAGCCGCGTTCGCATCGGCCTGAGAAATCCACCCGTCTTCGACCATCAGATTGATGACACGAGTCCACCGCGAGCGCGCTTTTTCTTCATCAACTGCCGGGTCCCATGCGGAAGGAGCGGGAATGATGCCGGCAATCATTGCGGCCTCGGAAAGGGTCAGGTCCTTTGCTTCGTGACCGAAGTAAGCCTGAGATGCGGCCTCGATTCCGTAGGCTCCACGCCCGAAGTAAATGGTGTTGAGGTAGTTACCGATGATCTGATCTTTGGACTGTTCGCGGTTGATCTTGAGGGCAAGAATTGCTTCCTTGGCCTTACCCACATAACCGGTTGTTTCCCCAACGTAGTAGCGCTCAACATATTGCTGAGTCAGGGTCGATGCACCCTGGCGTGCCCCACCCCTAATATTGTTGACCAGTGCGCGTCCAATACCTTTAAGATCAACACCGGAGTTCGTGTAGAAAGTCCGGTCTTCCGAAGCAACAACGGCATGCGCAACATAGTCCGGAAGAGTCGATGAATCGATGATCTTCCTATTGACCTGCGACATCCGGCCCATTTCGGTGGTGCCATCGGAGTAGTAGACAGTCGTGGTCTGCGCGAGCGCAACCTGATCAGCCTGGGGAACCGTCAACGCGGCATAGGCAACCAAGAAGGTTCCCAGCCCTGCGATGATCAGCCCGAGGAAAGTAAAGAGGATTCCGCGGCCGATCCGTGCACCCAGGCTCCGCTTCTTCTTCCCCTTATTTGCCTTAGCGCCCTTAGCCGGACCCTTCTTTGCGCGCGCGCGGCTTGCTGCTGCCGAGGCCTCGCGATCGCTTTGCGGGCGAGTGGGACGCTTACGCGCACTACTTGCCGAGGAGGAGCTAGCGCCTTGGGTGCTTGTGCGTCGACCCTCGCTGCTGCTTCCTGTGCGCGCCGAGGCCCCGGCTGAGACCCGTGCAGCCGCGGAAGTCCGCTTGGGTGCAGAGGGCGTCGAGGATGCGGAAGTCTTGGGAATCGTTCCCTCTCCATCGCGACGGGCCTGCTCTGCGAGCCGACGTCGAGTGGCCTCGGCCCGCGAGGGAAGAGGTCGACGTCCGCGGTCGTCGTTTGCGTTAGAAGGTGCCACGAAAAACCAGCCTTTCAGCATAGGTGATCGTGTCTAGCCTACGCAGAAAGCGGGCGTATTGCCTAAAGCAAGCTCCGGATCGGCTTAGTTTTCGCTGGCAGAACGACGCTTGCGTGCCTTCTTTTCGGCTGCCTTCGCTTCCCAGCGTTCCTGCTGTGCTTGATACTCCGCGGCGATCTCTCGAACTTCATCCGATGCCCACCAAGCAAGGAGTGCCTCGCGCGCCGCTTCTTCTCCCAAAGGACCCTGTTCCATTCGAAGATCCAGAAGATAATCGCGGGCCATCTTCACGGCCTTTGAGGGACGCAGACCGAGGATTTCCATGATCTGATCGCCATCAAGATCGGGGCGAATAGCGTCGAGTTCTTCTTGGGCGCGAAGAGCGGCAATACGCTCTTCCAGGTCGTCATAGGCAGCGGACAAGTAGGCGGCCTTGCGCTTATTACGCGTTGTGCAATCAGCGCGCGTCAGGCGATGTAGGCGCTCAAGAAGCTCTCCCGCATCGGCCACGTAGCGGCGAACGGCCGAATCCGTCCATTTTGCTTCCCCGTAGCCATGGAAACGCAGGTGCAGGGCAACCAGCTCTGAAACGGCATCAATCGTCGCCTTATCAAAACGCAGGGCCTTCATCCGCTTACGCGTGAGCTTCGCTCCCACTAATTCATGGTGGTGGAATGACACCGTGCCATTGGGTTCAAAGCGACGCGTGGCAGGCTTGCCCACATCGTGCATGAGTGCCGCGAAACGCAAAATGAAATCCGGACCGGGAACAGGGCCATCGGCATCCGTTTCCAAATCGATCGCTTGATCCAAAACGGTCAGCGTATGTTGGTAAACATCCTTGTGACGATGATGCTCATCAACAGTCGACACCAGAGCAGACAATTCAGGCAGAACGATATCTGCAACCCCGGTGTGGACCATCAATTCCAAACCGCGCCTGGGCCACGGCGAAATGATGAGTCGTTCAAGCTCAGCGCGGATACGTTCAGCGGAAACGATCTCAAGACGTCCGGCCATTGACTCCATGGCGTTCATGACGTCTTCATCAACATCAATACCCAGCTGGGCGCTGAAGCGTGCAGCACGCATGATCCGCAGTGGATCGTCATCAAAGGACTGCAGTGCACTGACGGGGGTACGCAGACGGCCCGAAGCCAAATCACCGAGGCCATCGTGGGGATCAACCAGAGCCATCTGAGGCAAGCGCATGGCCATCGCATTGACGGTGAAATCACGCCGCGTTAGATCGCCTTCCAAGGTATCGCCATACTCGACCTCAGGCTTGCGCGAACCAACCTCATACGAATCCGTGCGGTAGGTCGTGACTTCAACGACCAGCTTTCCGCAGCGACCACCAATGGTCCCGAATTCGCGGCCAATATCCCAGGTTGCATTCCCCCACTGCGCCAGTAGTTTTTCAGTTTTCTCCGGACGCGCAGAAGTCGTGCAATCAAAATCGTGGGGAGTGAGTCCCAAGAAGGCATCGCGAACCGGTCCACCGACCAGACTGATTTCCTCTCCAGCTTCGGCGAAAATTTCACCGAGCTCGAGGATTTCCTTGGGAAGGTGGGAAAAAGCCTGCTGTGCCTGAGCCATTAATAGACCCAGATCGCCCTCGCCTAGACCGCTGGGAAGGGGGGCGTGAGAGCGGGATTGACCCATCGTTCGCGAAAGTTGTGTACTCATCCCCTCCAGCATGCCATGATTTCCGCATCTTTGATGCATCCGCACCACGGCCTCGTCTTCGGTTGACATGCGCCGAAGGTGGCACCAATTGACCTTCTGACACACGAAAATTGCGGTAATTCCCACTTGACCGATGGTGCGACCTGACCAAGAGCCCCAATCCCGCCTAAAGTGGAGGTATGACTGTGCCTTCTGAAGCCTTACGACCCGGAGTGCCCCGGCCTCCGCGTCGCAATCCTTCTTTGCGCACGGTCCAGCCGACACCCCATTTCCTTCCCGTTTCTTCCGAAACCTCCGCGGGCGGCATCGTTGTCGATGTTCGCGATGGTCAGCCCTATGCGGCAATCATTGCTCGCCGTAATCGGTCGGGGAAGATCGAATGGTGCCTCCCAAAGGGACATCTTGAAGGCCGTGAGTCTCCCGAGGAAGCTGCTCTGCGCGAAGTCGCCGAAGAGACCGGAATCCACGGGCGAATTATTCGTCACCTGGCGTCGATCGACTACTGGTTCTCAGGTGCAGATCGACGGATTCACAAGGTCGTTCACCACTACTTAATGGGCTACATCTCAGGCTCCATCACCGTCGAGGGCGACCCTGATCACGAGGCCGAAGACGCCGCGTGGGTTCCCTTGCGCGACCTCACCCATGAGCTGGCCTATCCCAATGAAAGGCGCATTGTCGGTATCGCTTTGGACTTGCTCTACCGGGATTCATCATGATCAAGCCGCCAGCAGCTCGATACGCACTGACTTTTCTGCCTCTGAGCGCACTACTCCTGGGGGCGACCCCCGCGAGCGCTCACGCACTGCCCACACACGTAGAGGGAACCCAGGGGGCACAGACCTCGACTTCTCTGGGCTCCACCTCTCCTTCTACGCTCGCGCCCCAATCAACAACGCGACCGCAGATATTGGGGGACGCGGGTCAGGCCTCGGGAATTGACGTACGAATCAACAGGCTGGAACCGCGGGTCATTACCTCGCAGCACAACCTGCAGGTATCGGGCGTCGTTCGAAACCTGTCAGATAAGCCCGTCACGAATCCATCCCTGGATGCCTACGTCCAGACCTATTCACCCGTGACCGCACCGGAGCTTTCCTCGTACCTTTCAGGCCAGAGCTGGCAGGGTCGACGCGTTCACGCGGGAACCCTCGAGGCAACGATTGTTCCTCACGCCGAGCGGACTTTCCACATCACGATCCCTTTTGAATCCCTTCCCTTCGGATCAGATTTTGAGTGGGGACCGCGTGGAATCACCGTCGTCGTTGAAGGCGATGAAACTCGCGGGTCGGATCGCTCAATCCTCGTGTGGGATTCGGGTTATTCCCTTGAACCCACTCGCGCAAATGTCCTGCTCCCGTGGACTGAATCAACGCCGCAAACTCCCACCGACTCCTATTCGATCCTGTCCGCGGCATCGATGACCGGTGTTACCTTCGCGACCGATTCAGATACTTTAGTCCGCGAACTGATGGTCCCCGAAGACCAAAGTTCAACTCGCGCTTTCCCCTCCGTATCCTCCTCGGCCACTTCTCCTTCGACTTCCTCTTCTTCCGAGGCCACCGCCTCCGCTTCGCCCAGTGTATCCTCCTCGCCCACTGCGCGTTCCGAGGCCGAGATCACTGCAGATCGCAATACTCGCGCTGCCTTTATCCAAACCTTCTTCGAGCGAACGAAAGAATTGGTTGCTCTGCCCAGCCACGACGCTGACCTCTCCTTGGCAACCACACTCAACAATGACGCGGTCATGGACTACCTGACCTCATCGCGTGCCTCGGTTCCAACCTCCGTCAGTAAGGTCAAGGCTCTCCTACCTTCCTCGCGTTCAAATGCGTCTACTTCTCCCTCGACGTCTGCTTCTTCTTCCTCGAACGCAACTCCCTCAAGCGAAAGTTCGCAATCACCCAGCGCCACTCCCTCGCCGAACTCAAGCTCGGCCTCGTCAGATAATGACAACACCGGGCCGACACTGATCTCAAATGTTTCCTGGCCTGCCTCGCAAAGCTGGGGCACCCAAGCGCTCAACAGCAAATACGCCTCGACTGTGATTGCTCCTCCCGGGCAACTAGCGCCAAGCTCAGAGCAGAACTTCACCTCGATGGCCAAGGTCCAGCTTTCGTCCGACGGCCAGACCCACACAGGTGACACTGCTCAGTCTGGAGACACGGTTACTGCTCTTGCCTCAATCGACAACCTGAGCGAGCTTTTGTCGTGGGATGCGCAAAGCGTTGATGATGAGCTGGATACTCAGCAGTTCCTGACAGCTTTGACCGCGATGATCACTCGCGAGCGCCCAAACTTCTCGCGCACCCTATTTGTTCCGCTTCAGCGCGGGTCCTCGCTGGACGAGAATCGTATTGAGCGTGTTCGTGCAATCCTTGATAACCGCTGGGTTAAGGGGAGCAGTTTCAGTGAACTGGTGGATTCCGAGGCCACCGATATTGATCGTAACCCCGTCGAGGATGCGCATTTTTCTGACTCACTGCGCTCGGAAACGGCAGGACTGAGCGCAGCATATTCAAACGCTCTTCCCTTGGCCGATGCCACAGAGAATGTTGATGCCGCACGTCTTCAATTAAATTCGACCGTAGCCGGCGCGCTCCAAGCGGATGCGGGTGACCAGCAAAGCCAGACGATCACAGCGAATACGCAGGCACTTGATGCATTCAGGTCCTCCGTCTCAGTTGAATCCTCGAACGCCGTCAATCTGATTAACAAGAGCGCGAATTTCCCCGTGCGCGTGCGTAACTCGCTTCCATGGCCAGTTAATGTCGAAGTGACTTTGCTTCCCAGCGACCCACGCCTGCGCGTGACCAGCACGGGAACGGCCACGATCCCCGCGAATTCCTCCTCGAATGTGGATGTTCCAGTCACAGCAATTGGTTCGGGCGATATTCGCGTGACCTATAAGGTGTCAACGCCCAGCGGGGCTGTTCTTGATGATTCCCAGAAAGTCCTAGTGCGAATGCGCGCGGGATGGGAAGACGCAGCTACTGCGGTCGTGACCGTCATTGTCGGAATTGCTTTCCTTGGTGGCATCATTCGGACCATTCGACGTCGTTTGAAGTCCTCGCAGACCGAAGAGTCTTCGCATCTTCCCGGTATGGGCGGCGTCGAAAAGGGCACAGTGAATGTCCCACTTTCCAGCGGCGGTTTTGTTCAAGCAGGACGTCCCCCGCGTCACCCGGATCATCCGGAAAGCTCGGATTCACCCAAACCAGATGTAGAGGATCAGAATGAGTGAAAGCCAGGCCCGCAACGGCTCACTTCTTCGAGCCAGCGTACTGATGGCCTCGGGAACAATGGTTTCCCGAGTCCTTGGCTTCATTAAAGCCGCCATGCTCTTGGCGGCCCTGGGTTCTACCGGTGGCGCGGTCTCCGCGGCTTTCCAAACGGCGAATACTCTTCCCAACACAATCTTCAATCTGTTGGCATCGGGCGTTTTTGATGCGGTCTTGGTCCCTCAGATCGTACGCGCACTCAAACGCGACGAGGGCCAGGTCTACATCAACCGACTGATTACTTTGGCCGGAACAATTCTGTTCCTAGTTGCCTTCGTTTCAACTCTCTTGGCACCGGTACTCATCGTCATCATGGCACCTGGATACAGCCAAGACATTCGCTCACTTGCCGTTGCTTTCGCATTCTTGTGCCTCCCGCAGATTTTCTTCTACGGCCTATACAACCTCTTGGGCGAGCTACTCAACGCCCGCGGCGTTTTCGGTCCCTACATGTGGGCGCCGGTGCTCAACAACATCATTGCAATCGCGGGTCTGGTGGCTTTCCTCATTCTGTGGGGCGCCCACGAAGATTTCGCGATTTCTGACTTCACATCCCCTCAGTTCTGGCTGCTGTCGATCACAACCACTTTGGGCGTGGTCTGCCAGGCTCTGGTGCTCTTCATTCCCATGCGGCGTGCGGGAGTTTCCTTCAAGCCTGATTTCCACTTCCGTGGAACGTCTTTTGGCTCCGCCTCAAAGGTTGCGGGTTGGACTTTCGCGACCTTGGGTGTATCCCAGGTTGGTGTTCTTTCGACGAATGCGATCGCTTCAATCGCAGATAATTACCTGAACCAGAACCCCATGCCCATCGCAGGCTTGGCGGGGTATTCGGCAGCCTTCTTGATCTTCATGCTGCCGCAGTCGGTCATCACTGTTTCTCTTGCAACCGCAATCTTCACGCGATTGAACTACGCGGTCGCCGACGACAATGACCAGGAAGTCGCCGAGCACTACCACACTGGCATTCGCCTGATTACCTCACTGACGGTTCTTGCCGCTGCGATCTTCATGGCGGGCGCGGCTCCCATGATGCAGCTGGTTGTCACGAACACCGCCCGCCCCGAATTGATTTCTTCCTACGCGCTGATCCTGGTATCCCTCATGCCCGGCGTTGCTTCAACGGGCATCGTTTTGATGAGCCAGCGCGTCTTCTTCGCCTACGAGGATGCCAAGCCCGTCTTCCTGATGGGCATTGTTCCGACGATCTTGCAGATCATTGTCGGTTGGTCAATCTACTTCGCAACCGGCGTGCGCTGGTGGGTGATCGGCGCGGCTCTTGGCGAAACCGTCTGCCGAATCGTTCAGGGTTTGATTGCCATGCGCTGGGTCGGACAGCGCAACAGCTACGTGAATTCCTCAGAAATCACGCGCTCCTACCTCACCTATGTCGGGTGTGCGATCGTCGCCGGCGGTATCGGTTTTGGGGCTCTTTGGCTCATGGGTATCTACACGACCCTGTCCTCGAAGATCCTGCGCTGGCTGCTTTCAGGCGTGAAGTTCGGCGTGGTGGCCATCATCGTCACCATCGTGTACATGATCGCAATGCGTGTGATCAATCCTCAAGAATCTTCAACCAGTATTCGTCCCCTGCTCAGGCGTTTACACCTTCCGATCGCGGTATGTGACCTGCTTTCAGCCGCGCAGCCTACACGTGAACCGCAAAGCGTTCATAATGGTGTGACACCGTCCCCTCAGGAGGAAACCATGGCTACCGAGGATCAGCACACTCCCCGCGAAGGGACGTCACATTGGGTTCCCCTTTCTGTTGACCTTTCGGTGCCAAGCTTCGATGATGTTGTTCATCCAGACGGCGAGGGCTACCCTGCGGCATCGTCTCATTCACCCCAGCAGGACACACCTGCGAATGTCCCCACCCTTCCTCACAGCAATCGCAGTTCCCAAGGGAGCGTCCAGATGAGCCAAGCAAAGCCCGAACACCCCATCGTCCCGACCTTGCCCGCAACCGCGCGCATGTACGACGTCGACGCAACTGCGCCCGCCGGTATCCCCTTGGGCGCTGCAGCTGCCGAGGCCTCGGCTGAGACAGCCGCCGCTAAGGCTGAGCATCAGGAATCATCTTCTCGTATCCCCGCTCCGCTTCCCCACGGTTTCGCCCAGGGCGCGGTTGTCGGAGGGGCTGCAGCATCCGTTGCGGGTTCTGGCGCGGCTGCCACCTCGGCTCGCTCCTCCGGTCACGGTCATTCCGAGGCCGGCGGAGGCAGTAACGGAGGCTCCGGCGGTGGCCGTGGAAACTCTGGCGACGCTCAGGGTCACGATGAACACTCAGGTGCTTCGGCCTCGGGAAATGGAGGCGAGAAGGTAATTGACCCCACGCGACCCACGATTATCTTTGCTGCAGTTCTGACCGTCATTGCCACGATTTGGGCGGGGGCAACAGCCTTTAGCCCGGTCAAGCACAGCGATATCGCCAGCTCGTCCAGTAAGGCAAGCTCATCGGCATCCGCATCTGCCTCAGCATCGGAGCAGCCCACCCAAGAAGCCACTCAGGCTGCGACGGAGAAGCCCGTAATTTCCAGTGTTTCCGTGTTGTCCTGGCAAAACGATAAGGGTGACCACGAAGAAATGGCTGTCAATATGATTGACGGCGACGCAAAGACGAATTGGCACTCGCGCTACTTCGATTACAACCAGTTCCTGGACCAGACCGCGGTCACCATCTTGGTGAAGCTCGAGAAGAAGGCAACGGTCTCTGAGATCACCTTGGACATGGATCCGTCGACCACCGGTGGTGAAGGCGTGGTACGTGCTGTAAATCCCAATACGCCTCGAGAGGGAACAGAAATCGCTACGACGACGTTCTCTCCCAAGACGGACATCAAGCTGGCACATCCCGTGGAAACTGAAGCTATCAGCATCACCTTCCGTAAGATGCCAACATCGCAAGACGGCCGCGCCTGGGCGTGGATCAGCGAATTGTCAGTGAAGTAACCGTTACCTGCTCAAAAGGAGACATCATGTCTGAAACTATCCACGACGTCGTCATCGTCGGCTCCGGTCCTGCGGGATACACTGCGGCTATTTACACTGCGCGCGCTGGATTCAAGCCTGTTGTTGTTGCCGGTGCCCTGGCTGCCGGTGGCGCCCTGATGAACACGACTGAAGTTGAGAACTTCCCCGGTTTCCCCGAGGGCGTCCTTGGCCCGGAGCTGATGGACAACATGCGTCAGCAGGCCGAAAAGTTCGGTGCTGATGTTCGCTACGAGGATGCCTACACGCTGGAGCTCGAAGGTGATATCAAGAAGATCACCCTTGAGGATGAAACCCTTTTGGCTCGCAGCGTCATCTTGGCAACCGGTTCCGAATACCGTCATATGAACGTTCCCGGCGAAGAAGAGTTCTCCGGTCGAGGCGTTTCTTTCTGCGCGACGTGCGATGGTTTCTTCTTCCGCGATAAGCACGTCATCGTCGTCGGTGGCGGTGACTCCGCAATGGAAGAGGCAACCTTCTTGACGAAGTTCGCGTCAAAGGTCACTGTCGTTCACCGCCGCGATCAGCTGCGTGCGTCTAAGGCGATGGCCGATCGCGCGCTGGCCAATGAGAAGATCGAATTCGCGTGGAACTCCGTTGTCGAAGAGGTTCTGGGCGATTCGGCCGTGACCGGTGTTCGTTTGCGCTCCACCGTCGATGACTCGACTCGCGTTCTTGATGCCGATGGCGTTTTCGTTGCCATCGGTCATCTTCCCCGCACCTCGCTGATCGCCGATCAGGTGGCGCTGGACGAGGCGGGCTACATCGTGGTCAACGATCCGGGGACCGCGACCAACCTCCCGGGTGTTTTCGCCTGCGGTGATGCCGTTGACCATACCTATCGTCAGGCGATTACCGCTGCGGGTTCCGGTTGCCGTGCTGCTCTTGATGCGCAGCACTGGCTCGAATCTCAGGTGTAAGTATTGAAGGCCTTCGGTTTCCTGAGCTTTGGACACTACGCACGGGACGGAAGGCGCGGACTGAGCGGGCGCGATGCCCTTCATCAGGCAATCGAGTTATCTGTTGCCGCTGATGATCTTGGAGTGAATGGAGCCTACTTCAGGGTTCATCACTTTGCGCCTCAGGGGGCTTCCCCTATACCGCTTCTTTCTGCGGTTGCAGCACGGACGGCACATATTGAAGTGGGTACCGGCATTATCGATATGCGCTAGCACATGTCTGAGTCGTGACGTTCGATGCCACCCCTATCGTTTGTGGGCACGCGCTGCGCGCAGCCCGTTGGCGATAACGACGACCTCGGCGACCTCGTGGACGAGGACGACCGCGGCCAGGCCGAGCACGCCGGTGATGGCCAGCGGCGGCAGCACGGCGATGATCGCCAGGGACAGCACGATGTTCTGGTTCATGATCGCCCGGCCGCGGCGGGCATGCCGCAGCGCCTGCGGGATCAGGCCGAGGTCGTGCCCGGTGAAGGCGACGTCGGCAGACTCGATCGCGGCGTCGGAGCCGGTCGCGCCCATCGCGATGCCCACAGTCGCACCGGCCAGGGCGGGGGCGTCGTTGATGCCGTCGCCGATCATCGCGGTCGGCGACGTCTCCGAGAACCCGGCGACGATGCGAGCCTTGTCCTCGGGACGCAGCTCGGCGTGCACGTCGCCGATCCCGGCCAGCTTCGCCAGCGCAGCAGCGGTGCGGGAGTTGTCGCCGGTGAGCATGCTCACCTCGACGCCCTGGTCGCGCAGGGTCCGCACGACCTCGGGGACCTCGGGGCGCAGCTCGTCGCGGACGCCGATCGCCCCGGCCAGGAAGCCGTCGACGGTGACGAGCACGCAGGTCTGCCCCTCGGCCTCCAGGTCCTCGACCCGGGCCTTGAGCGGACCGGCGTCGATCCAGCGCGGACTGCCCACCGCCACCCTGCGGCCGTCGACCAGGCCACCGATGCCGTGCCCGGCCTCCTCGGCCACGTCCTGCGCGGCGGGGGTTCCCCGGCCCGCGGCGGCGATGGCGGCGGCGAGTGGGTGCGTCGAGTGCTGCTCCACGGCGGCAGCCCAAGCAAGCACCTGCGCATCGTCGAACCCATGGGCGGCGACGATGGCGGTTACCTCGGGCCGGTTGCGGGTCAGAGTGCCGGTCTTGTCCACGGCCAGGTGCCGGATGCCGCCGAGGCGCTCGAAGGCGGCCCCGCTCTTGATGACGACGCCGAACTTGGTCGCCGCGCCGATCGCGGAGACCACGGTGACGGGCACCGCGATCGCCAGCGCGCAGGGGCTGGCCGCGACGAGGACGACCAGGGCGCGGGTGATCCAGGTCTCCGGGTCGCCGAGCAGGGACCCGAGCACGCCGACGAGGACGGCGAGGACCATCACGCCGGGCACCAGCGGGCGGGCGATCCGGTCAGCGATCCGGGCTCGGTCGCCCTTCTCGGCCTGGGCCTGCTCTACCAGCTCCACGATCGTGGTCAGCGAGTTGTCGGTGCCCGCGGCGGTCGCCTCGACCTCCAGCACGCCGGCGCTGTTGATCGCGCCCGCCGACACCGCTTCTCCGGGCGCGACCTCGACCGGGATTGATTCACCGGTGATCGCCGAAGTGTCCAGGCTCGACCGGCCCGAGCGGACCAGCCCATCGGTCGCGACCCGCTCGCCAGGGCGGACCAGCAGCACGTCGCCGACGGCGATCTCCCTGGCCGGGACCGAGGCGGAGGTCCCGTCGCGCAGCACGGTCGCGGTCTCCGGCACGAGCTTCAGCAGCGCGCGCAGCCCGCCGCGGGCGCGGTCCATCGCCTTGTCCTCCAGGGCCTCGGCGATCGAGTAGAGGAACGCCAGCGCGGCCGCCTCCTCGACGTAGCCGAGGATCACCGCGCCCACGGCGCTGATCGTCATCAGCAGCGCGATACCGAGCTTGCGCTTCACAACGAGATTCCGGATCGCACCGGGCACGAACGTGTACGCGCCCAGCAGCAGGCCCGCCCAGAACGCGACCAGCGCCGCGACGTGCAGCCCCGACCACTCCAGCACCAGGCCGGTGCCAAACGCGACCCCGGAGAGGATCGGCACCACCAGGCCGGGGTCGCGCCACCACGGGCGCTCGGTCTCCTCTGCCTCTTCAGCGGCGTTGGTGGTCGGCTCGTCGCATCCGCAGGCGGCGCTCACGAGGCGTCCTCGGAGCTGCTCGGACCGCAGCAGCCGGGCACCGAGCAGTGCGGGTCGATGCACGGGGCGCTCTCATCCACCGCCAGCGTCACGTCCATTAGCGCCGTCAACGCCGCGGCCAGGTGCGGGTCGGCGATCTCGTAGCGGGTCTGCCGCCCCTCGGGCTCAGCGACCACGATGCCGCAGTCGCGCAGACAGGTCAGATGGTTGGACACGTTCGAGCGGGTCAGCCCCAGCTCGCGCGAGAGCACGGCAGGGTGGCTTGGACCGTCAAGCAGGGACATCAGGATCCGGGAGCGCGTCGGGTCGGCCATGGCCCGGCCGAGCCGGTTCATGACGTCGAGGCGCGAAGCAATAGTCAGCATGCACTGAACTATACAGTGATGGCTGACTAATAGTCCAGTTGGGATTCCAGGAAAATCTTTCGATCATCAGCAACTTCGCCAAATATGTGGCACCTGAGCTCGGTTGGGTTCCTGCTGATCAGGGTCTTCCAACGGGCTACCCAATTGATTAAGTCCGCGGCACTTAGCTATCGCGGGGTCCCAGATAAGACATCTGCCTGCGAAAGCTGAGGTCTCTGGACGGCTGACTTGCCGGTGCTTTTGTAGGGGCAAAAGCACCGGCACGTCATTCCACCAGCGCCATTGCAAGTGGAAGCTCAGCCCGGTCGAAACCCTGACCTCCCAACCAGTGCCTTTATTTTAATCCCGACTAAACGATAAAACCTGGGAAAATGTGCATTGAGCGATGCATATTTTCCCAGGTCAGAGGCTGTTTAATGCTGATTAAGGTGCAACCTTAAAGTGCTCTTTTTGTGCCGTATTAATTCAGTTATTCCCCTCGTGAAGATCACTCAATAGTTTACGACGCAAGGGTCCTGTGGCCTCGGAAGCCAACATAATCAGCCCGATGCCCAGCACAGTCATACCCACCAAAATCAGCATCGGGGCGAGTCCAGCACTCAGGGCCATAATCGGAGACATAAAGACAATGCCCAAACTCATTGCTCCGCCGATCATGAGCAGTGCCGGAAGCAGAATTTCAATCCTGCGCGCACGATCCATAAAGTTTCGGGGTGAGCCCATGAATTCCAAGGCTTTCATCTGCTCAACGGAATCAATGACGCGAATGGCTTGATTGATCGCAGTCGAAATTGCACCCAAAGCCATAGTGATACCAAAAGTCAGAAGCATTCCCGTGCGAATATCCGACACGAGGATCCTCTCGACCTCCTGCATATCCCCCGTACTGCTCACGATCGAGCTGAAGATTGGCATGAGCACACCGACAATGAAGGCGACCAGGGCAACCGCACCGAAAGACCTCCAAACGCTCTTTGGATCATCAGCGATACGACGACCCGCAAGAAGCATCTGAGGAGTGCGCGCAAGACTTGCCATGGCATTGCCCAGAAGGGATATCGAAAAAGCTCCCACGACATTAACCAGCGCAAAAATCACGCCAAGGAATCCCAAGAACAACCCGAAGGCAATCGCCGACCCCAGCTGCATCATAAACTGAGCAACAATCACCCAGCCTATGATCAGAACAAGCATCAGAGTCAGCCACAGTGCTGAAACCTTCGCCCCCTCAGTACGACGCGTGACACCCAAGGGGGTAATTGCCACTTTACGCATCGCAAGCATCGACGAAGCTGCGGCCAGCACAATCATCAGTACGGCCTCGGCAAGGAGGACAAGGGGACCGACCCACATTTCGTGAACTCCGATGCGCTCACCCTGGAAGGAAATCAGCTGCCACACCGGCAAAAGTGCGCCGTATAGAGCGGTACCACACACCACACCAATGGCTGCATAGACCGCGGTCTCGATCAGACACGCAAGATGCGTTTTTGCAGGCCCTAATCCCATGAGGCGGAGAACCGCTAAATCCCGTGCGCGTCGACTCATTCCCAGACGCGCAGCGGCCGCGCCCATGCTCAGAGTCGGGACGATCATCAAAAGTCCCGCAAAGCACGCCAGCAAGACATAAAAGCCACCCATTCCCTCGAAGCCTTCTGGCAGGTCATAGGTACGCGAGAAGAACATCAGAACCCCACCCGTGACAGAAAGAAGAATTGCGTGGGGAAGGGCGAAAGCCAAAACTGTCAGAATTGAGGTCGCGCGATCACGAGAACCCAGGACTGCGCGTGCCGCAGTGAGTATTGTGCTCATCGAGACACCTGCTGATCGATCAGGCCGTCTCGCATGTGGATTTCATGCGGAAGCCGCGCGGCCACCGAAGGATCATGGGTCACCAGAATCAAGCTCGCCCTGGTGCTTTGGCAGGCATAGGTCAGCACACCCATGACCTCCTCGCCGGTGCTTTGATCCAAAGCGCCCGTCGGTTCATCGGCAAAGACAACTTTGGGATTGGTAATCAGCGCGCGCCCAATCGCAACGCGCTGCGCCTGACCACCGGAGAGTTGGCCGGGCCGGTATGGACCTGCACCCTCCAGCCCCAGATTCACCAGGATCTGCTGTGCGCGGGCAATGGCCTCTTTACGCGCAACTCCCGCCAGCATCAGGGGCATTGCAATATTTTCCTGGCAGGGAAGTTCTGGAAGCAGCTGCCCATCTTGGAACACGAAACCAAAGTGCTTGAGGCGGAGTTCTGAAATCGCTCCCTCACTCAGTTGTGTGATTTCAGTACCATCCAGGGTGATACTTCCCGTCGTCGGTCGCAGCACTCCCGCCAAGCAGTGTAAAAGCGTGGTCTTTCCGCAGCCCGAGGGCCCCATAATTGCCAATTGACTGCCCTGGGGGATCGATAGGCTGACTCCCGCGAGCGCCTGAACTGTATTTCCGCCGCGTTGATAGAGTTTCGTGAGCCCGTTGACAACCATTCCCGAGGCCGTGGATGCATAAGGAGCTTGTGGCGCGCCTGCGCCCTGCTGCAGTGGTGAAGTCATGGTTTAAGTCTGCGCTTTGCTGGCCTTTTGTACCATGAGGTAAGGCCCTGATTGGCCCCTGGTTTTTCCTAGGGGATGTACCCTTGTAAACAATCAATGACACACCATCACCGCGCCGCTGCCAAGGAGGGCCAGTGCTCACTCTGAGCCAACATATCGACCAGATCCTCGGGATCTTGCTTGCTCTATTCCTTTCCTCTCTGATCGGTTTGGAACGTCAAGCCCGTGGAAAGAGCGCTGGTCTTCGTACTGATGCAATTGTCGGTATGACCTCAGCCCTTCTCATGGTCGTCTCGAAGTACGGTTTTAATGACGTGCTTGCGGCCGATCTTGTGCGCGTCGATCCCTCTCGCGTCGCCGCGCAGATCGTTTCCGGAATTGGCTTCCTTGGCGCGGGTATTATTCTGACCCGCTCGGGAGCAGTCCGAGGCCTGACCACTGCCGCAACCGTATGGGAGACTGCCGGAATTGGTATGGCATGTGGTGCAGGTTTGTGGATCGCGGGAACCGCTGTCACATTGATGCACTTCATTGTTGTTTTTGCACTGACACCTCTTTCACGCCACATCGGTCCCCATGCTCCCCGCCGTCCCAACACGATTGTTTTGGAGTTGGTCTTCGATCCTGGTCAAGGGGTCATGCGTCGCGTTTTGAGTGTGATGACAGATTCGAAGTGGCGCGTTTCCGAAGTCCGATCTGACACCGAGGGTAAGCGCGGACATGCATTCATTGAGACGACGACCGCCGACCGTGTTGCGCTGCCCGCGCTAATCGCCACAATCTCTGATCTTCCCGGCATCTATTCCGTTGAGGAAGCGGACCCGCACGGCGCAGACTAAGCGTCCACGGCCTCGGCGCTTATGTCACGACAGTCGTTTTAGTGGCACACTTAGATACGTGTGTCCTTCGACATACTTCTATAGAAAGGTTCGCTAATGTCTCAGGATCCTCAGTCGCAGGGAAATCGACTCGACCCGTGGTTTGATGCCTACGCTGATCGAGCTCATAACCTGCGAGCTTCTGAGATTCGCGCGCTGTTTTCTGTCGTCTCTCGCCCCGAGGTCGTCTCTCTTGCCGGCGGTATGCCGAATTTGAAGGACCTTCCCCTCGAGAGCCTTGCAGAGACTGCGAAGAGCTTGATCTTGACCTCTGGCGCTCAGGCCCTGCAGTACGGTTCCGGCCAAGGCTGGGAGCCTCTGCGTGAGCAGCTGGTGAGCGTGATGACCTATGACGGAATCATTGGCGCCGACCCCGACGACGTGGTGATCACTACCGGTTCACAGCAAGCCCTGGACCTGATGGCAGAGCTTTTCATTAACGCCGGTGACGTTGTTTTGGCTGAGTCTCCTTCGTATGTGGGCGCTCTGGGGTGTTTCCGTGCCCGCCAGGCCGATGTTGTTCACGTTGATATGGATGAAGATGGTCTGATTCCCGAGGCCTTGGAAGAGACGATCCGTCGCCTGAAGTCCGCCGGTCGCGCCATTAAATTCCTCTACACGATTCCGAATTTCCAGAACCCTGCTGGCGTGACCTTGACCCTTGAAAGGCGTCAACGTATCGCAGAGATTTGTATGCGTGAGCATGTGCTGATTTTGGAAGATAATCCCTACGGTTTGCTTGGCTTCCATTCGGATCCACTGCCCGCTATTCATTCTTTCTCTCCCGAGGGTGTTGTCTACTTGGGCTCGGTTTCTAAGATGTTTGCTCCCGGTATGCGTATTGGATGGGCACTCGCTCCCCACGCTATCCGCGCAAAGCTGATCTTGGCCTCGGAAGCAGCCATTTTGTCTCCGGGCATGTTCGGGCAGATGTTCTTGTCCAGCTATCTGAACAATTACGACTGGTATGGCCAGGTCAAGGTCTACCGGGCCATGTACGCCGAGCGCTGCAAGGCGATGTTGGATGCTCTTGATGAGTACATGCCCGAGTGCTCGTGGACGAAGCCTGTCGGTGGTTTCTACACCTGGGTCACTTTGCCAGAAGGCTTGAATGCTCGCAGCATGCTTCCCCGCGCCGTAAAGGCCCAGGTTGCCTACGTTTCGGGTACCGCGTTCTACTATGACGGTCGCGGCACTGACCACATGCGTCTGTCCTTCTGCTATCCGGAACCGGATCGTATTCGCGAGGGTATCCGTCGCCTTGCTGGGGTTGTTAATGCCGAAAAGCAATTGGTCGACATGTTCGGCGTTGCCCCCGAAGAAGATGCTGAATTTTTAACTAACCGTCATGACGGTTCCGTTCATACCGAAGACTGACAAGGAGATACCCTCATGTCCGCTCAATCTTTGAAGGTCCTTATTGTCGCCGGAGGTCTGACCCACGAACGTGATGTTTCCGTACGTTCGGGGCGACGTGTTGCAAATTCGCTGGTCAATCAGGGTTTTGCAGCCAAGGTTGTTGATTTCGATCAAAACCTTCCCTCTGCAATTTCGTATTTTCGGCCCGATGTTATTTGGCCGCTCGTGCATGGCTCCATCGGTGAAGATGGATCTTTGCAAACCCTGCTTGAAGGAACCGGAATTCCTTACGTGGGTTCAACGCCTGCCCAGGCGATGCTTGCTTCGAACAAGCCCACTGCGAAGGCTTTGGTTGGTTCCGCGGGGCTTGATACCCCCGGGTGGATTGCCCTTCCCCAGCTGCTTTTCCGTCAGCTTGGTGCACAGAATGTCCTGAAGATGATCGAGGCCGGACTGACCTTCCCCTTGGTCGTTAAGCCTTCCTCGGGTGGATCAGCCCTGGGTATGTCAAAGGCTTACGATGCCGGTGATCTACGTTCAGCAATGGTCGATGCCTTCTCTTATGAAGAGCACGTCATGCTTGAGCGCTATGTTGCCGGACGTGACATTGCTGTTTCGGTGATCGATTTAGAAGATGGGCCCCTTGCGTTGCCTCCCGTTGAGGTAGCCACCGATGATGGGCACTACGACTACGAAGCTCGCTACACAACTGATGAGAGTGAGTACTTTGTGCCTGCCCGGCTGAGCGACGACGAGATGACCGATGTGCAGTCTGCAGCCATCCAGATTCACGAGCTTTTGGGCCTGCGTGATCTCTCCCGTATTGACTTCATTGCTGATGAAGACGGAAACTTCTGGTTCATCGATGCGAATGTTTCGCCCGGTATGACTGATACATCGCTATTCCCTCAGGCTGCCGAGGCAACGGGTTCTTTCGACGAGATCTGTGCATCTATTGTCGAGTACGTCGCGCAGCGCAGGTAACTGCACTCTGCCAGACGAATCTAGCTTTATAGTTTCGAGCTACAAGTTTGGGGCTACACCGCGATGGTGTAGCCCCAAACTTTATTCTCAAGCTTTTAAAGAATGCCCAGCTTCTTCAAATCTTCTCGGATAGTATCTGCGTTTTCCCAGGTCAGCGCAGGTATATCAAGATACTCCGCAGCCTTGACGTACTCGGAACGATCGTCAATGTAGAGAAGTTCCTGCGGCTCTCTTTGGGACGAAGCAAGTGCCTCTCGATAGATCCCTCTATTCGGTTTTGTCATACCGACATGCGAGGAGAAGATCATCGGTCCATTGATATACCGTTGCGCCCAAACGCTTTCCATTACTACTGATGCGTGCGTTGCGGGCATGTTCGTGAGCAAGCCTAGGTGATACCCCGCGCTTCTCAGGTCGCTGAGTAGATGCGCCGCGGCTTCGTCGATAGCGTGCATTCGCGAAGCATCAGCGGTCACCAGCTTGCGGACTTGATCTTCTGAGGGTTGGGGTAGGCCGCAATCTCCTGAAACCGAATCCCAGAAGTCTAAATCTGACATTCCTTCGTCATATGTGTCGCGATGTGCCCACACGGCTTTGTCGACCAGCGACACGCATTCTGCAGATTCATCAAGGCCAATGATCGACGCAAATTCTCGTGGGTCTGGACGTTGACTAACTAATACTCCTCCAACATCGAAGAAAATCAGTTCGGTATTGAGCTCGTCAGTCATGTATGTCAACCTCCGCTTCTATTCTCTCCCATGACTGCCGATTCAACAAAATTGGCCAGAGTAACTCTCACGTTCAATACTGGTGCAATTCCTCCGCATTAATGTTGAATACTCGCGAGCGAGATTGGATAGAAGCTCACTGACCCCAAGTTCTACGCATCCTTACGGAATAATAGTGCGGCTTGCCGCTGCCCACTTGATCTTCGCTCCAGTTATTTCAACCGAGCACTTAACCAGCTGTAACGATACCTTCTTACGCTAATCGTCCTAGCTTCATAGCTTCATAGCTTCATAGCTTCATAGCTTCATGCGAAGCATAATTCCGGGAAGCTATGACTCTTGCTGATTTCAAACACTATGGGCGATGTTTCACGTGAAACATCGCCCACTAGTTTGTGATCGGCGGAGGCTGGGTATCTAGAATGGATCGCTACCCGTTCACCTGCGAATTATTAGCCGCGCTATTGCCTGTTCGCATGCGGGAGGAGAAGATCAGCAAGCCGCTGCAGATCGTCCGAGCCGGCAAACTCGATGATGATCTTTCCCTTCCTCTTACCTTCGGAGACGGTTACGCGCGTATCCCAGGCATCCGCAAGTACCTGGCTCATGTGCTCTCCGAGCGGAGATGAAACCTTAATACGCTTCAGCGAAGGCTTCGAAGGACGCTGTACTGAGCCAAGGCGAACTAGTTCTTCAGTAGTGCGAACCGACAAGCCTTCAGCGATGATCCTATTAGCGAGGATCTCCATATCTTCAGAAGTAGGCAGGCCAAGAAGTGCACGCGCGTGCCCTGCGGACAAGACCTGTGCGGAAACCTTCTTTTGCACCGAGGGCGGGAGTTTCAGCAGACGCAGGGTATTCGCAATTTGCGGACGAGAACGTGCGATCTTCTTCGAGAGTTCTTCCTGCGTAGCCCCAAAATCAGCCATGAGCTGCTGATATGCAAATGCTTCTTCCAAAGGATTCAGCTGAGCTCGATGCAGATTCTCAAGCAGAGCATCACGGAGTAGGTCTTCATCTTCAGTGTGTCGAACGATCGCGGGGATTGTATCCAAGCCAGCAAGTTCGCTTGCGCGTAAACGCCGTTCGCCCATAATGAGTTCGTAACGAGCCTCCGGTTTTTCCTCAAGGAACCCCTTCAGTGCCTCAGAAGGTTGCTCGTTCAGGGGAATCCGTCGAACAACAATCGGCTGCAAGACGCCAACTTCTCGAATCGAAGCTGCCAGTTCATTCAGGTCGTCCTCGTCGAAGACTTGGCGAGGCTGACGCGTATTTGGAACGATTTGCTCAAGCGGGATTTCTGCGAACGTGGCACCAGGCACCTGCATCAAATCCGATGTTTCACGTGAAACATCATCACCTATACGCGCTGAAGTACTCGCATCAGACTCATGCATTTTCGTTTGAGCGGAACGAGAAGAGCCGAAAGATTGAGCCGAAGCAGTAGTGACAGGCGCACCTGAGGTAGCCGCGATCTTCTCATCATCAGCACTGATACTCGCTGCAGTGTGTGCACGCGCCTTAGACCGAGCCGATGACTTGGACTTCACCGATGCTGACTTAGCGCTTCGCGATTTTGGTTCCAACAACTCACGAGCGGAACCACCACGCACCGTTCCCGACGACTTACGCTCACCAGGAAATAGAACATCGAGAGGTCGCTTAGCCACATCTTCGGGTTTCTCAGTTTGGGCAGGGGGGATGAGTGCACCCAAACCACGCCCTAAACCTGTACGTCGTTGGGACTTATGAGTCGATTCTGATTGCTCGGCCATGCACACTTACCAATCTCGCGAATACTGAATGTTGACTCCATTGTTTCACGTGAAACACCAAAATGTGTATCAAGCAAGCAAAAACGCGTTTTCACAGACGCGTTCTCCTGAGAAAAAGAATCAGGGCTCAATTGCCTTCTATAAGACGATCAAAACCCTGAAAAAATGAATTTAGAGAACGAAACGAAATATCACTTCGCCAGACGATGACTCAGCTCGTACGCAGCCTTGCGATAGGCAAGTGAGCCGGCACCGTTCGGATCATAAGTGATCACGCTCTGGCCATAACTTGGTGCTTCAGAAACGCGAACCGAACGAGGAATGACAGTCTGCAATGTCTGCTCGGGGAAGTGTGAACGTACCTCATTTTCAACTTCCTCAGATAAGCGCGTACGCTTGTCGGCCATCGTAAGCAGCATAGTTGAAACATGTAGTTTCGGGTTGAGGTCTGCACTGATGCGATCAATGGTCGACCACAGCTGACTCAAACCTTCAAGCGCGTAGTACTCAGTCTGAATCGGAATCAAAACCTCATCAGCTGCGAGCATCACGTTCAAGGTCACCAGACCAAGCGAGGGCGGACAATCAATAAGGACCAGATCAATCTGCTGATATGCCTGAACGAAGTACTCAACGGCATCAGCAAGACGAAACTCTCGACGCTCGAGATCGACAAGCTCAATTTCCGCACCTGAAAGATCGATAGTAGCCGGGCACACCCACAGGTTATCCATCTCGGGGCAGGCCTGAAGAACCTCACCGATCGTCAATTGACCGGTAATGACCTCATACGTCGAAGGTGTCCCAGGACCGTGAGCAATGCCAAGAGCACTCGAGGCGTTACCTTGAGCGTCTGCATCGATAACAACAACCTTCAGACCGGCCTGCGCGAAAGAGGCCGCAAGATTGACAACCGAAGTCGTCTTACCAACGCCACCCTTCTGATTCGCTACCGCAATGACACGTGTCGAAGCGGGTACACCAAACTCCGCCTTCTCAAGGAACTCTCGATCCTGGAAATTCCGCGTAATTTGGTCCGAAAGTGGGGTATCGCCGGCCATAAAACACAAGCCTTTCTCACACGTCAATGACACAAGTGTAGGCAGTCATGCCCGCGGGAGAAAACCGAGGACACACCCGGGGAAAAGAAATGAGGAATTAGGAACGAAGCCTCTTCGCAACAACGACGTAAGTCGAATCGTCTTCCATGACCGAGGGGACCTCGTGGATCTGAGCACTCAGGTGATGACGCTTCAACTCAGCCGCAGCGGCCTCGACTTCTTCACCCGCACGGCGTCCCTTAAGAGCGACAAGAGAACCACCGGGAGCAATAAGTTTTGAAGTCATACGCACGAGCTTCGTCATATTCGCCAATGCACGTGAGGTCACCACATCGGCCTTGCCCTTACCGCGCAGTTCCTCTGCTCGAGCCTGATGAATACTGACATTGTCCAAACCAAGAGTATCCACAACATCAGCGAGCCATTCGCAACGTCGCGCCATGGACTCGGCAAGATGGACATCAAGATCTGGGCGACAAATCGCAATGACAATCCCAGGGAAACCCGCCCCAGAACCGACATCCAAAATCTGCCCCTTCTTGGGAAGAAAATCCAAGACAGCGGCAGAGTTCACCAGGTGCCTCGACCAGAGTCGGGGGAGCTCACGCGGACCGATCAGCCCGCGGAGCTCACCTTCCTCAACAAGCATGTTCGCAAACTCGGCAATGTCTGGGTAGGCCAAACCGAAAAGCTCTCGAACCTCAGGTCCGCGAACCTCAAGCTCAAGGTCATTTTCGGCCTCGCGAGGGGAATTACCGAGCGCGTCCACTCAGGCCTCCTCGGCCTCGTCGGCAGAGTCAGTATCGGCGTCAGTATCCTCAGCAGGAAGGATCACAACGCGACGACGGGGCTCAACACCCTCGGACTCACTGCGAAGACCCTCGGAAGCAACAACGTCGTGGCAAACCTTGCGCTCAAAGGGGTTCATGGGCTCAAGCTTCTGAGGCTCACCGGTCGCACGAAGTCGCGCAATTGCCTCGTGAGTCAGGTCCTGAAGATCAGCCTTACGATCGGCACGGAAGCCCGCAATATCAAGCATCAGGCGCGAACGCTCACCAGTTTCGGTCTGAACAGCAAGGCGCGTGAGTTCCTGAAGGGCATCGACGACTTCACCGTCTTCGCCAACAAGGTGATCCAGAGCAGAGGGATCTTCCGAAATGATTTCTACAGATGCGCGGCCATTCTCGACATCAATTTCGATGTCGCCGTCGAGGTCCGCAATATCCAGCAGTTCTTCCAAGTAATCGGCAGCGAGCTCGCCTTCTTCCTCAAGGCGCGAGAGCTCGTTTGTCGTTTCTTCGCTCATGTTTATCCTCCGTAGGGGTTTGATGCCTCAGGCATCGAATGGTCTATGGGCGCCTCAGCGCTTCTTCTTCTTTGCAGCGGCGCGGCGAGCCTTGCGGCGTTCCTGGCGCTTGCGCTCGAGCTCTGCGGCTTCAGCATCTGACGAGGCCTCGGAAGAGGCAGTCTGTCCGCCACGAGCGCGAACCTGACGCTGGGCCTCTTCACGCTTAGCGGCAGCCTCACGACGTTCTGCTGCGCGCTCAGTCGCAACCTTGACACCCTTCATCCAGACCTCATCAGGAAGGGTCGTCCACTCTTGCATGGACAGGTTGCGGTAAACAGAAACGATCTCTCCGGCACTCATGGCCTCCGGGAAATCAGAGGCGATCTTCTGACGCTTGGCGCGGCTGCGAACCTCGGTCAGCGTGGTCTCGTTAAGCGCCTTAAGTTCATCGGAACCATCGGCCAGTTCGCGACGCTTCTCGTCGTAGTCCGCGAAGAAGGGACGTGCCCACGACTGGTAGGCATCCTGACGCTTGGCCAGGAGTTCGTTGTAGGCAGCAGAGTTGGGGTTCGGCATATTGCGAATGACCCACAGCATCTGCAGGTAGGCCCAAATACCAGCAGTGGTCGTGTAGATAACAACACCCATCTGGAAGAACAAGCCCGAGAAGATGAACATGAAGGGCATGAAGTACATCATCATGCGCTGCGAACGGACCATCGGGTTGCTCGGGTCCTGGTTCAGCGGCATGTTCTTCGACATCGTCAGGCGTATGGTCAGGAACTGGCTGACGACCATAACGATGATGAAAATGACGAAGACCAGGGTCGGCAGCGACATGAGCTGCGAGTCGCGAATGGTATGTGACAGCGGGACGCCGAAGACCTGGGATGCATCGATCTCGCTTGCGACCGACTGGGTGATCGGACCCAGTGAATCGATGTGGCGCGAACCGACCGAGTAGGTGTTTTCAGCAAGTGCGTGGATCGCGTAGATCGCGCGGTACATTGCGAAAAGGACCGGCAGCTGAACCAGCATCGGCAGGCAGGACGCGAAGGGGTTGACTCCGTACTTCTTATTAAGTTCAGAGATTTCCTGCTGCATCCGTTGGCGCGAGGCGACGTCGGTCTTTCCCTTGTACTTCGCCTGAATCTTCTGCATTTGGGGCTGAACAATGGAGGTGCCCCTCATACTCTTCAGCTGCTTGAGGTACAGCGGAATGATGAGCACGCGCACAAGGACGGTCAGCAGGATGATGGAGATAATCCATGCAAGTCCTGCACCTGAACTCATTCCAACAAGCAGAAGCAAGTCGTGAATTCGAATCCACAGCCATGCGACTGCGACAACGAAGGGATAGAGAATGGAATCCACAGGAGATCTCCTTATGATGCGCGGGGGACACCGCTCGTGTCCGCGTGATGCTCGGCTCCTGCCGAGAAGTCTTGATTATTCATGCCCATGACGGGCCGTGCCCAGGGATCGTCGTATCCGGCCCAATCTGCCGGAGGAACCCAGGCCTCGCCAGTCCACTTGCCGCGTGCGGGAACTTCATCGACCCCGCCCAGGCTCCACGGATTACAACGAAGAATGCGCCACACAGCCAGGATTGTCCCTTTGACGAGGCCGTGGGTGTGCAATGCGCCCAAGGCATAGCTTGAGCAGGTGGGGTAGTAGCGACAACGCGGGGCAAACATCGGAGAGATGAAACGCTGGTAGAAGCGCACGGGAAGAATGGCAATGTAGGCAAAAGGAGAGCTCATAGGCGACCTCCCTCCCGATGATCCCATTTCTTCCATGCGCGGCGAAGAACTTGGTCTAATTCTTCCCCAAGTTCGCACGAGCTTGCACCCAGGGCGTCATGCTTAACGCGAACAACGACACGTGCGCCCTGAGGAAGTGCGCCCAAGCGTTCTTTCATGAGGTGACGCAATTGCCGCTTAACTCGGTTACGTCCAACCGCTCGTTTAATTTGGCTTTTAGGTACGACGAAACCGACGAGGCGTGAATCACTATCCTCGTCGGTTCGACAATGCACAATGAGCCTTTGCTGACCCGCGCGCGATCCGCTTCGGATTGCGAGGCGGAAGTCCGCTGGATTCACCATGCGGTTCGAGCGGGGCAACACCTCGCGAAAGCTCAGGCGGAGAGGCGGGCGCGGCCCTTGCGACGGCGTGCAGCCAGGATTGCGCGGCCAGCGCGGGTGCTCATACGCAGGCGGAAGCCGTGCGTCTTCGAACGACGACGGTTGTTCGGCTGATAAGTCCGCTTGGTGGTCACTGATATCTCCTCGAATTGGTCATGGACAGTGTGCGCCGCAATTAGGCACACATACGAACTGACAGCCTACGGGTTTTTGGCCGTTCCGTCAACGAAAGAGCGCCGTACCACACCAAATCCACACCTGTGGAAGCAGGTGTGGATAAATTGGGGGTTAGTTATCCACATCCAAAGTTATCCACAGAGCTGTGGACAAGGGTCTTTTCTTTTTGGCACAAGGGGGAGGTGTTGTAACTACACAAATGTCATTTGGGGATTAAATATCCACAGGTCTATCCCCAGCTGTGGAAAACATGACATGCTTGTAAAGTTATCGGTGGATAATGATTCGCAACCGATATCATTTCTCGTGTCCTATCTCACGTCAGCTTTCGGAGGTTCCCGTGTCGATCGATGCCCTTACTCAGGCTTGGTCTGAGGCACTGTCGCAAAACTCAGATCAGCTGGGACCCGCAGCCATGTCTTTCCTTCGTTCAGCAAAGCCGCTGGGCGATATTGACGGCACGATCCTCATCGCAGTTCCCAATGACTTCGCAAAAAAGTGGATTGAAAACAACGGTGCAAATGATCTCACGCAGGCACTTGCTGCAATTCTTGGTCGAAGTGTTCGACTGGCAGTGACCATCGACCCCACTTTGGATGCACAAGAAGAAGCGGTAGAGCAAACCTCCTCCACGGCCTCGGAAATTGCAGAAAACAGCGCGACTTCCTCACAGGCCGAGCCCGCCCATTCATCCTCTTTGTCTCAGGCTTCTGCACAGCTCAGCCAAACTTCCGGCAGCAAGGGAAGCCCGCAACTTGCAATCGATACCGCAAGCACGCATCTCAATCCCAAGCACACTTTTGACACCTTCGTTATTGGTCCTTCAAACCGCTTCGCTCACGCTGCAGCTTTTGCGGTATCAGAAAGCCCAGGGCGTGCCTACAACCCGCTGTTCATTCACGGTGGTTCCGGGCTGGGGAAGACCCACCTAATCCACGCAATCGGCCACTACACGCTGTCACTTTTCCCGCAGATGCGTGTGCGCTACGTGAACTCAGAGGAATTTACCAACGACTTCATTAACTCGGTGCGTGAAGAGAGCATTGAGGAATTCCAGCGGCGCTACCGCGAGGTCGACGTTCTGCTCATTGACGATATCCAATTCATTCAGGGCAAAGAGCGTACGGTCGAAGAGTTCTTCCACACCTTTAACTCTCTGTACAACGCGGGAAAGCAGATCGTTCTGACCTCAGACGTCCCGCCTCGCGAACTCGATCTGGAAGATCGAATCCGTTCGCGCTTCGCAGCGGGCCTTTTGGTCGACGTCCTTCCTCCCGACCTGGAAACCCGTATCGCAATCTTGCAAAAGAGGGCCAGTGCGGAAAATATCGAAGTTGATCCTCGGGTTTTGGAATACATTGCCCAGCGAATTTCCTCGAATATCCGCGAACTTGAAGGCGCCCTGGTGCGAGTTGCCGCCTTCGAATCCCTGTCGAAAGAACCGGTCACCGTTTCGATGGCAGAGATGCTTTTGAAGGACTTTGCTTCCGACCCCCAGGACACCGAGGTCACACCAACGCTGATTATGAGTCAGACCGCGACCTATTTCGGCGTGACGATTGACCAATTATCGTCCTCGGACCGTTCGCATGTCGTCGTCGAGGCACGTCAGATCGCGATGTACCTGTGTCGCGAACTCACCGATCTTTCGCTTCCGAAGATTGGCGCCGCATTTGGCGGACGCGACCACACAACCGTGATGCACGCAAATAAGAAGATTGTGGGGTTGATGGCGGAGAAGAGGGAAACCTTCAACTACGTCACCGAGTTGACCAACCGCATTAAGCAGGCAGCACGCCAGTCGGCGACTCTCAGCTAAAATCTAGGAGTTTCGGGGTGCAAACTTCCTTTCCACAGAAGCTGTGGAAACTGTGGTGAAACATCACCGATCGCTTGTGCATGACGCAGAGCAATTTGTGGAGAGAAAACAACAGAACAATTTTCTCCACAAAAACGTGTAGTTCGTTCACACACAGATTCACATATTCATCCACGAAAGAAGTGCTGTCATTTCACGGTAAAAATGGGTTTTCCACACAATCCACATAGCCGATGATGACGACGAACTTTAGTTCAAGACAAACAACAAAAAATCGCCAACATCAGTGAGGCCTCGAGCTCAGACTCGTGAAGGTGTAATTCTCAGTTTCCTTGAGGCCTACAGCCAGGTAAACTGACCACGGTATATCTACATTCAGTTCCAAGGAGAATCCATGAAGTTCACCGTCGCCCGCGACGTGCTTGCAGAAGCTGTTTCATGGACAGCGCGTGTACTTCCCACCCGTCCCGCAAGCCCCATCCTTGCTGGTATGCGAATCTCGGCTCAGGGTCAGGAACTGACTCTGTCCTCCTTCGACTACGAAGTTTCTGGAAACTCGCGTATTCCCGCCTCGGTTGATGAAGAAGGCGAAGTTCTGGTTTCCGGTCGACTTCTTGCAGATATTTCAAAGTCCCTGCCCAACAAGCCGGTCACCATCGAAGTTGATGGACAAAAAGTTTCCCTTTCCTGCGGTTCATCGCACTTCACCTTGGCAGTCATGCCTATCGACGAATACCCGCTTCTTCCCGCACAGCCTCAGGTTGCAGGTTCTGTAGATTCCCAAGTCTTCCAGCAGGCTGTTGCTCAGGTATCGATTGCAGCTTCTCGCGATGAAACCCTTCCGCTTCTTACCGCCGTCCGCGTCGAAATCGACGGCGATAACATCACGCTCTTGGCAACCGACCGCTACCGCCTGGCCATGCGTGAACTCAAGTGGGATTCGGTTTCCGATATGTCCGAAGCCGCACTGGTCAAGGCACGCATTCTTCAGGACGTCGCAAAGTCCATGACTTCGGGTGCAAAGGTTGAGATTGGTCTGTCGCAGGAATCTCAGCCGGGTGCTTCTTCGCTGATCGGCTTCCAAGCTGGTGGACGCCGCACGACATCGACCCTGATGGATGGTGACTACCCGCCGGTTCGCCGCCTCTTCCCGGAAACGACCACCATCCAGGCAATCGTCGAGCGTCATACTCTGCTCGAAGCAGTCAAGCGTGTTTCCTTGGTTGCTGAGCGCAAGACTAGTGTTCGCCTGTCCTTCTCCGATGGTCAGCTTGTTCTTGAAGCCGGCCAGGGTGATAACGCTCAGGCTTCTGAAGTTGTTCAGGCCCAACTTATGGGCGATGACATCGCGACCGCGTTTAACCCGCAGTACCTCAGCGAAGGTTTGTCGGTCATGGACACCGAGTATGTTCGCTTCGGTTTCACTCACCCGACTAAGCCCGCTGTCATCACCGGGCAGGAAAAGGCCGATGGTGGAGAGTCGACCGACTTCCGCTACCTGCTGATGCCGATCCGCTACGGAATCTGATCTGGAGTTTGTGTGCGAGTTTCGCACGTTGCGCTGGATGACTTTCGTTCATACCGTCATGCGGTAGTGGAGTTTGCGCCGGGAACAACAGTCCTTTTGGGCTCGAATGGCCAAGGGAAGACCAATCTTGTCGAGGCCGTTTCCTACCTTTCCGCATTCTCTTCCCACCGCGTGAGTGCAGAACAAGCCCTGGTGCGTTTACCGCTTTCCCCTGATGAACCTCAGCCCGGTGGGGCAGTTGTTCGGGTCAGGCTAGTGACCGCAGGTGAGCGCGAAACGGTTATTGAACTTGAGATTGTTCGTGGAAAAGCGAATAGGGCAAAAGTTAATCGCACCCAAGTTCGACCGCGCGAAGTTCTTGGCCTGCTCAAGAGCGTGGTGTTTTCGCCGGAAGATCTTCAAATTGTTCGCGGTGACCCGCAGGTTCGTCGTCAGTTCTTGGATGATCTCCTCATTCAGCAGCGCCCCTTGATTGCGCAGGTGAAGGCTGATTTTGACAAGGTTGCACGTCAGCGTGCGGCCTTGATGAAGAGTGCTCAAGCACAGGTACGCCGAGGTTTTACTCCCGACTTTTCAACAGTAGAAGTTTGGGACGACACCTTTGCTCAGCTCTCCGCACAGCTCAGTCTTGCGCGCGTGGGACTAGTCGACGAACTTCGCGGTCCCGCGGCCCATGCCTATGAGGAAATCGGTGGATCGCCTCGGAAATTGGATATCGAATTCCTTGCTTCCCAGGGGAATTGCCCGGTGGGTGGGGACGTTGCCACGATTGCGGGTGAACTCAAGGAAATTTTGGCCTCGTCACGCATGAAGGAAGCCGAAAGGGGAGTGAATTTATTCGGCGCACACCGCGACGATTTGAAGCTCACCCTTGGTGGGATGCCCGTGAAAGGTTATGCAAGCCACGGCGAGACATGGTCGGTTGCTCTTTCACTACGTTTGGGTGCTTTCGAGCTTCTTTCTCGAGATGGGGATACCCCGATTCTTATTCTCGATGATGTATTTGCAGAGCTTGATTCGTCGCGCAGAGCGGGATTAACCCGTATGATTACCGAAGCGGAACAAGTATTAATCACGGCAGCGGTCGCCGATGATGTTCCGCAAGAATTACATGCTCAGGTTCATGCAGTCCATTGGGATCCTGAGCTTGGAACGGTGGTCGGTGATGAGTGAATTTTCCGATTTCGAATACGCTTCTGCTGCACTACGACGTGTACAAGCCAGAGCGCAGGCCCAGGGCCACTACCGCGTTCCTCTGCGGTCACGACGCAGAAGCGTGAGTGGACAAAGTGAAGAATTTGCCGAGGAAATTTTGCTCGATGATGAGCAGGAAGCTTCGGAGGTCAACCTTAATCCTCAAGCTGATCCGGATGGCGAATTTAGCGCGCTGTCAACGATCGTTTCTCGGGCTGGAAGTCGCTGGATCAAAATGCCTGGAATGGCTCCGATGCGGCGAAAATACCGCGAGCCGAAAAAGCTGGGCCTGACAATTGATTCTTTAATTGCCTCGCGCGGGTGGCAGGAACACACGCGGGCGGGAGATCTGATGGCGCGATGGAGCGATATTGTCGGCGATGAAATCGCTGAGCACTGCTCCATTGAGATAATTGATGATCACCGCCTGATTGTTCAATGCGATTCCACCGCATGGTTTAAGCAACTTCAGCTACTTCTGCCGCGCCTGGAACGTACGATTGCCGAGGCCGTGGGTGAGGGTGTCGTGCAGCAGGTGATCTTGCGTCCACCGGCCTCTCCTTCGTGGAAAAAGGGCCGTTTATCAGTACCCGGGCGGGGTCCTCGCGATACCTACGCCTAGTTTCTGAACGTGTGACTGGTCACAGCCTCAAAAACGGCTATATTTCGCGGATAATTCCTGTGAGTGATTATCGCTCACAGCGGTGTCAATCAGGGCTTTCCCCCTGCCTTTTCGGTAGAATAGTAGCGGTTGTTTTATTGCTACTGCGCCATTTTCGGGCAGTGCACACCCATGCGGGTGAAGAATGAGGGGAGCCATTAGGTGGCTGAAACGCAAGAACCAACAGTCGATGACGGATCCGACGGCTACGGTGCGTCAGATATCACCGTCCTCGAAGGTTTGGAGGCGGTGCGTAAGCGCCCCGGTATGTACATCGGGTCAACCGGTGAGCGCGGCCTACATCACCTGGTGTATGAGGTTGTAGATAACTCCGTTGACGAGGCCTTGGCTGGCTACGCGGACCACATTGAGGTCACGATCCTGGCCGATGGTGGCGTTCGCGTCGTCGATAACGGACGCGGTATTCCCGTTGATGAGCACCCGACCGAGCACAAGCCAACGGTTGAGGTCGTCATGACCATCCTTCACGCGGGCGGTAAGTTCGGCGGAGGCGGTTACGCGGTTTCCGGCGGTCTTCACGGTGTGGGTATCTCGGTTGTGAATGCCTTGTCTACGCGTGTTGACACGGAGATTCGCAGGCAGGGATACGTATGGCGGATGTCCTTTGCTAACGGTGGCCACCCCATTACCGAATTGGTTCGTGGTGAAGAAACCACTGAAACCGGAACAACACAAACCTTCTACCCGGATCCCGAAATCTTTGAGACCACCGTCTTCGATTTCGAAACCCTGCGTCAGCGCTTCCAGCAGATGGCATTCCTCAACAAGGGACTGCGTATCACCCTGACCGATGAGCGCGAAACTGCCACGGATGAAGGCGATGAAATCGCCGGAGACGAGCAGGCCTCGGAAGAAAAGCACAAGGGATTCCGCCAGGTTTCCTACATGTATGAGCATGGCCTGCGTGACTACGTGGAATACCTGGATTCGGCAAAGAAGATCGAAACGATCAACGCCGACATCATTGACTTTGAAGCGGAAAACGACGAAGGCACCATGAGCGTGGAAATCGCCATGCAGTGGACCACGGCGTATTCCTCGTCGGTTCACACCTTCGCAAACACCATCAATACCACCGAAGGTGGCATGCACGAAGAAGGTTTCCGTACCGCGCTGACCTCCTTGGTGAACCGCTACGGCCGTGAAAAGGGCATCATCCGCGAGAAGGATGACAACCTGACCGGTGATGACGTGCGTGAAGGTCTGACGGCCGTTATTTCGATCAAGCTCACCGAGCCCCAGTTCGAAGGCCAGACCAAAACCAAGCTGGGCAACACCGAAGCGCGAACCTTCGTTCAGCAGCAGGTTTACTCCAAGCTCACCGACTGGTTCGATGCGCACCCGGCGGATGCCAAGGCCATTATCCAGAAGGGCCAGGCAGCTCAGGCAGCGCGCGTTGCCGCTCGAAAGGCGCGCGAAGCTACTCGCCGTAAGGGCGTACTGGAGTCGGCCTCGATGCCCGGTAAGCTGCGCGACTGCTCTTCACGAGTTCCCGAAGAATGCGAAATCTTTATCGTCGAGGGTGACTCCGCAGGCGGCTCAGCCGTTGGCGGACGCGACCCCGAACACCAGGCAATTCTGCCGATCCGAGGCAAGATTTTGAACGTGGAAAAGGCTCGCCTGGACCGCGCACTGAGCTCGGATACGATTCGCTCCCTGATCACCGCATTCGGAACGGGAATCGGTGAAGACTTCGACCTGGCGAAACTGCGCTACGGCAAGATCGTCATCATGGCCGACGCCGACGTTGACGGTCAGCACATTGCAACCCTGTTGCTCACCCTGCTGTTCCGCTACATGCGTCCCCTGGTTGAACAGGGACACACCTTCATCGCCATGCCTCCGCTGTACCGCATCAAGTGGTCCAACGCAGAGCACGAATTCGCTTACTCAGACAAGGAACGCGACGACATGCTTGCCGCGGGAGCCGCTGCAAATCGCAGGCTTCCCAAGGAAGGCGGCATCCAGCGCTACAAGGGTCTGGGTGAGATGAACGATCACGAGCTGTGGGAAACCACCATGGATCCCGAGCACCGCATCCTCAAGCAGGTCACTCTCGAAGATGCAGCAGATGCCGATGAAACCTTCACCATCTTGATGGGCGACGACGTCGAGAGGCGCCGCACGTTTATCCAGCGCAACGCCACCGATGTGCGCTTCCTCGACATCTAAAGCCCAGCGATGAGGCCACGACGCACGCGGCCTCGTCAGTAAAAAACGAAACGAAGGACCAAAGTGAGCGACGAACAAACAGTCGATGCCGGACATATCCGCGACGTCGAACGTATTCGCCAGGTCGACCTGCAAAAGGAAATGCAGCGCTCCTACCTCGACTACGCCATGAGCGTTATTGTCGGACGCGCGCTGCCTGATGTTCGTGACGGACTCAAGCCCGTCCACCGCCGCATCCTCTACGCGATGTACGACGGCGGTTACCGTCCCACCTCTTCATTCTCGAAGTCATCACGCATCGTCGGTGACGTCATGGGTAACTACCACCCCCACGGCGACGCAGCGATCTACGATGCACTTGCGCGCCTGGTGCAGCCCTGGTCGTTGCGCTACCCCTTGGTCGCCGGTCAGGGTAACTTCGGTACCCCCGGTAACCTGGGCCCCGCAGCACCTCGTTACACCGAATGTAAGATGGCCCCTCTGGCCATGGAAATGGTCCGCGACATCGACGAAGAATGCGTTGATTTCCAGGACAACTACGATGGCCGCAACCAGGAACCGACCATTCTTCCCTCGCGTTTCCCCAACGTCTTGGTGAATGGTTCGGAAGGTATCGCCGTCGGTATGGCGACCCGCATCCCCCCGCACAACCTGCGTGAGGTTGCGCGCGGCGTGCAGTGGGCGCTTGAGCACCCCGAGGCCTCGCGAGAGGAACTCCTTGAGGCCCTCCTCAAGCTGATCCCTGGTCCTGACTTCCCAACGGGCGCAACCATTCTGGGACGTCGCGGAATTGAAGACGCATACCGTACGGGACGCGGTTCTATCACCCAGCGCGCGGTTGTCAACGTGGAGGAAATCCACGGACGCCAGTGCCTGGTGGTCACTGAGCTTCCCTATCAGGTCAACCCCGACAACCTGGCTGACAAGATTGCTCAGCTGGTTCGTGATGGTCAGATCCAAGGTATTGCGGATATTCGCGATGAAACTTCCGGCCGTACCGGTCAGCGACTGGTCATTGTCCTCAAGCGTGATGCAGTTGCCAAGGTCGTTCTAAACAACCTGTACAAGCGCACCTCGCTGCAGGAAAACTTCTCTGCGAACATGCTTGCGCTGGTCGACGGTGTTCCGCGAACCCTGTCGATTGACGGCTTTATCCGCCACTGGGTTGCCCACCAGATCGATGTGATTGTTCGCCGCACGCAGTTCCGTCTGCGTAAGGCTCAAGAGCGTCTACACATCTTGAACGGCTACCTCAAGGCCCTGGATGCATTGGACGAAGTCATTGCCCTGATCCGTCGCTCGCCCACCGTCGACGAGGCACGAAGTGGCTTGATGGAGCTGCTCGATGTCGACGAGATCCAAGCCGACGCAATCCTAGCCCTGCAGCTGCGCCGACTGGCAGCTCTGGAACGTCAGAAGATCTTGAATGAGCACGCCGAACTGCGCGCCCGCGTTGAAGATCTGCAGGATATCTTGGCTAAGCCCGAGCGTCAGCGCGCAATCATCTCCGAAGAACTAGGTGAAATCGTTGAGAAGTTCGGCGACGAGCGTCGCACCACCATCGTTCCCTTCGATGGGGAAATGTCGATGGAAGACCTCATCCCCGAAGAGGATGTTGTCGTCACCATCACCCGCGATGGCTTCGCAAAGCGCACCCGCACCGACAATTACCGTTCTCAGAAACGAGGCGGTAAGGGCGTTCGCGGAACCCAGCTGCGCGGCGATGACGTGGTTGAGCACTTCTTTGTCACGACCACGCACCACTGGCTGCTGTTCTTCACGAACCTCGGTCGCGTATACCGCGCGAAGGCCTACGAGATTCCCGAAGGCGGTCGCGATGCCAAGGGCCAGCACGTTGCAAATCTTCTGGCATTCCAGCCGGAAGAGCGCATTGCGCAGGTCCTGGCGATCCGTACCTACGAGGACGCACAGTACTTGGTGCTGGCAACGAAGTCCGGCCTCGTGAAGAAGACCCCGCTGGAGATGTACAACTCTCCGCGAAGCGGCGGCATCATTGCTGTTAACCTGCGTGAGGACGAAGAGGGCAAGCCGGATGAGCTCGTTTCGGCTCAGCTAGCTAACTCTGATGACGATCTGCTGCTGGTGTCTCGCGATGGCCAGGCCGTGCGCTTCGCTGCAACGGACGAGCAACTGCGACCCATGGGTCGATCCACCTCTGGCGTTCGCGGTATGAAGTTCCGCGGCGATGATGAGCTCTTGACCATGGATGTTCCTCGCGAAGGAACGGACTTGCTGATCGTGACCGATTCCGGTTACGCCAAGCGCACTCCCATTGAGGAATACCCGACCAAGGGTCGTGGAACCATGGGTGTCCGCGTGGGTCGTCTGGTTGAAGAACGTGGCGGGCTTGTTGGTGCGCTGGTTGTTGATCCTGAAGAAGACATCATGGTCATCACCGAATCCGGCAAGCTTGTCCAGGTCAATGCCTCGGACGTGCGCCCGACGGCGCGTAACACCATGGGTGTGATCTTTGCTCGTCCCGATGAGAACGATCGCATCATTGCTGTGACACGTAACCCCGAGCGCGACATTGATGAAGAGGAGTCCGAAGACGCACAAGCGCAGGACAATTCTTCGCAAAGTAATGACGAAACCCCTGCTGAGGATGTAGCGTCAGAGCATGACGACTCACAGGAGGTTCAGGAATGAGTGATCACGCATCGAATGACCGCGATGACCTTCCCCGCCAGGTTGACCTCGCCATCGTGCGAGTGGACCCCTGGGGAGTCATGAAGGTTACCTTCCTGCTCAGCGTGGCATTGGGTATCGCACTGGTTGTTGCAGTCATAATCCTGTGGCTCATGCTCAACGCCATGCATGTCTTCGCCTCAGCAGAAAGCTTCCTGCAGTCCATTGGCGCATCACAGATGGTCTCACTTCTGGATTACGTCAGGCTTCCGAAGGTCATGGCCTACACGACTCTCATTGCGGTTATGAACGTCGTTCTGCTCACTGCACTGTCGGCCTTGGGAACCTTCCTGTACAACTTGGTCGCCTCGCTGGTCGGTGGCATCAAGGTGACACTTATGGATGAGTGAGCTTTAAGTTCCACCGTGTGGGGGTTGGTGCGCGGCACCAACCCCCACACGTGTATTCAGGCCGTTCTGATGGTGGTTCAATGGCGTTCTTCTAGTGGTTCAACGCGGGAAGGCTAATGAGTGGGCGACGTCACCAGAAAACAATTTTGCGTGAGTCACCATGCGCATGTACTATTTAACGCGTGCCTTTCGGCATGGCAATGGGCCTATAGCTCAGTAGGTTAGAGCGCAGTCCTGATAAGACTGAGGTCGGTGGTTCGAGCCCACCTAGGCCCACCATCCGCAGGAACAATTGAGCGGAGGCTCTCATGAAGAAGTTTGTGAAAACTCTTTCGCTAGTGGCATGTGCTGCTGTTGTGGGGCTCGTGGTCCGGCAGGTTTGCCAGGATCTTTCCGACAATGAGGAACTGTGGACATCCGTTACGGATGACATCTCGCAGGCGTAAGCTTGGGGGAACCCCTTTGGGGCTATGGCGCAATTGGTAGCGCACCTGCTTTGCAAGCAGGGGGTTACGGGTTCGAGTCCCGTTAGCTCCACAACCAAAGGTCCAGCTTCGGCTGGGCCTTTTTGTTATGCGCGGAGTAGATCGGACGAGGCGCTAAGGGCGTTGGGCCAAGAGCCTTCAGCCCGCGATCAACAGCGCGCCCTGATCGATGCGCACAGCAACCTTCGCGCCGCGACCAATAGCATCCCCATCGACCTCAACAATTGCAGGTTGATCCAGTTCAAGCTCACACTCGCGTACCTGCCTGATCGAGAGCTCGGCGGGGGAGACAGGCGTATTGACCGGGGGAAGTCCAAGGCTCTGACTGAAGACCTTCAAGGACAGATCTGCCCAACCAACCAAACCAGCCTGCGTATCCACAGCGATGACATCAAGCAATCCGTCATGCAGCGAGGCCTCGGGAGCCAAGGTGATGACCGGCAGATCTCCGCAGTTCGCAAACAGTACGCAACGAGCGGTGAATTCCGAAGAATCATCGCCACCGTGAGCGGCCTGTCCACGAAGGCGAGCACCCATGCGAGGAACATCCAATGAATTAATAGCCGAAAGTACGTAAGCAGCCCAGCCGATGTTCTTCTTCAGCTCAGGATCCGTCTTCGACATGGTCTCACCGTCGAAGCCCATCCCGGCCAAGGTCACAAAGGGGAATTCATCGTCTAAGGCCAGCGCGGCCTCGTCAGAGGAGGAAGGATGCGAGGAGGTCACGCCTGCGAGCAGTTTTCCTTCACAGGGAAGGTCAAAGCGCTCCTCGGGATCAACCATGCGAAGCCACGCAAGATCTACTCGGTGGGTGGATTCTCCAAGCGCAACCGCTAGTGCATCAAGAGGGGAGTCCAGCGGAAGCCCAAGATTACGGGCCAAAACGTTGCCAGTGCCCTCGGGAAGAATACCCATGCGCACTCCGGTGTGGGCCAGGCCTGCGGCAACAGCGCGAACTGTTCCGTCTCCGCCGGCGGCGATGACATGCGTTGCGCCAGCGCGCACGGCCTTGCGTGCCTGAGAGACACCGGGATCGGCAATGGTCGTCTCAATGAAATGAATGTCACGTACGCCAAGTGCCCGCGCATCCATCGTCAGGGAGTTGCGAAATTCCTGCGGATCGTCATGCTTGGAAGGATTAAAAACCACCCAGGGGCGGATGTTTTCGGCGATGCTTGGGGGCAGTGAAATTGCCGAACGATGCGCACGACGTGACCGTGACTGAATGAAGTACTTAGCACCTGCTGTGACGCCTGCTCCGGCAATTCCAGCGAGCGCGATCAGGTACGGTGACGGTGCACGAAACTTTCGCATACTCAAAGTGTAAAGGGCACTGAGCCCACAGCACAGACATTTGTCGGCACTGACATGCTTCAGTGAACTAAGATGGCCCCATGATTGATGTGCGTTCACTGCGTGAAAACCCCGAGCCCGCACGCGCCTCACAGCGCGCTCGCGGAGCTGATCCCGCCCTTGTTGACCAGATTCTTGAAGCCGACGTTGCCCGTCGCGAGGCCCTCCAGAGCTTTGAGGCCCTGCGCGCGACGCAAAAAGAGGTGTCCAAGTCCGTGGGTCGCGCATCCAAGGAAGAACGCCCCGCCATTCTTGCGCAGGCAAAGGAACTCGCTGAGGAAGTGAAGGCAGCCGAGGCCGCCGCGAACGCTGCCGATGCCGAGGCCGATCGCCTGGCCCGCCTGCTCCCGAACCTGGTCCTCGACGGAGTTCCCGTTGGCGGCGAGGATGACTACGTTGTCCTGCGCCACGCAGGCCCGGAGCGTCGTGACTTTGCAGCCGAAGGCTTTGAGCCCCAGGACCACTTGGCACTGGGCGAAGGTCTGGATGCGATCGACACCAAGCGCGGCGCGAAGGTGTCGGGTGCTCGCTTCTACTACCTCAAGGGAATTGGTGCCCGCCTCGAGCTGGCCCTGATGACCATGGCCATGGACCAGGCACTCGCCAACGGCTTCGTGCCCATGATGACTCCGACCCTGGTGACCCCGCAGGTCATGGGCGGTACCGGCTTCCTCAACGAGCACTCCGAAGAGATTTACTACCTGCCCGCTGATGACCTGTACCTCACGGGTACCTCCGAGGTCGCACTCGCCGGCTACCACGCCGATGAGATCCTTGATCTGTCGGATGGCCCCAAGCGCTACATGGGTTGGTCGACCTGCTACCGTCGTGAAGCCGGTTCAGCCGGTAAGGATACTCGCGGCATCATCCGCGTCCACCAGTTCAACAAGGCTGAGATGTTCTCTTACTGCCGTCCCGAGGACGCAGAAGAAGAGCACGCACGCTTCCTGGCTTGGGAAGAAGAGATGCTGGCCAAGGTTGAGCTGCCCTACCGCGTGATCGATACGGCCGCCGGTGACCTGGGTACTTCTGCCGCTCGTAAGTTTGACTGCGAGGCCTGGCTGCCGACTCAGGAACGCTACATGGAGGTCACCTCGACCTCGAATTGCACGACCTTCCAGGCACGTCGACTGGGTATCCGTGAGCGTCGCGAAGATGGCATGACCGCTGTCGCAACCCTCAATGGCACCCTTGCTACGACCCGTTGGCTGGTTGCAATCCTCGAGAACCACCAGCAGGCCGATGGCTCAATCTACGTTCCCGAAGCAATGCGCCCCTACCTGGGTGGCCTCGAGGTTCTTGAGCCCGTCGCTGCAAAGTAACGAGGCTGCGTGACCAGCTACTTAACGGCGCCGCTGAGCGGTGAAGCCCCTCGTCCTTTCGAGGAGCTGGTGGGGGAGGCGCACGATGCGCTTCCTTCCACTTTCCCGCGTGATATCACGCAGGTGATGGTCGCCCTGGACATCGATGGGACGATATTGAGTCCCAGTGGTGCCAGCGCACAGGTCGTTGAAGCGATTGCGGCGTTGAGTCGCGCCGGTGCGCAGGTCGTTATCGCGACAGGCCGCTCAATGGGCGCGGTCCTGCCCGTTCTCCCGCTGCTGGGCTTCCGCCGCGGGTGGATCGTTGCTTCTAACGGTGCGATCCTTGCTCGCGTTCACGAGGCCGGTTATGAAATTGTGCATCGCCACGAGTTTTCCCCCGCCGAGGTGATCGACGAGGCGTTGAAGACTCTTCCGCAGGCACGTTTCGCGGTTGAGGACCGACAGCTGCGCTTGGTTTCAACCGGCTTCCCCGAAGGGGAAATCGTTGAGGATACCAAGTTGGTGAGCGTTGATGAACTGAAAGCGATGCGCACGCCGAAGCTTGTCATTCGCGAACCTGCGCTGGACCGTGATGCTTTCGAAAGCATCTTGTGTGCCCTTCCTTTTGCGAAGACTCACGAGGTTTTCGTCGGCTGGACCTCGTGGGCAGATGTCAGCGCACTCGGCGTAACGAAAGCCAGCGGGCTTGATGAACTCCGACGGGATCTCTCGCTTCCCGTTGAAGGAACAGTCGCTATTGGTGACGGCACAAATGACATCGCCATGATTCAGTGGGCGGCCTTTGGGGTTGCCATGGGCGGTGCCACAGACGAGGTTCGCATTCACAGTGATTTCGTTGCAGCAGCCGTTGAAAACGATGGTGCGGCCGCCGTCATGCAGGCAATTTTGCGCTGGTGCGCAGCCACGGCCTCGTGAATGCTGGGAAAACCGCTACGATAGCCCCATGGGAAAAGCCTCACGTCGTAAAAAAGTAGTCGTCAGCGCGGATCAACCGGCATACCGCCCCCCGATCCCCTTTGTGGAACGCCCCTTCGAAGGGCTACCCAACGAGGTCGAACTGGTCGCAATGCGCGAAATCATCCCTTGCGCAGTGCTGAGCGGACGCACCACCGAAGAACACGGCGGTGCAGACTTCGACATCGTGACTCTGCTGCCCGATGGCCATCCCGCAATGATTCGCCCTGATGGACGTATCCTTGTCGGCCTGCAGACTCGCTCGAACTCTGGCGATCTCTCACACGACGTTGCCGCAGCTCTTCTTGCTGCTCTTCAGGCACAGTCCGATGGTGTTGACGGCGTCATCGACATTGATGTGCGCGAACCCGCCCCTCGCCTCCAGGACATTGTTGATCCGAAGGCGTTCGGCGAAATGGAGATTGTTGCTGATTTCGGTTACTGGTTCGATCCGAATCAGGAACTTACCCCCGAAATGCGCGATGCTCTTGAGCAAAACCGCGCTGACGTTGTTCCTACCGCTGCAGTGCCCGGTACCGAAGGCATGTACTGGTGCGAAATGAACCGCAACTTCGTCCGCTACGTGTCTGCCGCCCCTGAACACAAGCTTTTTGATGCACTCGCTCGCCTGCAGGCAGCTGGAAATGCCCGATTGGGAGAAGGCTCCCGTTTCGTCGGTGCATTCCGCGCATGCGGCCTGGCAATTCCGGTTTTTGAGCTCGCTGAAGGCGCTTCGGCAGAAGATGTTGCCGCCGATGCAAAGGCTCTTGCGGAAAACGTTGAGAAGGCACTGAAGGAAACCACCCCGCTGAGTGCAGACGAACGTCGCGCACGCCAGGGCCTCGTTTCCCGCCAGGTCACGATTCGCTAAGGAAAGGCGGCACTTGGGCGGGATAGACTAACAGAGTGACTCCCGTTCAATCCGTCGAACCCTCACCTTCCCAGAAGGTCGCAGCGATCATCTGTGCCCACAACGTGGGTCGGCAGATCGCCTCAACAGTTCGTGCATGCCGCGCAATCCCAGGCGTTGACCTGCTGATTGTCATTGACGACGGCTCGGACGACGACACCGGGAAGTATGCGCGCGCCGCCGGTGCGGTTGTCGTTCGCCATTCCGTTCCCCGAGGCCGGGCCTCGGCACGCGAAACGGGAGTGAAAGTCGCAGCAATGCGCGATCGCGTGGACGCTCCCGGACGCCATATCCTCTTCCTCTCGGGAGACTTGGGGGAGAGTGCCGTCGATGCCGCCTTCCTTGTCGAGGCGATTTCCAGTGGGCGCGCAGATCTGGCGTGTGGCGTGCCCGCGGACTTGAGCGCTTCCGATGGGAAATCACGGAAGGGAACTTCCGCTCAGCGCCTCGCCCACAATACGATCCGTCGCCAGACCGGTTGGGATTGTCAGGCGCCGCTTTCCCCAGAAATGTGCCTGACTCGCGAGGCTCTGAATTGCATCATGCCTTTCGCAAATGGATACGGCCTGGAGCTGGACCTGAAGGTACGACTGCTTTCTGAAGGAATGACAGCTATTGAACTGCCCTGCGCTTTCGAGCATACGGGCGATGATCACAGTCTGGTTGAGCTCAACCCCACGACGGGTTTCGCCGATGTGTCGTGGACGTCAGCGATGTTGGCCCTACGCAAAGTGCGACTGCGCCGTCGCTTCCGAACCCCTGTCTCTCTTCAACGCTTGGGTGCCCCCTATCCTGATCCCGAGCACACTCCCGTATCCCAATCACTCGTAGGAGAAACCAGTTAATGTCTGAAAAAGGTACCCGTTTGCGTACATCCCGAGCGCTTGCGGCCTATCTTCCCGCTGCACTTTCCGTTGTCCTGGGCGCCTGCCTGTACATCACCTTCTCGGTTGGCCAGTGGCGTTCACTGAACGTCCCTTCGTGGGATTTGGCTATTTTCACCGAGGCAGCGAAGTCGTATTCCCACTTCTCTGCGCCGATCGTGCCCGTGAAGGGACCGGGTTACAACCTTCTGGGTGATCACTTCCACCCCATTTTGGTGCTTTTGGGGCCGATTTATCGTTTCTTCCCCTCAGGACTGACCCTGCTGGTCGTTCAAGATCTTCTGATTGCGGTTTCTGCGTGGCCGCTGGTTCGCCTCGCCAGTAAGCAGGCTGGGTGGCTTCTTGGCTCATTCGTTGGCATTGGGTACGTCACCGCATGGGGATTCCAGGGTGCTGTTGCCTCTCAGTTCCATGAGATTGCTTTTGCTGTTCCCCTTCTTGCGTGGGCCTCTGCTGCATTCGTCGAGGGTCGCTGGGTTGCTGTGATGGCATGGTCGGCGCCTTTGGTCTTGGTGAAGGAAGACCTCGGGCTCACCGTCATGATGATCGGCCTCGTGTTGGCGTGGCGAGGCCGAGAGAACGAAAAGTCCTTCACCTACCCCTTGTTCTTTGCGGTCTTTGGACTCCTTGCCTTCTTCGTAACCGTCAAGCTGCTTTTGCCCGCCTTCAACGCCTCGGGTACGTGGGCCTACAGCTTGGATGGAAGCAGCAATCGCGGGGGCGTCACTCTGATCGAGCGTGCGCTGTGGCCTGCCCAAAAGTACGGCGTGATTGCCATGGTGATTTTAGGGGCCGGCATCATTGGTATGGCATCCCCCTGGTTCTGGGTCATCATGCCAACAATTGCATGGCGCTTCTTGGGTTCCGTTGACTACTACTGGGATTGGAAGTACTGGCATTACAACGCGATTTTGATCCCCATCCTCTTGGGTGCCTTGCTGGATGTGCATCGCCGGTGGTCTTCGCAGGAGGATTCTTCGATTTCCCGAGGCTGGGGCTGGGTGACCAGCACGCAGCGTCCTTTGGTGGCAACAATCGCCTTGGCACTGCCTTGCGCTGCGGCCTTTGTGACCGCTCCGCAGCTCCCGATGTGGCAGATGACGAATCCTGGGTTTGGAGCAGTGAGCCCGAGGATGGCTCAGGTCGAGGAGATCAATTCATTGATCCCGGAAAACGCCAATGTCGAAACGGACCTGACTCTGCTTGCCTACCTGATCCCCGATCATGAGGTCTACTGGGTGGGATCCGCTAAGAATGTTGACGTCGACTACGTCGTTGTCGACCAACGAGGTGCTGCCTGGGGAGATAAGAAGAATGTCGATGCCGTGGCCTACGCACAGGGCGCGCATCCGGGGCATAGCTTCGAATTGGTTTATAACCAGGGCGGTTTCCAGGTCGCTAAACGCGTCAGCTAATGCGCTTTACTGGAACTGATTGAGCGTCATATCGGTCAAGACACACGGGTGCCCCCGCGAAAATCGCGGGGGCACCCATGTATGAGAGTGATACTTTTCAGTGTGCGCGGCGCAGCCTCATGGAGTTGAGGACGACGCACACCGAGGACATGGCCATCGCCGCAGAAGCGAGCATCGGGTTGAGAAGCCCGAAGATCGCGAGCGGAATCATGATGACGTTGTAGAAGAAAGCCCAGAAAAGGTTTTCTTTAATGACCTTCAGGGTCGCGCGCGAAATACGAATCGCAGCGGCAGCCATCGTTGGATCTGAGCTCACCAGCGTCATGTCCGCGACAGCGATCGCACTATCAGCACCCGAACCCATGGCAATACCCAAGCCCTGAGTTGAAGCCTGTGCAAGAGCCGCAGCGTCATTAACGCCGTCACCCACCATGGCTACCTGGTGGCCCTCTTCTTGAAGACGCATCACGGCATCGCGCTTGTCTTGGGGAAGGACTCCCGCGATGACCGAATCGATACCCACCTGCGAAGCGACAAAACGTGCTGCAGATTCGTGATCACCAGTGAGCAAGGTCGGAGTGATCCCCAAGGCCTTGAGCTGGGCAATCGCATCCTTCGATGACTCCTTCACCGTGTCGCGCACAACGAAGGCGCCCAGAAGCACGCCATCGAGGTGCTCGGGAAGTTCACGCGTTTGGGGCGTGAGTGTCGCTGTGGGTGCTTGAGCGGAGGCAAGCCGACGCGAACGAACCTGCGGCTCGTAGCCCGCTGCCTTCACGACCTCTTCAAGCTGAGCATCACTGTAATCGTGCTTGAGGGTAATTCGAGCACTCTCAGTTGCCAAGTTAACCTGCGCATGAACGCCATCAAGCTTGCCCAACTTGCGCTCGACCCTGCGGACGCAGGAGGCACAGGTCATGCCGCCCACGGCCATATCGATGATGATTCCGCCATCCTCGTCCTCTTGCGTGGGCTCCGAAGCCTGCGTCGGGTCCGTATCACCAGCGGAGGAAGTTTCCTGCCAGCCCTCAACGCGCGCGCTGGCCACAACGGTCGCTCCCGTTGCCTCGGCCTCGGAGATCGCGGAAAGCGCGGACTGAGGAAGGGAAATACCAAGCTCACCCAGCCAGCTCACGCGGCCGGCTAGGAGGAGTGCGCCGTCCTCGGCGAGCGCGGAAACCCCAAGTCCGGGGTGGTTGCGCAGCTCGCGAACAGGGTGCGAGGGAAGCTCGCGCTCGCGGGCAGCCGCAGTGAGCGCGCGGGCAATCGGGTGCTCCGAGGCCGACTCCAGCGAGGCGGTCACGCTCAGTGCGTCCTCGCTGGACTGGGAATCGGGAGAATTTGCGCTTCCGTCGGGAAGGATGACGGACTCCAATGACATCGCGCCCTTGGTCAAAGTGCCGGTCTTATCAAGGAGGATCGTGTCGATACTGCGCGTACGCTCAAGGACCTCAGCGGAAGAAATGAGGATACCCATCTGCGCGGCTTTACCTGAACCAACAAGGAGTGCGGTCGGAGTAGCCAGACCAAGAGCGCAGGGGCAGGCAACAACCAACACTGCAACGGCCGCCGTGATTGCGCTTTGAACGCCAGCTCCCGCAATGAGCCATCCCGCCAAAGTCAGAAGGGAAAGCACAATGATCGTCGGAACGAAGACCGAAGAGATACGGTCCGCAAGACGTTGGACTGGAGCTTTCGTTGCCTGGGCCTCGGTGATCATCTGCCCGATGTGAGCCAGCTGGGTCCCAGACCCAACGGCGGTTGCACGGACGATTAACGCTCCCGAAGTGTTGAGAGTGCCACCGGTGACCGCGCTGCCGGGGGATACTTCACGGGGAAGAGATTCACCCGTCATCAGTGAAGTATCCAAGGCGCTGGAGCCCTCTTCAACGACGCCATCGGTTGCAACCTTGTCTCCGGGGCGAACCTGGAAGAGGTCTCCGACGCGAAGTTTAGCTGCGGGGATGGTGCGGTAGGTGCGCTCGCTGCCGCTTCCTTCAACGAGGATTGCATCTTTCGCGCCGAGCTCAAGAAGAGAACGCAAGGCATCACCGGAGTGGTAGCGCGTCCGTGCCTCCATCAGGCGGCCGGCCAGAAGGAAAGTAACGATTGCGCAGGCACCCTCGAAGTAGATTTCCGCGTGCGTTGCGTGGCTGCTCGCGGGAATGAGCGACATATGCATGCGCATGCCGATCATGCCTGCACCGCCAAAGAGCAGGGCATACCACGACCACAGGCTCGAGGCGATGACACCGAGAGAGACCAGGGTATCCATGGTCGAAGATCCGTGGCGTCCCGCTTGGAAGGCAGCGCGATGGAAGGGTGCGGCACCCCAGATCACGACCGGTAGCGAGGCGAAAGCGACGACCCACTGCCAGCCGGGGAACTGAAGTGGAGGAACCATGGACAGTCCCAGAACGATGATTGTGAAGGGGAGGGTCACAAGGAAGCGGTTGCGTAGATCCGCGGCGCGGCGCAGCAGGCCGTCTCCCAAGTGCTCGCTCTCAGTATCAGTTGATGTGTGGCGAGTTTCGGTAGTCATTCTGAGCGATTCTGTCGTGTGTGGTTTATGGGATACCCGGGGGCACCTGTTGGCGCCCCCGGTTGGTTAAGGTCAGAAATCGCGAGCGATTCCGACCAATTCGAAGCCGGCCTCGGAAACAGCGTCACGCAGAGCGTTGTCATCGAGTTCGGTGTTGGTGACAACGGTGGCCTTGGAGGTTGCGCCGGAGTTGAGGATGACCTCGACGTTCAGGACGCCGGGGACCTCGCTCAGTTCTTCGGTGACAGATGCGACGCAGTGTCCGCAGGTCATTCCGTTGATGGAGAGTTCGACGGTGCGATCAATTTCCTGTGCCATGATGGCGCCTTTCTTTGGTGGTGGAAAAAATGGAGAGACGTATGTGTGCGCTTAGGACTTCACCAGTCGCGCGATTGCCTTTGTGGCTTCTTGGATCTTTTCGCGTCCTTCTTCTTCGCTGTGTTGAGCGGCGTGAAGAACGCAGTGATTCATGTGGTCTTCAAGGAGGCCTAATGCGACGGAGTCCAGAGCGGACTGCACTGCAGAGATTTGAGTGAGGACATCAATGCAATAGGTGTCCTCTGCAACCATGCGTTGCAACCCCCTCAGCTGGCCTTCAATTCTGCGAAGGCGCTTGAGGTAGTGCTCGGTTTCTTCGGTATATCCGTGAGTCATAGTGTTCCTCCTTGCGCTTCGAAATATACCCCCGGGGGGTATATGTGTCAATAGGAAATAAAGATGAGGAAACTCTCGTTGAGCCAATCTGGACGCAGATGCACGTCAGGGGGCTTAGGCTTGCACCAAGGGAAGGAGAGGCCATGAGACGACAACACCACCGCTCGTATTACGCACGGCGTCGTGTGCCGGGCTCTTTTACTTCCCTCTACCTGCGTGCGAAAGTGATCCCGCTTGCACCCAAACTGTTCTCTGCGCTCGCGGTTGCGGGGGCCTCGACACTGGGATTTCTTCCAGCGGATATTCGCTCGCGTCTGCGGATGGAGTCAGATCGTCTGGGTGAACAGGTATCAGAACAATCCCAATCGATCTTCTTCCGGGACCCCGGATTGGACACCCTTTTCGTACGTGTTCTCTGTGGTATCGCTGGCAGTGCCGGGAAAATCGTCCACGCAGCAGCGGCACTGGACTCTGTCATTGGACTGGATCGCACAGGCAAACTTCAACGCTTGGCGCAGGTGACGCCTCGTGATGGCTTTGAAGCTCTGATGGCGGGAATGCTCATTGCCGGTACTTCGCTGGGGCAAATGACCGGTGGAACCGCACATGCAGATAAGTATTTTGATTCTGATGGTGGCCAGGATTTTATTGAGATTCCAGGGCGGCCGCGTTCTCAGGTCAAGCGTCTTTGGGCGCCGCGCTCGCTCCAAGATATGGCAGCGGATATCGATGACATGTACTGGGCTGGAACCTATGGGCAGTCCATCAAAATCACGCGCGTAGGCCAGGGGGAGACACGGCGTTGGCTCGTTTCGATCCCCGGAACACAGCACTTTGATACTCCATCAACTCCCAACCCGGCAGACATGGAGGCCAATATTCGAGAGGCATTGGGAATGCCCTCGTCTATGCGCGCGGGGATTATTCTGGCACTTCACCATGCGATGAGTGAAGAAGGTGTTGATCCCGAAGGCTTCGCTACGGAGCCAGTGATGCTTGCCGGTCATTCTCAGGGCGGTCTGATCGCGGTGAATTTGGGAAGCCTATCCGCGCAGGAAACAGGAATTGATGTCCGAGCAATTCTTGCCATGGGAGCTCCCGCCAGGCGAACACGAATTCGTCCAGAAGTTGTCATGGTTGATATTGCCCATGATCAGGATGTTGTTCCATCCACTGATGGAACACCGGCTCGTGCTCCCGACCATCGGATCATGGTGGGACGAAAGCTCATTCAGCCACGACTGCGCGCCCTGTACTATGCGCACTCATCGTCGACGTACACCGAAACGGTGGGACACCTTGAGCGTCGCAGTGCCATCACTCAGTGGGATCGAGTCGGGCAAGCGGTGCGCACTCTCCAAGCGATGCTCCCACAGGGCGATGAGCCTACCCGCGTGCGCATCTATGACGTCTGGCAAGAGCTTGATGACCCAAATTCGGGGGTTTGGTCGCGGGTGAAGGGTATTCATTCTCGGCAACTCACCAGTAATGCACAAGAAGCTGATGACAATCACGATGGGGTGACGCATGGACGCGAATAGATCACTCAAGCGGATCTTGGGGATGATGAATGGGTCTGCGCTCCAGCGCATCTCTGACGATATCCCTCGGATTTCGAATCCCCTGGGCCTTGCCGCTATGGGAATCGCAACGCTTGGAGTGGGAGCTGCACTTACGCGTCTGCGGCCAAGCGATAGGGAAGGACGTTCTCAGCGCTTCGCCCGCATGATCGAGGCAAGGCTTCGCGCAACCCTAGAAAAGCAGGTTGCGCGGGGTGAGTACGGCAATGTGAATTCCGCTCCATGGGATGTCGACCGCTGCGAGGTTCAGGTTAACGAAGGCTTTGGGAAACCAACCATGGTTTGCTTCACTGTAGTGATGACGGCTGGCACCGAAGAGCTAGCGGAAGACCTTCGTGCGCGTGCTGCGCAGGGTCTATTGGCTGCGGCTGTAGAGGCCGCATGGCGTAATCCCGAAATTGCGCCGATCGTCATTGAAGGCAGGCTTCAATGCGGTGATGAGGACATCGTCGACATGCGCGCTCTGGGGTACTCTTCCCTCCAGGTGCGCCCCGAAGAGCTCTTCGAGCGTTTGGGGGCACCCGCATTTGATAGTGGCTGGAAGCCCGTCTAAACCTGCGTTACTCTGCGCTGATCCAATCGACCATATCGGGTGCATAACCCGTGTAGGTCTCAGGAGTGAGCTCTATGAGTCGCTGCTTCTGATCTTCGGGTAAATCCAAAGAAGATACAAACTCACGCAGACGGTGGATATCGATATTGTGCCCGCGCGTCAGTTCTTTCATGCGTTCGTAGGGGTTCTCCATACCGTCGAGCCCCTCAAGGGAGGCAAGACGCATGACCTGCTGGATGGCCTCGGAAAGAACTTCGGGATGCTGTGCCAATTCCTCAGCCATGACCTGTGAATTGAGTTCAATCCCCTCTAAACCACGGGTCAAATTGTCAATCGCAACAAGCGAGTGCCCCAAAGCTACCCCGATATTGCGTTGAGTTGAGGAATCCGTCAGATCGCGCTGAAGCCTTGACGTCACCAGAGTCTGAGCGAGGGTTTCCAATAGCGCGCAGGAAATCTCAAAATTAGCCTCGGCATTCTCAAAACGAATGGGGTTGACCTTATGCGGCATTGTCGAAGAGCCGGTTGACCCTTGCGCACCAAGCTTTTGATGGAAATAACCCAAAGAAATGTAGGTCCAACAATCCGTCGAAAGATTATGAGCAATGCGTCCGAAGCGCGAAATATCGCTGTAGAGCTCGCTTTGCCAGTCATGAGACTCGATCTGAGTCGTCAGCGGGTTCCACGTCAGACCGAGGCGCTCCACAAAATCCTTCGTAAGAAGCGGCCAGGGAACTTGGGGCAGAGCAACGCGGTGAGCAGCCCAAGTTCCAGTGGCTCCATTCATTTTGCCCAAGTATTCCGCGTCTTCAATTCGCGAGAGCTGGCGAGAGAGGCGATAGGCGAAAACTGCCAATTCCTTACCCATAGTGACCGGAGTTGCCGGCTGACCGTGGGTGCGCGCAAGCATCGGAACAGCCGCGCCATTTTGAGCCAATTCAAGAAGTCGCGAATACAGCGCCTGTGCACGAGGCAACCACACTTGGCGAACGGCAGCTTGAACATTGAGCGCATACGAGAGGTTATTGATGTCCTCTGAGGTCGCAAAAATATGGACCAGTGGACGAAGCGAGGGAAGTACGGTGTCTGGTCCGAGAACATCGCGAGCTGCCTCGAGGCGATGATCAATGTAGTACTCGACTGCCTTCACATCGTGGCGGGTTACGACTTCGATCTGTGCGAGTTCGGCAATGGAATCTGCGTTGAAATTCTGAGGAAGTGCACGCAGGTAGTCCAATTCGGCATCAGAAATTTCAGGTGCGTGAGCAATGATGCCCCGTCGCAGCAGCTCAATCATCCACTCAATCTCGACAAAAATTCGCGTTCGATTGAGTGCAGCTTCTGAAAGGTACTGAGTCAGTTCTTGGGTTTGAGGACGGTAGCGACCATCCAGCGGAGAAAGTGCCTGGCCAGTTGCTGCTAGGTTTGCGTATCCCATTTCGGGCGAAAACATAGATCCTTGCTGCGAAGTCATGTCTTAATCATCTCAGACCGAGCGTGCGTTGCCACGGGTCCAGGGTTTGAAACCTTGTATTCATGCACAGTCGCGACGGGTCATCGGTGTTTTCCACAGAAATTCTGATGTGTCTGAAGCGAGAAGAACATCTTCATACTCTGACACCTATGTGGATGTTCACGGTATGTCAGTCGCTTCAGGTAATAGCAGACAATTGTGCGGATATCACCGCGACAATGAACGAGTTTTCTCTGTCGTCATGGACCGGAAACGGAAGCGAAGGTGCGCGCGTAGAAATTGATCAAATTGCGAAGGGATCGAGTTCTTGGTCCGCACTGGCATCGCAGCTGAAAGAACTTGCGCAACTGGAAATGGCAAGTCTGGAGGGACACTCATGAGCGATGAATCCGTGTCGTGGATGCTTGTCTCTTCTTCGCAGACGCGCATCGATACTGAGGCATTGGTAGATGACGTCCTCGTAATGAGGAAAATCAAAGATGCCTGTGATGAACAGCTAGAAATGCTTGCGGGCATGATTCAAGACTTGAGGATTCACAAGTGTGGAGAGCTGGCCGATCACTTTTACTCACTTGGCGCGCACCTTAGTGAGCGGATGGATAGTTGTGCGAAAAAGCTTGCCTATGTTGCGCGGATCCACTCTGGTGCCGAGGCCGATGTCCGAGCCTACCAGCGCACCTGCGCTCGTTTAGACGGCGGTTTGGGATTCAATACCTGGGGCGGCGGCTTAGTGCTCTCACAAAAGATTGGACGTTTTGGAAAGTACTTGAATCCAAACCTTCCCTTTCTCATGGCTCCTGTTGGATTGGTTCATGGAGGGGGGATTGTTGCAGCCCACGGTTACTCTTTTGTTCATCAACCAAAAGATGCAGAGCTGGGTATTCGGACCCAGTATGACGTTGGCGAAGTGGCCAGAATGCTCAGTGGCACGAATTCGCATGAGAATGCAGAAGTGACACGCGATGCCGCGGCCCAAGCATCAACTTTCTACGCGGCCATGGGGTGGTTAATGTTTGGCCGGCACAGTGGAGTGCGGGTTTCGGCACAGGCGCTTCCGGCCACTTCCGGTGGGGGAGCTCCGTCAAGTACCCGGGTATTAGAAGGTGTTGCTGATGGCGCAAAAGTACGCACATACTGTGGGGCTTTCGGAGTTGCCCTCTATGCGGCGCATAGCGTTATTGCCTACCCCAAACACGCACCGACAGTCCAGCAGGCAGCCTCGGGAGTCACGCAAGGGGGGAGTGGAGCTGCCTCTCATGTGAGCACTCCACTTCAGGCCTCGGCAGCCCTTGAGAGGATTGGAGAACTGCGCTCAAGTGCGGATGAAGGCCAGATCGAGATCCTTCAGCATGTCACTACGGATGAACAGGGTCAGGAACGCCGTTCGTGGTCCGTCATGATTCGAGGAACGCAGAAATGGGGACCCGGTGAGGATAATCCCCAGGACATGCTGACGAACCTTCAAGCTGTTGGTCAATCTGACTCAGATCAGCTTCGTTCGGTGAAAACTGCCATGGATATGGCCGGAATCCGCAGTGATGAACCCGTTGAGTTCATTGGCCATTCGCAAGGTGGAATCATCGCTGCTCAGCTGGCTTCCGAAAGCGATATTCGCGCGCGCTACAGCGTGGCCTCGGTTCTGACAGCGGGATCTCCCGTCGCCGGTTTCCACCCAGATCCTGGTGTTCCCATGCTCAATATGGAAAATACACGCGATATCGTTCCTGCCCTTGATGGCGCGGCAAATATGAATCGGGGAAATGCGCTCACCTTGCATTTTGATAGCGAACACTTGGATGTGAAGCAGGGCAGTGACAATCCCATTGCCGCGCACGACATTGAAACCTATACGCAGGCAATCCGCGAATGCGAGCAGGTGAATCCGCAACAGAACCCCAATATTGGGGAAGTAATTCGCTGGGAAGAACAAAGAAGAACTCGGCTAGGTATCACCGATAGGACGCAGACGCGCTCCTATATCTTTGATACCCGCCGAGTGACGTGATGTGTGTGAGCGAGGAAAGGATCAGTCCTTCTTGGATGCCCCAGTCAAGCTTCCAAACAGCGAAGAGACAACAGCGGTGATAATCGCACCGATAATTGCCGCTCCAATCCCAGAGACAGAGAAAGGAAGACCCAAAGAGTGGGCAACTCCGCTTGCCACCATGAAACCGATGCCATTAGTCACCAGAGCAAAGAGTCCGAAAGTGAGGATGTACAGGGGGAAGGCAAGGATTGAAACCAGTGGGCGCACAATCGAATTCACAATGGTGAAGACCAAGGCGATTAGGCCCAGCATGATGACTGTTTCAGTCAGGGTTGTGCCCTGTGCAATGACGATTCCAGGAACAAGTTTGGCTGAGACCCACAGTCCCAAGCCAGTTCCGATAAGACGCAGAATAAAGTTCATGCGCTTAATTATCACTTATCGCTGAGCAAAGAACTATGCGACGATCGCCATAACTGCGCTAAACATCAAAACGCAGGCCAGATATTCGCCAATCCCAATGACCGCGGGGCGAAGCTTGATGCGTGATGAATTTTGTAATGCGGGAACAACGATCGCTCGCATAGAAAGCACGGTAAAAGCGATCAAAGACCAGAGAGGAATCACGTGGGTCACAACGCCAATAAGGCCAGCCACTAGTGTCGCTAGGTGCCAGGCAATACAGACGACGAACATCCGTGTGTCCCCGGCGCCTCGGATTAACGATCTGACGTAGAGAGTGGCACCCAGCATGTATGCCGCAATCGCCGTCGCCGCACACCAGAGTTTGAGTGGTGAGTAGTCTTCAGCAACAACCCACACTGACAGTGGATAGGTGCATGAACTGGCCAGAACGCTGGCGAGGTGTGAGGGTAGTGAGCGTCGGCGTTTTCTCCACGCTTCGAATGTCGCAATTGCACAGAAGATTGTCACGGGGATCAGGATTCGCGCAACAGGACGCGGGTGAAGAATGATGACTGGGATCCCGCATACGGCCGCGATTGCTGCCCAGGTCGCCATCGCCGGTAGGTAGGTTTTTCGACGTTGAGGTGCAGCCGCCATGTACAGGGTGAGTGCGTGATAGCTGCAGTAGGCCGCTGTCCATGCGGCAAGTAAAAGGAACTGAATGGGCTGAGGTTTCAGGGTGCAGATTCCGACAGCGATGGGAAGAGCAGTCATTACCCACGCGCCATGCTCGTTTGAAAGCCATCCTCGGCGAATAAGTGAGCGTATCCGTGATCCTCGTTGATTCATGGGCAACAGTGTAGTGCCCCTATTCACTAAGGCAAACCTAAGAAAATTGCGAATTCTGTGCCGGCGCTCACCAACATCCCATTCACTGAGACGTACTTTTTCTGAAGTGGGGCAACAGCGCAATAGTTATAGGTATGTCAACAAACGATACACGCGAAGAACATGCTCCATCCTCGGTTGCTTCAAAGCCCGAGCTCTCTCAGGAAGACCGCTCTGCACGCATCGCGGTCACCGTATTCCCGCTCATTATTATCGCAGCATTCGCTCTGGGTCTGATTTTCCCGACCCATGCAGCAAAGCTTGGCTCGGGTGTGAACATCGGCCTGGGCATCATCATGTTCGGCATGGGCCTGACCCTGACCCTTCCTGACTTCGCACTTGTCGTGAAGCGCCCCCTACCCGTCATTGTCGGTGTTATCGCGCAGTACGTCATTATGCCTGGAGTTGCTTTCCTCCTCACCAAGGCGCTCAACGTCGATCCGGCAATCGCAGCCGGCGTCATCTTGGTCGGGTGCGCCCCGGGTGGAACCGCCTCGAATGTCATCTCTTACTTGGCTAAGGGTGACGTTGCGCTCTCGGTTACCATGACCTCGATCTCCACCCTTCTGGCACCCCTCATGACCCCCCTTCTCACCAAGTGGCTGGCCGGTCAGTACATGCCTGTTGATGCAAAGGCTATGGCTCTCGCGATCGTCCAGATCGTTCTGATCCCCGTCATCGCAGGCCTTATCGTCCGTATGATTGCTGGCCGTTACGTTGAAAAGATCCTCCCGGCTCTTCCCTGGATCTCCGTTCTTGGCATCTCCTACGTGCTGGCAGCAGTCGTTGGTAAGTCCGCCGACACGATCATGAAATCCGCGCTCATCGTCTTCATCGTGGTCATCCTCCACAACCTGCTGGGTTACTTCTTCGGATACTTCGCAGGACGTCTCTCGGGCGGCGATTACCGTGCAGCTCGTACGACCGCAATTGAAGTTGGTATGCAGAACTCGGCTTTGGCAGCCGGTTTGGCAACGAAGTACTTCAGCCCCGAGGCCGCGCTTCCTGGCGCTGTCTTCTCGGTCTGGCACAACCTTTCCGGTGCACTATTGGCCATGCTCTTCCGCCGCTTTGGAAAGCAGGGCTGAACGAGCACTGAAGGGAAATATCCGACAGCATCACAGTTTTGCTTTCACGTCGGAATAGCACCGGCCTGAAACTTGTGGGGCGACGCAGCGAATATCGCATGCGTCGCCCCATCTGTATGCCTGGCGTGCTGTAGTCGGCTTTCACACCCACCATAATTTTCGGATGCCCAGCAGTGCCGGAATACCAGAGCCGTTCCTAGTTGTGGTTTCCCGAACGAGGTGTGTGTGCACCTTCCGTGAAGGCGTTAATAGTCACCTGCGGATCAAGCGGATGGCCGGCGCGGGTCTCTGCACGTAGGTGCGAAACGACGGCCTCGAGACTGCCGCAGGCATCGGCAACCGCCTTCTGACGCTGATAGCCCACACCAATGCTGCGCATCGTTGAAATGAAATCCAACTCTTCTGCGCAATCAAGATCCTCAGCAACAGGGCGCAGTTTTTCAATCGTTTCATCTAGCAGCTCGTCGATGTGACGCTCATTTCCGTGAATGTCTTCGATCAGAATGGCATCCATCCCGTAACGCGCCGCACGCCACTTGTTCTCAGCCAAGAACCACGGTGAGATGGTCGGAAGTTCTTCGCCTCGATCAAGAGCGCGTGAACCATATTCAACCAAGCAGTGAATAAGTGCGGCGATCGCTCCAATTTCAGCTGCGTTGCTGGAAGAATCGCAGACGCGCACTTCCAGTGTGCCAAGCCTAGGCGAGGGGCGAATATCCCAACGGATCTCATCAAAATTCGAAATGATGCCGGTGTGCATCATGTCGCGAGTGTAGTGTTCCAATTCCTCCCAGCGGGTAAAAAGCTGAGGGACACCCGCCGTGGGAAGCTGCTGGAAAACCATCGCGCGATTGTCGCAGTAGCCCGTGTCCGTTCCCGCCCAATAGGGTGACGAGGCCGTCAGGGCTTGGATTCGCCCGAGCTGAGTGGAGAGGAAGGCAAGAAGGGGAAGAACTTTGGCGCGCTCCTCAATCCCAACGTGAACATGCGTGCCAAAAATCAGCATTTGGCGACCCCAGAACTGGGTGCGATTGACCAATTCGGCATAGCGTTTTGAGTCTGAAACTCGCTGGTGTGCAGGGTTAGCAAATGGGTGAGACCCTGCGCTTGTAAGGTCAACGCGGAGTGCCGATGTGATCGGCTCCAGCATCTCTAAGCCCTCATTGAGATCGGCAATAGCATCGCGGACACGTGTCTGTTTGCGAGAAACTAATTCCACCGTATTGCGCAGCATTTCACCGTGAACAAGCGTATTTCCCGGATACTGGGCCGAGACCTGAGTGATGATTGCCTGCGCGCATTGGCGGAGGTCTTCAGAATCGACATCGATGAGCTGGAGTTCCCACTCAACACCAAGTGTCGAACGTTCAGATTGTGCGAACGAGATGGCCATAGCTCCCCTTGCTCAAGCTTGTTGGTAGCGGTGGATAAAGGATGCCAGTAGGTCGTGGGCGGGTTGAGTATTCGCAGCGTCGCAGCGCGCAACTACCGCGGGTTTCTCTTCTGCAGGATAGTAGGTGTCACCATAGGTCTCAATGCGTAGATGCATCCCATCTCGCGTAATTTCCGGGTGAAATTGCGTGCCATAGATGTTCTGTCCCCAGCGGAGAATCTGGACGTGGCAGCGAGTTCCGGTCGCCAGAAGTTCGGCTCCCTGTGGAATAGATCCAATTGCATCGGCGTGGCCGGTGTAGGCGTGGAATTTTGGCGGAAGCTTACCGGTCAGGGGGTCGATAAGTCCGGCCTCGGTCAAGGAAATTTCGGGAGCCTGGAGATCCTCAGAGAAGCCCTCAACGATGGGTGCTCCCGAGGCTCGAGCCAGGGATTGCAAGCCAAAACAGATGCCGAAAGTTGGGAAATCGCGCTCCAGAAGGATGGATGTCAAGGCATCGATGCGTTCTTCAACGCGCAGGTGCTCGGGAGTCTTCTGCTCATGAGGGTGCTCGAAACCGAAAGGAGAGCCGGTAATGATGACACCCGAATACTGGTCCAAGTCAATATCACTGACCGGGTGCGGTGAAGCGGCATCAACTAATGGAAGTGGGTGAAGATCGCTGTCGCTGAGCTGGCCGATTGCCTTCATCGACGCCAGTTCATCTCGCGCAAGAATACCGTCTGGTCGGCACACGGCCACCAGGAAGGGGCGAGAAGAAGCGGGTCGAGAAGCGTTCATAACGTCACGCTATCAGCCGTATCAAACAGATGCGCGGAGGATGCGGAAGATGGGATTGTGTAACGGGTAGAAAAAACCCGCAGCACCAAATGATGCTGCGGGAATCACGTCGGGGTGGCGGGATTTGAACCCACGGCCTCTTCGTCCCGAACGAAGCGCGCTACCAAGCTGCGCCACACCCCGTGACCGTTTGAGTATAGCCGTCCAAAGCCGGTGCGCAAAATTTTGCACGCGAAGGTCGGGAGTCTTGCCCATTACCAGTGTTTAGTCATGAATTGTCAGGATCGAGGCCTCGGGGCGGGTGGCGATACGCACCCGAGCGTAAGGGGATGTACCCAAGCCCGCGGAAACGTGCAGCCATGCATTCTCGCTGGCACTGGTCTCCCACACGTGCAATCCCTTACCAAACTCACGGGGAAGATCGCAATTGGTCACCAGGGAGGTCACGCCCGGGAGTCCAATCTGACCACCGTGAGTGTGGCCTGCAAGGATCACTTCTGCACCCAAGTGGGTCATTGAGTCGAGCACGCGCGTGTAGGGTGCATGGGTCACACCCATGCGAATCGCTCCAGAGGATAGCCAACTTTGCGATAGCCCAGTGATGGAGTCACGGTTAATGTGCGGGTCATCGACACCCAGCAGAGCAAGAGGAGCTGGTGCGTAGCTGAACTCGTCGACGTCGGTCGTGGTCTCCGTCAGGTAAGGCTCCACAAGTGCCGAAGTATTCGATAAATCCGCCCAACCCATCGTGCGCAGGTGCGCGGCAAGTTCGGTCCACGGCAGGTCTACCGCGCGCTCGATCTTTCCTGATTCACGAGGCCGAAGGTAGCGAGTCCAGCTCTTAGGTTTCGGCGAGTAGTAGTCGTTTGAACCAAAAACGAAAGCTCCAGGAAAATCAGAGAAAATCTCGTGCGCCTGAATCACCAAATTCAACGCATCGGGACTTCCGAAGTTATCTCCGGTAGAGATCACGTAGTCGAATTGCTCGGTGTCGCGAATCTCTTGGAGGAAATCGAGAAGAAATTCTTGACCAGCGAAAAGGTGTAGATCGGAGAAATGAAGGACCTTTGCCATTCGGTGATGACTGCGCAGCATGGGCGTTGACAGTGCCGAAAGCGGGACATCGTAGTGGCGAAGGACAGGTCGACGCCGCTCGACACTTCCCCAAGCCAGAGCCGCGGTACCGCCCAGAGCAAGGGCGACTGCGCCTCGGAATGCGTGCTTGACGAGCTGATGTGAAGTCATTTCTTACTCATCCCCATCGTCATCATCATCGTTGTCTCCGGGTTGTTGCTGGCCCTGCGGATTCTGTTGCGGGGCAGGAGCTGCACTGGGAGTCGGAGCTTGAGTTTGGCGAGGTGCGGCCTGTGGGGTTCCGATATTCGCATTGGGCATGGGCTGGTTGGGTGTTCCCTCCAGAGCTGTGCTCATATATGGCGCCCAAATGTTTTGACCAACGAAGGTTTCACCGAAGATTTGCGAGTAGTAGCGTCCGTTAATGCGAACGTTTTGAACCGGGGTCGTCGAGGCGTTGCCGTGACCAACCCACGCCGCGGTGGTGAGCTCGGCGGTCGATCCGGTCAGCCACGTGTTTGCTGAGTAGTCGGTTGTACCAGACTTAGCTGCGAATTGGCGACCGCCCGACAAGCGCGTAGCCGTGTAGTACTGGCTTGCCGACTTCGTCAGGGTTGTTGCAACCTTTTGGGCGACCTGCGAATCGATGACCTGCTTGCAGTTCGCAGAACCTTCCTTAAGAACGTTCTCTTGGCGGTCAGTGACCTTGGCGATCGAGTAGGGTTGGCACATCTTGCCGTCATTGACGAAGGTTGCGAAAGCGCGTGCCATGTTCAGCGGTGAAGCAGAACTGGAGCCCAAGATGTTACCGGGCACAGCCAAGATTGGTTCACCGTTTCCGTCATCAATACCCATATCCGCCGCTACCTGGAAGATATTGCAGAAGTTGAGCTTGGAGGACATGTTGACGAAGGAGTGGTTCACCGAAAGGCCTGTTGCGCCGATGACATTGAAAGCACCGTCCTTGCCCGCCAAGTCGACGACGTTCCAGTTTTCAGTGTGGATCGGAGCGCCATCACACTTGAAGGAACCGTTGGGGAAGTTGGTTCGCCCGTCAATGGTTTCATAACCCGAGCGGCCTTCCTTGTACCATTCGGCCAAGACAAAGACCTTGAAGGTTGATCCGACCTGGAAGGAACCATCAGCCGCATAGTTCGACATCGTTTCGTCTTCACCCACGCCGTAGACAGTATTTTGGGCCATGGCGACAACTTCGCCTGTCTGGGGGACCAGAGAGACCAAGGCATCGTCCAAACCAGAAGCATCGTTGGGTGGAATGGTCTTCGTCAAAGATTCATAGGCCGCGTGCTGCTTCTTGGGATCCAGGGTCGTACGGATGGTCAGGCCACCGGTCTTAAGAAGACGCTCACGCTCAATAGAGGTCTTACCGAATGCGCTATCGGCAAGGAACTGGCGTACTGCATAGGAACAGAAGTAGGCATTTTCATCGCCAGCACCCGAACAACCCTCTCGAATCTGAGTGGGGTGAAGCATGTCGCTCACGTTCACGGCCTTTGCTTCGGCTTCTTCGGCCTCGGTAATGACGCCCTGGTCAGCCATGACGGAAAGGACGGTATTACGGCGCTCCTGCGCGGCCTCGGGGTGCTGAAGAGGGTTGTACTGAACGGGGGACTGGACGAGGCCGGCTAGGAGTGCGGCTTCGCCGATCGTCAGTTCGTTGGCGGACTTGGAGAAGTAGAGCCGAGAGGCAGCCTCAACGCCATAAGTGATGGGACCGAAAGGCGCGATATTCAAGTAGCCAGTGAGGATCTGGTCCTTATCCATTTGCTTTTCGACGGCAAGCGCGTACTTGATTTCGCGAAGTTTACGTTCGGTGGTTTGCTCAGTTGCGGCCTCGACCTGGTCGGCATCGCCTTCCATGTAACCCTTCTCGGCCAAGGCATTACGAACGTATTGCTGGGTAATGGTCGATGCGCCCTGCTTCCCACCGTCATCACCGAGGTTACTGACCATTGCACGGGCAATACCCGTGGGGTCGACACCGTGGTGTTCAAAGAAGCGTCGGTCTTCAATGGCGACGATTGCCTTCTTCATGATGGGCGCGATTTTGTCCGAGGGGATGACAATGCGCTGCTTGTCGTAGAAACGGGCAATTACTTGGCCGTTCGTATCGAGCATGGTGGACTCGGTCGCGGGAGTGACAACCTGGATGTCAGTGGGGATCTCATCGAAGATCTCCATCCCTGCTTTCGCAGTGATTGCACCGGTTCCGACGGCCGGCACCAAGACGCCAGCGCTGACCACACCGACAAGTGTTGATGCTGCCAAGAATGACAGCAAGAGCGCCACCAGCTGTGCGGGTCGAACAAAGCGTGTATGCGACTGAGCCATAGGTACAGGATACGTGTAGAAGCCTCGGAAAGAGAGAGGAAGAGGTGGATTAGGTCAACGTTTGGCGTCTTTGCCACATTACGGACCGAAGTCGTCCTAATTTCCCTTATGAAAACTTCATGTGTATTCTCTGAGGAAGAGGTCAATGTTGACCACATGGAGAGGGTGGAGTTTCACATGATTGATGACCACGGTTGGGTTGAATATGCCCTGTGTGCCGAAGATGAACCCGACTCCCTGTTTGTGCAGGGCGCAGCTCAGCGTCAAGTTCGTATGCGCTGCATGGAATGCCCCGTGCGCCTTGAGTGCCTTGCAGATGCCTTGCAGTCACAGATGTCCTACGGCGTGTGGGGCGGTCTTACCGAACGCGAACGCCGCGTGATTTTGCGTGTGTATCCAGAGAGGACTGACTGGAGTGAGTGGCTCATGCATTCTCGAGATCCTCTGGCAGTTGAGTTACGCAAACCGCGGGTTCCCCAAAGCTTGTCGATGAAACATCTTCGTACAAATGCCAAGGCGCTCCGAGAGGCATCACTTTCTGTTGCTGCACGTGGCTAATCGCCGCGAGTGCCGTAGGATGGCGCTATGACTACATGGGAATATGCAACAATTCCGCTTTTGACCCACGCAACGAAGGCAATCCTCGACCAGTGGGGAGCCGATGGCTGGGAGCTCGTCCAAGTTGTTCCAGGACCGACTGGTTCAGATAGCTTGGTCGCGTATCTGAAGCGTCCGAAGCAAGACTGATACTGCGGATATTTCTTCGTAATAAACTATCGGGGCCGAGCAGGTGATAAACCTGCTCGGCCCCGAAGGCATTGAGCTAAAGATTAGCGAGCGCGGCGCGCTAGACGATCGACGTCAAGCAGTGTGACCGCACGACCTTCCAGACGGATCCAACCGCGCGAAACGAAATCTGCCAAGGACTTGTTGACAGTTTCACGCGAAGCGCCGACCAGCTGGGCCAGTTCTTCCTGAGTGAGGTCGTGAGGAACGTGGATGCCCTTATCGGTTGCCGTACCGAAACGATCTGCAAGATCAAGCAGTGCCTTAGCAACGCGGCCGGGGACGTCGGAGAAGACCAGATCGGACAGTGATTCATTCGTACGACGCAGGCGCTGTGCCAGTGCGCGGAGCATGTGCTTGGCCAGAGTCGGATTCGCTTCGACGATCTCCATGAGGTCGCTGTGCAGCAGGTGCAGCAGGGTCGCGGGAGATACGGCGGTTGCGGTGGTCGAGCGCGGGCCCGGATCAAAGAGCGTCAGTTCACCGAGAATTTCGCCGGGTCCAAGGACTGCAAGCAGGGATTCGCGGCCGTCATTCGAGGTGTGGCCCAGTTTCACTTTGCCTTCGGTCACGATGTACAGACGGTCACCAAGATCGCCTTCTTCGAAGAGGGTTTCGCCGCGTCGCAGTGTTGTCTGACCCATCTTCTGCTGCAGCGATGCCTGTTGCGCCTCATCGAGTCCACTGAAGAGCGGGACTTGGTTGATGAAGTTTGCATCTCCATACATAAAGCCGGAACTCCGTTCTATTCGCGAGCGCCGCTAGCATGCGCCGCCGACTACTGAGCTGTCCTAATCATGTAAGACGGCAGCCCAGCACAAAAGAGCCACCGTGTGATAGTCGTAACTATTATGCACGGTGAACGGTCTAAATCACATATTTGAACACAGTTTGCGCAAATTCGTTTCTTTAGAGTTGACTCTCCGCTGCAAAGTGAGCGGATTCTTTGATGAAAGGAAGGATTGCCTGGATCAGAGCCTGAGGGTTTTCTTCCTGTGGGAAATGGCCGCATTCGCCAATTGCGCGCATGGTGAATTCACCGCTGGCCGCTTGGACATCATCAGCAAAATCAACGTGCGACCATAAACCGTCGTCGCGCGCCTGAATCGAAAGCACGGGTACCGTCACGCTCCGTGTCAGAACATTCTTGGAGCTAAATGAGGGTCTAAACGTTGCCCGCAGTGACTCCCATGCGGATCGAACCGCGATGTGACGGGAAAGAGCCTCGCGGTAGACTTGCGCATTCTCTAGCATTTCCTCGCGGTTAAAAGGTGCCGCCCACTGAGAGATTGAACGGTCGATCCATGCTGAGCGTGCCGCGAAGAAGGCTACGCGAGGACGGCGCGATAGCAGGGTTGAGAACCAGCGGCCTCGGCCTCGGGAAGAAAGCCCACGCAGGAAGTGCAGACCCAGCGGATGAGGGGCACAAACCGGCACAATCGCCTGCAAGCCCGCAGGTTTAAGCGCGCCGAGCATCCACGCGACCACGCCCCCCATGCCGTTGCCGACAACCGTGTAGGAAGAGATTCCCAGTGCCGAGGCCACGCCAGCGACGTCCGCCGCCAGCTGGGTGAGTTCGACTTCTCCCGGAGCAAGATCTGAGGTGCCAAAGCCTCGAAGATCCATTGCAATGGTGCGGATACCGGCCTGCGTGAAGGCGGGAATAACCTCCCGCCACGTCCACCAAGTCATCGGGAACGAGTGAAGGAGGATAACGGCAAAAGAGGCATCCTCGGGTCCCGCGTCGGCGATATGGAAGGATGCTCCCGAGGCTGAGATCCTACGGTGAACCCAGGGCCCGGGAGCCTCCAATACCGCGCGAGAAACCTCGGGTTTCACCGCAGACCAGCTGCCTTTTCAGCGCGACGACGTGCGCGGGCGGTGAAGTGTGCGCCCGCGGGATTGACGCGCTCTACTTGCTCACGCATCGCCTCTTCATTGCGTCCGCGGCGACGAACCGAATGCGAAAGGGATGCGATGCCAAGCAGTGCAATTCCAAGGAAGAGTAGGCGGCCGGAGTATCCGGATGCTTGGAGGTGGTGTGCAAGGTTAGCGCCCAAGGCACCGGAATTCTGCAGGAAGTGCAGAACGGAAACCGTGTGTGCAGAGGTAAACCCGGGGGCGAAAACCCAGGGGAGGCCGGCTGCGAAGAAGCAGAGGCCGCCGATCCATGCGCCCAGTGAGGAACGCTTGAATGCTTCAAATAGTGCAATAACTGCGACGAAAGCGATGACGACTTCGGTGAGAGCAAGCCAGTTGATCACGCCGGTTGCTGCAGGGTTGCCCTCGGGAAGTGTCATGCGAGCGCCGGCATCGGCAATGAGGTACCACGTGATGGGTAGAGCAAAGATGCCCAAAGCCAATGAGCTCCAGTGAGCGGCTGCGCGAGAGGGCATTTCAGGAACGACGGTTGCGCCCTCAAAAAGGGCATCGTCGAGGCTCTCGGGGGTCTCTTGAGGAACGGTACGTTCGCCGCTATCTTCACGAGGCTTCCACGAAGCTTCGGTCGTTGCGCTTTCCGCTGCCGGAGCAATGAATGCGCGCCTACGAACCTGGGTGCTTTCAACTTCGTCCTCGGGTTCCTCGGCGGTTTCGGGCTGAGCAGGTGTGCGGCGCGAGAGGGCGTCGGGAACCTCGGTCACCGAAGGAGAGTCCTCAGGCTCTTCTTCCGCCGCTTCGGAAGCAGCCGGGATCGTTGTGGTGTGTGCGGAGTCGGGAGCTTCCTCAGATTCTTCGGGGGATGCATCCTTGGGCTCTGCGTTGTCCTCAGTAGTTTCCTCAGTAGTTTCCTCAGTCTTTTCCGAGGCCGGCTCAGCGTCGACGTCGTCGTGGGAGGTGTGCTCAGACTCAGCCACGGTATTCTCATCGTGCGCTAAGTCGTGGCTATCGTCGTGAGAGGTTTCTTCGCTCGAAGATTCGTCTGAAGAGGATTCCTCGGCCTGCGCATCCTGCTGTTCCTGGACTGACTCGGGCTCGGCCTCGGAATGCTCAGACGTCGAACGCTGTGCAAGAGCATCGTCCACGGATGTTGGGGTGACACCCATGTGGACGGGTTCAACCTGACTGGTTTCGGTGACTGACGCGCCACCGACGATGTCTTCGGCTGCAGATGCCTCACCGGGAAGGGTGACTTCTTCACCGGTCAGTGGTGTTTCCTCACTGGTATGGGGGTGATCGGTTTCTTCCGTCACCTTGTCAACGTCTTCCTTGTGTTCCTGATCAGACATGGGACCTCCTCTTCTCGTGCTGACGATAACGAGAAAACGAATATTTTTGGGGATTACCCGCCGAGAAGCGCTGGATTATGCGACTTAGTTGGAGCTTGATGCGTCGTTGGGGGCGTAGCGACGAGCCCAGTAAATTCCCAAGGTCGAGGCCGCAAGGATCATTCCGTAGGCGGAAATAGTCGATGCGGACATCAAAATCTGGGTCCACATTGACTTTCCGGGGGTCACGACAGCACCGGAGAGGCTTGTTCCAACGGGAATCAGAAGGAAGGCGGGGATGATGTAGGTCCAAGCGACGACCTGAGGGCCGATCATTGACCAGCGCGAAACCAGCGCGATCATTCCCAAGATGACGGCAACTGCGATGCCCTCCGATGTATGCATGGGGGTCTGTGCAATAACGCCGTGCAGTCCGCTGGAAGCCATTGGAAGCGAATCGGCAGGAGCGCAGCGAACGAGGAGTACGACGCCAATAACTCCCAGTGGAAGTGAAGCCACTGCGACTGCGATTCGCTCACCCCGGTGGCGCTGAAAGGACATCAGCTGATCGGAATCCTGGCTGTTTTCGCGCGCTCGGTGAGTCAGAGCCAAAGCAACTCCGCCACCAAAAAGGATCGCAGTTACGCATAAGGGGTAGAGATTCCAGGTTTGTGCGGCGGAAATGTCATTGGTTGAAAGGTTTGAGGCCACAAGGAAGTGGACTCGAAGGTAACCAAAGGTTTGTAAGAAACCAATGGCAAGTGCCCATGCGGCAGCAATAAACATGCCAATGGAATTGCGCTCACAGTTGATAGAAATCATGGCCAGAAGGATGGTCGAAAAAGCCATGCCGATCATGCCCTCGACCGAGGCCAAGGGAACACCAATCGCAGCTCGCGCCTGAAGATCCGCGAGCGACATTCCCATGAGGATCAGGGCAAGGGGCGCAAAGATGACAGCGAAGATCGCTGGACGCAGGACAGCGCCGACCGGGAGGGACAATCTGGACATATATCAAGTATGCCGGTACTAGCTGGGAATTGAGCGGTGTGCCCAATAGCCGATGCCTATTCCTCCTGCCAAAGCGACGGGAATCATCGCGCGGGCAAGGCGGGTGCGCTTACGGCCCCGGATTCGCACTGTTCGTGTAAAGGAAAGCGTCGGCCATTCACGCTCGCGAGCAAGCGCTGCAAGTGCTCGATCAGGGTTCACTGCCCTGGGGTTTCCCACTAATTCGAGCATCGGCAGGTCAGAGATGGAATCGCTGTACGCAAAGGATTCATTCAAGTCCCAGCCGCGTTCGCGGGCCAAAGCTGCGCAGGCCTCGGCTTTTCCTTCCCCGTGATTGAAGTGGGTAATGGTTCCGTCGGCTAAGCCATCCTGGCCCTGCCCGACAATCGTGGATAACGCGTCGGGGATCGAAAGCAGGTGCGCGATGGGGCGAACGATCTCTAGCGGTGAGGCAGATGCGATGACAACGTGGTGCCCCAGAAGTCGGTGGTGATCGATCAGTGCCAGTGCTTCCCTGTAACACAGGGGCGCGATTGTTGAATTTGTGACGTTATTGACGATTTTTTCAACGTACTGTGGGTCCCAGCCGCGAGTGAGTTCACCCAAGGCATGCATCATCGACCGCATTCGTTCATCGTCAGCGCCCGTGAAGAGGTAGGGAAGTTGGACAAGGGTTGCCCGCAGGGAATCCCAGCGGCTCATGACTCCCGCGTGAACCAGCGGGCTGCTCAGTGCCATTGCCGAGGCCGTGGCCAAGATGGTCTTGTCAAGATCGAAAAAGGCCGCGATACGGGTATCACCTTCCGGGTGCTGATTAGCGCCGGGCAGGGCAGGTTTGAGAATTTCTGTGTTGTTATTGAGGATAGTCATCGTTGACACCTTGGTTTGATGCGGAAACAGCAGTGTTATCCACAGGGGCGGGATTAGCTCTAGTTTTCCACAGATTTTGCGGTCGCGGTGGTATTCCGTGGAAAGAAAACTCACGCTCGTACCATGAAGAGCGAAGGCTACGTTGCATTTTGGGAACTTTCGCAAGGTGCTGAGCAATCATTGCGTGCGGTCTGTGCTTTGTTGGGGATTAATACTCGCCAGTGCCATCCAGAAGAGTGTGAGCGTACGGAATTCCGCGTTGAGGAAGTGATCTGCGCTGTCCTTGGTAGGAGCGAAGATCGACGTGGATGGGAACACCGTGGAATTCACGTGTTGGTTATCGGAGATACGCTGCGTCTTCCAGGTTGTGAGAAGGCGATCGGGCAGCTCATCCTTGCAGACCATGCGCGCTGGCAGAATACGGTATCGCCGCATTCTTCCCACCTTTGCGTGGGAATCGCAGGTTGGAGCGGGGGAGTAGGGGTCTCTGCCCTTGCCTGGGATCTGTGTGCGGACACGGGAAGTGTTTTAGTGAATTGCTCGGGACCGGGACCTGCACGAGGCCGTGGCGGACACATCCTCGTTCCCGAGGATGGGCAGGTGGCATGGTCACGCTTGAGCAAAGGTGAGCGTTATTTCCTTCCCTCGGTCGCGAATAGTCTTCCCTGCGCTCAGGGAGTGTCTTTTGTCGGCGGGGATTCACGCGGCTATGCCGATTCAGATGACTCACGGCTTCCGGGGCTTCTTGCTGCTTTGCGTGAAACTCGCACTGTGGTGTGTGATCTGGGGAGATGGGGAGCTCAATGCGAACAAACTGCAAGAAATTTCGATGCGCTCATTCTTATTGGTTTGGGAGATGCGGTTGGGGCCGCGCGTCTGTGTGCTCTCAGCGCGTCATTTCCATTCCCGTGTCGAAGTTTTCTCTTAATCGCGCCACCTCCACGTGGTGGATTCTTTTCACGAACTCCACTTAGCGGGCACATCTCTTCGACTCAAATCTCTCAAATTACCCACACCGAAGGAATGGGGGTGCATCCAGCGGGGATAAGGCCTCGGCAGGGGCGGAAAGGAAGGTGTGCCCGCTCACGACTGTGGGAACAGATTGTGGAGCGCACGCAATGAGCCTGATCGACGATTGCCTTGTAGTGGCGCATTCGGGAACGAAGGATGACCAGGCTGCGATACCTATCAAACCTATCGGGATGGGAATTGACGAGCTTGGAACGCATTTGGAAGAACTCGAAGCTCGTTTCAATGGCTTGGGAAAGATATTGGCTCCCTTGATTCACCTTCCCGGAATTACGGATATCTTGGTGAATTCCACGCAGGTGTGGGCCGATTGCGGGCAGGGGGTTCAGCCGGCTGAATGCTCTTTTGACAGTGAAGAAGAAGTGCGTGAATTAGCTGTCACAATGGCAGGAATCTGCGGAAAGCGTTTAGATGATGCGGCTCCGATCGTTGATGGAGTCTTACCCATGGGGATTCGTCTTCACGCTGTTATCCCACCACTTTCTGGTGGGGGAACTCTGATTTCTCTGAGGATTCCTGCCAGAAATGGTCTCAGCATTGGGCAGATGCGTGAGATGGGGAGCATTGACAGCACCTCATTTCAGGTGTTGATGCGCGCCCTTGATATGCGCTGCAACATCCTTATTTCTGGTGCTACGGGGAGTGGGAAAACCACTCTGCTTGCCGCACTTTTGGGCGCGTTGCCCACCGCCCAGAGGCTGATCTGTATCGAGGAAATGAGCGAATTAAATCCTCAGCATCCCCATGTTGTTCACCTTCAAGCCAGGCAGGCTAATGCTCAGGGGCGCGGGGAAGTGAGTCTTTCGGAACTGGTCCGAGCTGCTATGCGTATGAGGCCGGACCGCATCGTTTTAGGGGAATGTAGAGGTATCGAAGTTCGCGACATTATGACTGCTTTGAATACCGGGCACCGCGGAAGTTTTGCCACGATTCACGCGAATACTCCCGCAGAAGTTCCCGCCCGACTTGCGGCATTGGGAGCGCTCGCGGGAATGGATGCTCGGGCAACGGATCTGCAGGCAAAGGCAGCATTTCAGGTAGTTGTCCATATGGAGCGTGTTGCTCATGGTCCAAAGCGCGGCACCCGCCAGCTGACACAGATCGGGATTTTTGGGATGGAGAATGGGGTACTTGCGTGCAACTGTGCCTATCGATGTGATTGCCGAGGCCGCGGCACCCCCGGACCAGCGTGGGAAGGACTGCGCGCATTGCTTACTGAGGGCACCTGATGCAGGCCAGGACATTTCGGCGTGTTCTGATGTGGGATCCGCATCCATTGACGCATGGGCAGCAGCGATTCTGGTCGAATCTGCACCGCGTGCACACTCGACCTTGGCGGGGGAGTACTTCACATTCCACCCTTACCGAAGCGGCTCAATCTCTGAGAAAAGTCAGTGCTTTGTTTCGTGCTGGGTTGTCCGCACGTGATGCATGGCTGCAGGTGGGTGAAGGCGAAGAAGGAGTTCCCTATGGGGTTGCTTCCACTGTTCTCAAACAGGCTGGAGAGCATGCGCGTATGGTTACTGCAGCCTGCGCAGTTTCCTACGAATTAGGTGCTCCTTTGTCAGCGGTTTTGGATGCTTTGGCACAAAACTTTGATGATATTGAGCGCATTCAAAAGGCGCGACGAGTCGCTGGTGCTGGCCCCGCCCTATCCGCGAAGATCCTCAACTTACTGCCACTGCTGGCACTGCTCGCGGTATTCATCATGGGGATTAACCCATTTCCTGTGCTTGTTGATGGAGGAGTGGGTTCGATGTGTGCAGTAATCGGACTGTCATTTTTGGGAGCGGGGCGATGGGTCTCGCTTCGTCTTATACGCCGATCGTCATGTCAATGGGAGGAAGTTGCGCAGGAAGATATCGCAATCATCTGCGAGCTGGTAATCGCTGCATTGGAGTCTGGAGTATCAATTCCCCGAGCGTTGGAGTGCATTGGACGTTCAGCGGAAATCGAAGAGCTGGTGAGAGTCGCGAGCTGTTTGACTCTTGGCGTGCGGTGGGATCGCACTTGGGAGGGATGCAGTGAGGGGATAACAAGCATTGCCGAGGTTCTGCGAGAAGCATGGGTGCGTGGAGCATCAGTTGATCATCAGCTGCATGCCTTAGCGGAAGCGAGCAGAGAGCAAAGACTTACTGATGCGCGTGCCAGAGCAGAGGAATTGGGAGTGAAATTGGTTGTGCCCTTGGGACTACTAATGTTGCCAGCCTTCATCTTCCTAGGGATTGCGCCGGTACTTCTGACGATGGCACGAAATAGCTTCTAAGAAGTCCCGCGAATGTTATCCACAGTTTCTGTGTGTCGACGATTCATCCACAATTTTCACGGCTGCAGAGACTGAGGAAAGATTCTCGGCGCACTCTCAAGACATGGGAACGAAGAGAAAGGAAAGGCCCATGTCGACGGAAGAAACACTTCACGACGATCGTGATCCCAAGAGTGAAATGACGACAGATCCAGAAGAAGGATCGACAACGGTCGAATATGCGATTGGGGCATTGGCAACAGCGGGATTCGCCGGTTTGCTCTTAGTGGTTTTAAAGTCCGGTGTCGTGCAATCTGCCCTTGAACATCTCATTAGCTCTGCATTGAGTATTTCATGAGACTGAGATACGGCCGCTCCATGCCGTCATCCGAAAAGCATTCGGATGACGGCATGGTCAGCGTTGAAATTGCTCTGGGGACCTTCTCGATAGTCATCATGATTGCACTTGTACTCTCGGTCTTTGCTGCTGCCATGACCACCCAGAATTTGTGTACTGCGCTTTCGGCGGGCGTCCGTGAAAGCGCTCGCGGAGGGAACGGGCAGGAAACTGCGCGCGTGATGTCCACCCGGATATCAGGGGCTCACTTTGAGTTCTCCGCAGACGAGAAGTGGATTTACGGCAAAGCACAAGCTCCCTATAGAGGCCCCGCGGGAATGATCGGCTTGAACTCGCAGTGCAGATATCAGATGTTGCGCGAAAGCACTGTGGTAGGTGGTGATTGAGGATGAGTAAAAAGAGGGGTTCGGATGAAGGCTCCGGGACAATCATGGTGGTTGGAGTTCTAGCTGTCCTTTCCGTTCTTGCCTGCAGTGCACTGGTATACATTGCTCTTCTTACGGCGGGGAATCGAGCCCAGAATATTGCGGATCTCAGTGCCTTGGCGGGAGCAGATGTTTCCGCAACGGCTCAGTGGGAATCGGTAGAGGAAAAAGCCTGTCGTGCAGCAAATGAGGTTGCTCAAGAAAACGGAGCAATGCTGAGCTCATGTCACTGCGAAAGTGTCGACACGATCGTCACGGTGCGTGTGAGCAGTGGGTGGGGATGGAATGTCTTTCGCTCGGCTCGAGCGGGAGTTGACGGTGAAAGTGCCGCCGATGCACTTGAGGGGCCTGCCCCCCGGCTGGCCCCTCAAGCATCCCATCAACACAGTGCGAGTTTCCCGAAAAGTCTTTCGGTGTGGCATCCCCACCTAAGTGGGGTCCAACTCTCGATGACTTAAATATAGGAAGTCATACTGTGTGGATACTATTTTGTATCTGAAAGTTTTCTGGGAATTTCTTCGAAAGGCGAATGCTCAAGAAGGAAGCCCAAAAGGTGCTCTGCACCGGACTTGGAGAGCGGTTCATTCCCGTTTCCACACTTCGGAGACTGGACACACCGGGGGCATCCATCGTGGCATTGGCACTCAGAAACAGCCTGATAGGTGCGCTCCATCCAAACACGTGCGTGGGCGAAACCGTAATGTGCATAGCCCGCTCCACCCGGATAAGCATCATGAACAAAAACAGTTGGTAAATCGGTATCCGTATGGAGATTTGTCGAAAGCCCACCTAAATCCCAACGGTCGCAATTTGCCAGTAGGGGAAGAAGTGCAATCGAAGCATGCTCTGCTGCGTGGAGCGCTCCTAAGACATCACCTTTATCGATCCCGATCGCTGCCATTGTTGCTGGAGTTAAGGTGTACCAACAGGCTTGAGTACGTAAAGTGCGCTCCGGCATATCGAGTTGGGTATTTGAGATGTACTCCAGACCCGGAAGTCGAAGGAGGTCGAAATCGGTGACCTGACGGGTGACATCAACGGTCCCTTGATACCAGTGCACAAGAGAATCTGGGCTGACCCATTCTTCATCAACACTGATAACCCGCAATGAGGTTGCATCTTGCGCCCTGGTCCTGAGCGGTGTGCGGACTTCTTCGACGTAGGCGATACGTGTGGGTCCTTCTTCGAGAGAGAGGACGTGGAAGGTCCGTCCTTGATGTACGTAGATTGCATCGGGAAAGACCTGTGAGTCCGCGGAATCTTGGGGGACAGAACCGATGATGCTCCCACTTCGAGTGTCGACAATTTGAACATCGCCACCGCTGCCGCGGATCTGGATTTTCTCCCATGGGCCATCAGAAGAGCTGACATTCCAACGCCAGCCTCCACTTCGGTTAACCAGTAGCCCTTCCTGACCGAGCTCAGCTAAAAGAGCGGGAGCTCCACTTCCGAAAACCGCGATTGCCTCATCGTCAGGAAGAGGGAGTTCGGCTGCAGCCGCGCACAGGTGATCGCGCAAAACCCAGGGGTTTTGAGGATCTAATACCGCTGCCTCGACAGGGGAAAAAATCTCATCGCTGTGATGAACAAGGAAAGAATCAAGGGGGTTATCGCCAGCAATAAGAACAGAAATACCATCTGCTCCAGCACGTCCGGAGCGCCCAACCTGCTGCCAAAATGATGCGCGAGTCCCAGGCCATCCAGCTGTGATGGTGACATCAAGCCCAGAGATGTCGATACCCATCTCTAAGGCAGAGGTCGTTGCAAGTGCTCGCAATCGACCCGAACGCAGTGCAGATTCTAAGGCGCGTCGTTCTTCGGGAAGGAAACCTCCTCTATACGCGGCGACGGTCGATGCTAATTCTGGAGCATCGCGGAGTTTGTCGCGGGTCTGGGCGGCGACGGCCTCGGCACCACCGCGTGAGCGAACAAAGGTCAACAGGCGAGCATTGGCGCGAATAAGTTCTGCGCACAAAAGCGAAGCCTCAGTTTGGGCGGAAAGACGCTGAGTGGGAGCTTCAAGAACCGTCTCTTCGCCGGCCTCGGCGGCACGGAGAGCAGAAAGGAAGGCATCAATTGATACATCCTCTTCACGCGGAACCTCGCGGCCCTCCCACATAAAGATGTGGTGAGTTCCGCGCCCGGAAGTATCGTCCGTGATCGCATTGACGTTCTCGCGGCCAATCATTGTCTGAGCAACGGATTGCGGATCGGCCAAAGTCGCGGACATCATAATGACCTGGACGTCTGCACCAAGGTGGCGCGCAATTCTTAGAAGTCGGCGTAAAACCAGAGAAATGTGGCTACCGCTGACTCCTCGCCACTGGTGCATTTCGTCAACAATCACGTAGCGCAGCGATGCTAAAAAGCGAGTCCAGCGCTCATGACGGGGGAGCATGACGTAGTGCAGGTAGTCCGGGTTCGTTAGGACGATATCGGCGTTTGCGCGAGCCCATTCCTTGGCTTCGCGGGGAGTATCCCCATCGGCAAGCGCAAGGGCGACGTCATGTTCAAGGCCATCAACAAGATGGTTCAGCGAATGAAGCTGGTCTGCTGCAAGGGCTTTGGTTGGTGAGAGGTAAAGGCAGCTTGGACGCCGGTGAATATCGGAGATTCTGTTGGAGTCATCGGCTTGAACCAGGACTGAAAGAATCGGTGTCCATGCGACCAGAGACTTACCCGATCCCGTGCCGGTTGCAACGACAACATCGTGTCCAGAATGGATCGACTCAAGGGCTTGCACTTGGTGAAGCCACGGTTCATTGACTCCGCTTTGGCGCCACGCAGATACGACAGGGGTGGGAATCCACTCGGGCCACGGTGAAGTTTGTGCATCTTGGGCAGGAAGGCAGCGGTAATCGACAAACTGACCCTGCGTGCCTCGGGAGCGGATGATCTCGAGCAGGTCCTCAGAGCGTGAATCCATCAGAGCCCGAAAGCGGCACCACTATGAGCGGAGCGTCCCTCGGCCTCGGCATCAGTGGAGGCAGGGCTACCCGGCTGGGGCTGCGCGGAAGACTCAGTGGAGGCCGAGGCCTCGGGCGAAGCAGAGTAGGGAGTTGCCTCTGGAGCGACCCATCCCAAGGTCTGGGTTGCGGCCTCTTGCATGTAACGGATCGCGTCAATTCCGGTTGAAATACCTGCGCCCAAGTGGTCGGTGAGCTGCTGATCCGATAGGCCGGCAGAAGTGTCAACGGCGAAATCGGCGCACACCTGAAGAGAGCCGGCGGGATCCAGCATCCAATAAACCGTTGGGAAGTACTTTTCGCGGTTCCATGAATCAGCTGCGGCGAAAAGCGGATGGCCGGCCTTTTCGGCCTCGAAGTCGGTATCCCAGACCGCGCGAATGGACAGGAAGCGCTCGGAAGAATCCATACTGAGCAGGAAAGGTACTCCGTCAAAAACGGCACCAGCAGCGCGGTTATCCGCCAAAACATCAGCCTGGAACTGCAGCTCAGAAAGAGTGCGCATTAAGCGATCGAAAGTCACCTTGTACGGCGTGATCGAATCCTTGGGTACGGGATAGGGACCCGGAAGCGTGCTCATGATCGATCTCCCTGGTGGAGTGAGATGGTGTTCGCCTCGCTCGATGATTCTCGATCCGAATCTTCATCACTCCACGTGACAAATTCGGGAAGGGTTTCTTCAAGATCGGAGAAGAAACCCATGATCATCGACATTGAAGTTTCGAAGAAGGTATCGAGCTGGGCCTCCGAAAGACCGTTTGTTGCAACGATGTTGCATTCGGCAATCAGCCCATAGCGTCGACCGTCTTCGAAAGGTGCCAAGTACGCCTTCGGGCCTGTGCGGGTTGCATTGCAGCGTCGAACTTCTTCCATGAGCGACGCAAATTCGGCATCATCGTTGGCAATTCCACGCCAGTGCGCACGTAATTGCAGAATGTGGGGGTTTGAGGTGTTCCAGAAATAGATCGCATTTCGTGTCGGAACAGCGAGCTCTTCGTCTGAAGACTCACCAAAATTCAGATCATGACCGTGCAAGACGGCGCGAATGCGGTCGGTGTTGACCGGAGAAATCGACACGTAGCACCCCTGATCCGAGTCGGTAGTGGCATTGAGCCGCAGTGACTCACGCCGTTGACTCCTCCACTGTAACCGAATGACCGGAGTGCGGCTCGAGATAGAAGCTTGAGAATGTGACAAAATATCACCTTGATCAACCGAGGAAAAACCAAGTGTTCCAATAGAAAATGCCCTAGATGGGTGACTAAAATAAGACCTTCGAAGAACGCGAAACGAGACAGTTGCCACCTAGCTGGTTGTCGCACGAGGGAAGGGGGACGAAATGAGCGACCGCATTCCCGGTTATCCTGATCCTTCCTTTAATCCCGAAGAATCCGAGGCCTACGCTCCCTCAGAGGATGCTGCAGAGGTTCCGGAAACGCTCGCGGCCTCGTCAAGGCGATCCTCTAGCCCCCAGGACTTGGGGAGTGCCACTTCTCAAACACTTTCTTCTGCCGCTGGACGGCGACCAAACATTCGCCAATCAAGCCCGGGTGGTGGTAGCGCACGTGCCGGTGCGGGCGCTGCTCGGACTGCCCCAAGGACTGTGGCTCCTGGCTACCGCCCTCGCCTCGTGCGTCGACTTTTGGCTGCAGGAGGGTGTGCACTCTTCAGTATCCTTGTCGCTTGGGCTGCCGTCTTCACTGTTACAGGCCAGGCGATTGACACCTTGTCGATGGAAGCTGCCATGCGTTGGGCAGAGTCCTTAGGCACTGTGGGAAGCACCGTGACGCACATTATTTCGGTCCCCGCGATGGTCGCTGTTGGTGGTCTGATCGTTTTGATTGCGTGGCTACGTCGTCGTCCAACACTGGCGGGGCGTGCGCTGGGCATGATTGTTGCGGCTAATACGACGACTCAGGTTGCGAAGCTGCTCATTGATCGCCCAGATTTCCACATGTCGGCGGCTATTTTGAATTCGCTTCCTTCGGGGCATACGACAGTTGCAATGTCCCTGGCGCTGGCATTGGTGATGATTGCCCCCGAATGGTTCCGAGGCCCCGCAGCGTGGATCGGATATATCTGGACATCCTTGGTGGGTATTTCCGTCATGGTTTTTGGTTGGCACCGCCCCGCCGATGTTCTTGTTGCTATGGCAATCTGCGGTTTTTGGGCGCTGATCTTGTGTCCGCTGGAGACCCGCGTTCGCCACGGCGTGCCCGTCCAGAAAACTATGGCTGTCATTGCAATGGCCAGCGCGCTCATCACAGTCTTGGGAGTTGTCTATTCTGTGTGGGCGTTGACGCCCAATGATCTGGCACAAATGGGTTCGGGCGGAATCACCTACGCAGAATTTTTGGATGCTCTTCCGCGCCGAGCACATGTTCTTGCCGGGATTTCATCCTTTGGCGTTGTCGCTGTTGCGGGTTTTGTTATTCACGAGGTTGACCGACTTTCTGCGAAATAGTGCCGTTTTTGAGTCGAAAGCGTGCTCGCACTAGTTTCATTTAACTTATTCGCAAGCTGTTCAGACGCTCGCGTAATGCGTTCACCCACTTTCGTAATTTGCGCATTTTTATCGAATGGCAACACACCGCATGTCATAGCTATACCTTTTCTGAAACCACTAGATATTGTGGGACGCGTTCGTCTCGCGCACTAGATATTGTGCCCCCACCACGATGTCAGTGTTGAAGCTCGGAAAGGAAAACCGTGACTACGTCTCCCACAACACGCTATGACATCGATGCGATCTCGACCGTCGAGGAATACCTTGACCGCTCCGATTGGCGCGTCAATGCAAACGCCAATCAGGGCTACTCGCTGGGTGGCCTGATTCTGAACTCTGCCGGCAAGATGATTGCCAACTACTGGCTGGAGCGCGTCTACTCCCCCGAAGCGGGAGCAGCACACCGCAGCGGTGATATCCACATCCATGATCTCGATATGTTCGCGGGTTACTGTGCGGGATGGTCGCTCAAGCGACTGATCCAAGAAGGTTTCAACGGGGTCAGCGGGGCCATTGCCTCGGCCCCCCCGAAGCACTTCTCTTCGGCGTGCGGACAGATCGTGAACTTCCTGGGAACTTTGCAAAACGAATGGGCTGGAGCGCAGGCCTTCTCCTCCTTTGATACCTACATGGCCCCCTTCGTTCGCCTGGACAACATGACCTACGAGCAGATCGTCCAGAGCATGCAGGAACTGATCTACAACCTCAATGTTCCCTCGCGCTGGGGCAGCCAGTGCCCCTTCACGAATCTCACTTTCGACTGGACCTGCCCGGATGATCTGGCCGATGAGCACCCCCTCATTGGCGACGAAGTTGTGGACTTTACTTATGGCGAGCTCCAAGAGGAAATGAACCTCATTAACCGCGCCTTCATTGAGGTTATGACGGGGGGAGACGCAGATGGCCGTGTCTTCACTTTCCCGATCCCGACCTACAACATGACTCCCGATTTTGATTGGGAGGGCGAAAATGTTGACGCGCTTTTCGAGATGACCGCAAAGTACGGCCTTCCCTACTTCCAGAACTTCATTAATTCCGACTTGGATCCCCACATGATCCGCTCGATGTGCTGCCGCCTTCAGCTGGATCTTCGCGAGCTACTCAAGCGCGGGAATGGTCTCTTCGGTTCAGCCGAACTGACCGGTTCTATCGGTGTCGTCACAATCAATATGGCGCGCCTAGGCTACCGTTTCGCGGGTGATATGGACGGCCTCGTCAAGGAATTGGATCACTTGATTGACCTGGGTTCGCAGACCCTGGAAGCCAAGCGTGAAACCATTCAGTTCCACATGGATCGCGGCTTGTTCCCCTACTCGAAGCGCTACTTGGGACACTTGAACAACCACTTCTCAACCATTGGCGTCAACGGCATGAACGAGATGGTTCGAAACTTCACGGGAGACCAGTACGACATCACCGATAAGTTCGGTTTTGAGATGTGCTGCTCGATCCTCGATCACATCCGTGAGCGCATGGTTGAACTCCAAGAGGCGACCGGCCACATGTACAACCTCGAGGCAACCCCAGCCGAAGGCACGACCTACCGCTTCGCAAAGGCCGACCGCCAGCACTACCCGGGAATCGTCCAGGCCGGAACCGAGGAACAGCCCTACTACACGAACTCCTCGCAGCTTCCCGTGGGTTACACCGACGATCCCTTCCAAGCTTTGGAAGATCAGGAAGTCCTGCAGGGCAAGTACACGGGCGGCACGGTCTTGCACCTGTACATGGGCGAGCGCATGAGCTCGGGTGCGGCCTGCAAGGAAATGGTGCGTCGTTCACTCACCGCCTTCAAGGTCCCCTACATCACCATTACCCCGACCTTCTCGATTTGCCCCGTGCACGGCTACCTCGCTGGCGAACACTTCACCTGCGAGAAGTGCGCTCACGCTCACCCCGAGCGCGAGCCTCAAGAGTGCGAGGTCTGGACCCGCGTTATGGGCTACTTCCGCCCCGTGAAGTCCTTCAATATCGGCAAGAAGGGTGAGTACGCCGAGCGCACGATGTTCTCCGAGGCCGCAGCATCTGAGCACGGTGAACTGGTGAGCGCTTTCCCGCCCGTGGACCAGCGATGAACCTTGCAACCCTGACCGCCTCGGACCTGCAGATCGCGGGTCTAACCCCGATGTCCAGCGTGGACTGGCCGGGGAAGTTTGTGGCGACGGTGTTCGCCCAGGGGTGTCCTTGGGCGTGCCCGTACTGCCACAATCAGGCGATTATCGACCCGAAGATCCCGGGAGTGGTCTCGTGGGAGAGGGTCGAGGAACTGTTGGGTCGGCGTCGGGGCCTGCTCGATGGCGTGGTCTTTTCCGGTGGCGAGGCCACGCGCCAGTTGGCCGTCCTCCCGGCGATGAGCCGCGTACGTGAGCTTGGTTTCGAGGTCGGATTGCATACGGCGGGTCCCTATCCTTCGCGTCTACGTGAGATTTTGCGTTCTGACTTGGTCGATTGGGTGGGCATTGACATTAAAGCGATGTCAGGTCCCGCGTACGAGGCCGTGGCCGGGCGCCCAAACGCGGGTCCAAAAGCCTGGGAGAGCTTGGGTGAAGTGTTGGATTCGGGTGTTGCCTACGAGGTTCGCCTGACGGTGTATCCGGATGGCCATTCCGATGCCCGTGAAGTTGCCGCGTGCGTCAAGGACTTGGGTGCAACGCATTTCGCACTTCAGCAGGCTCGCGCCATGGGTACTGCAGAAGGTTTCAATGCGGGGGATCGCGCGTGGGATATGGAAGTCGAGGCGATGGCTGAAGACATCAAGAAACTGGGGTTTGAATCCTTTGAATTCAGGCCTGCGTGAAACAACGTGCTCGGCGACTCTGTGTTTGGGGGAGCGCCGGGTGTGTGAGCGGCCGCTATGTGCGCTGAAGTGGGGTTGAGCGTGCGGTGCCGCAGCGTTGCCGGGAGTGCTTTAAGCTGCACTCCCGGCAACTGCTATGTGTAGAGTTGGCAATAGAATTGACCCAGATTCATTCCCATCACACCCCAAGGAATCCTTATGCACCTGACCGCGATGGTTTTCGCTATTTTTGCCGCGCTGCTTCACGTTTTCATTTTCTATATGGAGTCGATTTCGTGGACTTCTGAAAAGACGCGCTCAACCTTTGGGATGAGTGAAGAAGCCGCTGAAAATACGAAGGAAATGGCTTTCAACCAGGGTTTTTACAATTTGTTCTTGGCTATTGAGGTCTTCGCCGGCGTGGGCCTGTATATAACCGGTGCGCAGGGAGTTGGCCTGGCGCTCATGCTCTTTGGTACCGGCTCCATGCTTGCCGCCGCGTTGCTTCTCTTCGTTACGTCGCCAGATAAGCGAAGCGCAGCCATTAAGCAGGGAACACTTCCATTGATTGCTGTTATTGCCCTGATTCTGACAATGGTGCTCTACTGAAATTCGGCGTAATTCGTGCACAAAGTAGCGTCGGTGAAGTAGGTTAGTCCTGTGAGTGCACCACAACCCCAACTGTCCCGCCGCGAACTCTATCGCCGCGAACGCCAGCTTAAGCAGAATTCGGTCTTTTCGATCGTCGTTTCGGTAATGGCTGGACTCAGTGTCCTCAGCCTTTTGGTGCTCTCGGGAATTCTTCCCACCCCCTTCCTTAACGGCTTTTCCGCAAAAGTTAAGTACGCCTCGACAGGGGATATTCCCTGCCCTAGCGAGGAAACTCAACCTCTGGCTACGTCCTCGATCAAGGTGCAGGTTTTCAATACGACGTCACGCTCGGGTGTTGCACGCGATGCATCAGACATGCTCAAGACCGTGGGCTTCCAGGTGGCAGATCCTTCGAATTCCTCGCCTGAATATGCGGGTTCTGCTCAGATTCAAGCAGGTCCTCAGTCTGTTGATGCGGCCTACACCGTCGCGCGCTTCTTCCCCTCATCGCGAGTGACCTTGACCGATAACACCGAACCGGGAGTGGCGGTCCTTTTGGGCTCACTCTACAACGGTGCCCTGACCGCTGAGGATCTGCAGCGTGTTCAGGAAAATCATGATGACCTTAAGGGTCCCAGCACCTGCTTGGCGCTGCGGAAATAGCTGAGATCCACCCCGCGTGGGTGAGATTAGAAGTGTGCCTGAGAAACGTCAGGTAGTGAATCCAAGTACGCCAACGCAGCCGTGATCAGTGCGCGGCGTTCCTGTGTGGTCAGATCGTAGGAATTGATGTGGTCGTGCACCCACAGGCCGTCGGCAATGATGTACAGCAGGTAAATATCTGGATCGGCCAAAATTTCTTCGCGAGGAAGCAACCAGGGACCTAAGATTTCATCCCACACCTCGGCGCCCTCTTCACGCGTATGAGTGTCAAGCGCCAAGAGAAGGTCTGCGCGGGTTGCGCTTTGCGAGAGTACTTCGACGACGGCGCGTAGGCGTTCGCGGGCGGATAGTTCCTCGGGAGGGGCTCCGGCGGCCTCGAGAAGGCTTGCCCTCCATGACGAGGCCAAGTGCTCGTTGAGTGCCAAAAGTAGCGCAGTGCGAGAGGGGAAGTGGTAGAGAAGGCCGGATTTCGACATTCCCGAGGCCTTCGCGAGGGAGTCGTAGGTCAGTGCGTCCAGGCTCTTCCTATCGATGATCTCCAAGGCGGCCTGGATGAGCTGCGATTTTTTACTCGTGCGCATACTTGGTCTCCTTTGGATTGTCTTTGAGGAGCACGGCTGTTGCGATTGCGGCGCTCAGGGCAACTGCGATCGCAATGGATAGTGTCCATGTGTAGGCGGTATCGATGGCGCTTGCGGCCATGGGTGCAAGAACTGGGTCGTGGGCGGAAGCGTCCATGTTGTGGGCGACTTCGGGAGCCGCATTGAGAGTGTAAAACAGTGATATCAGTGAACCCAAGACCGCCACCGAAAGCATCGTTCCAAACTCGTAGGAAACCGATTCGATTGCCGAGGCCATGCCGGTCCGGCGGGCTGGGGCTGAACCGATGATTGCAGTTGAGGTAACGCTCATAGCCAGGCCAGTTCCTGTACCTAGGAGTGCGAGGGCGATCATGAAGATGAGGAAGAGGTTTTCCTTGATCGCGATGATCGCGATGATTCCGGCGATGCTTGCAATGACGTAACCGCCTGAAATGACGGTTCTAAATCCCACGCGATCGACGTAGCGGCCGCCCAAGATAGCGCCCGGGAATGCTGCTACAGCAACGACGCCTGTGACAAGGCCAGCTTGGAGCGGAGTAAAACCTGCTGAGAGTTGGAAACGCTGGGTTGTCAGGATTTCCATTCCAGAGACCACGAACATACCGAGGAATGCGCCCAAAAATCCCGCTGTGAAGAGGCGACTGCGGAAGACATCAAGGGTCAGAAGTGGAACCTCAAGGTAACGCTGACGATGGGTGAAGAGCACCATCCCGATGATGAATAGGACGATGCCGGTTGCGACAAGGGTCGTGTCAATAGGCGTGTGAGCAAGGTTTTCGATTGTGAGAACAAGGCCGACCATGGTGATCATCGCGTAGAGGGAAGACATGAAGTCCCAGCTGCGTTTGGGGTTGGGGTAATTGTCAGGAGCAAGAAGGTAAGTGCTGACCAAGGCGATGATGACGATGGGAATATTGATCAGGAAGACCGCTCCCCACCACGTGTGTGTAAGGAGGAATCCCCCCAAGAGTGGGCCGACGGCCGAGCCGACGGTTGCTACCGATCCCCAGATGCCGATGGCGGTGTTGCGCTCGCGGGGTTCAAGGAAGGTCTGGCGGATGAGCGCAAGGGTTGAAGGCATGAGCACCGCAGCACCTGCGCCAAGGAATCCTCGTGCAGCGATCAGGATCGCGACATTTGGTGCAAATGCTGCAGCAGTGGATGCAAGACCGAAGATTACGAGTCCGACTTCGAACATGCGTCGGTGTCCGATCTTGTCTCCCAGGGTCCCAGTTCCCAATAGAAGTCCGGCCAGAACCAGAGGGTAGGCGTTGATGATCCACAAGCCTTGCTGATGGGTCGTGTGGAGTTCAGATCGAAGGGTAGGAAGAGCGACGTAGAGGATGGAGTTATCGGCTGCAACGATGAATAGCCCCAGCGAGATCACAAGAAGAAATGCCCATCGAGTCCGTGTCGATTCAGAGCGCATGAGCAGATGTTAGCACATAACTGTAACGGACGTCCGGTTTAGTAAGTGAGCTGTGCTCGGTAGGAGATGGTTGGTATTAAGCGGAAATGAGGTAAATGCCAAGGCCGGGGTGTCCTTTCGGACACCCCGGCCGCAGCGATCAGAAACGATCAGGCTTGAATGGAGCGATGCCGTGAAGCGTAGGGTTCGCTCTCGAGTTCGGATCCTGCCGGAGCCGAAGCGGGCGAAGCCTGCTCGAGGTTGGTTCCACGCAGCTTCGAAATACCGCGCATGCCGTGGTAGACGATGATCGCAGCGGCGGTGCCCAGGGCGATGCCACCGAAGGTCATGCCGCTGATGTTCCAGGTGAAGTCGGCGATTGCGACAATCAGAGCGATAGCAGCAGTGTTGAGGTTGACAGGGTTGGCAAAATCAACGCGGTTCTGGACCCAGATACGAACGCCGAGCATGCCGATCATGCCGTAGAGGACGGTGCCAGCGCCACCGAGGACACCGGAAGGAATCGTTGCGATGAGCGCACCGAACTTCGGCATGAGCGAGAGCAGGAATGCGCAGCACGCTGCGACCAGGTAGGCAGCCGTCGAGTAGACGCGGGTTGCTGCCATAACGCCGATGTTTTCGGCGTAGGTCGTCGTGCCGGAACCGCCGCCCGCACCTGCGAGCATGGTGGAAAGGCCATCAGCGAAGAGCGCGCGACCCGTCAGGTCATCGAGGTTTTCACCGGTCATTGCGGAAACCGACTTCACGTGACCGACGTTTTCGGCGATGAGGACGAAGACCACGGGGATGAAGAGGCCCAGGGTGGAGACGGAGAAGGAGGGGGTGTGGAATTGCGGAAGACCGAACCAAGCGGCCTCGCGAACGCTATCGAAGTTCACCTCGTGCTGGATAACTGCGGCAATGTAACCGACGAGCACACCGAAGAGGATCGAGAGGCGGCCGATGATTCCCTTGAACAGAACCGTGATCAAGCAGATTGAGATGATTGTGACGACTGCGGTGATGGGACCGGTCTTCACCCAGTTCCATGCGGCGGGTGCAAGGTTCAGACCGATGAGGGCAACGATTGCGCCTGTAACGGTCGGGGGCATGATCGCATCAATCCAGCGCACACCCGCGAAGTGAACGATGATGCCGACAAGAGCCAAGGTTGCGCCGGTGGCGATGATGCCACCCAGTGCGAAGCTCGGGCCAAGTTCCTTAGTACCGGAGACAGCCAAGATCGGCGAAATTAAAGCGAAGGACGACCCCAAATAACTTGGGAGTCGTCCTGCAGTGATAAGGAAGAAGAGGAGCGTTCCAATTGCCGAGAAGAACAATGTTGTTGATGGTGGGAACCCGGTGAGCAAAGGAACCAAAAAAGTTGCCCCGAACATTGCAACGACGTGTTGTGCGCCAATTCCAATTGTTCGAGGCCAAGAAAGACGTTCGCCGGGAAGAACTACGTCCCCGGGAGCAATACTGGTGCCATCGCCATGAAGTTTCCAGCGGAAGAATCCTGATTGTGCAACAGACATGCTGCTAAATCTCCGATCAGTTAAAAGGTCTGGGCCGAAACCGGTCGGAACACCAGCATAGACCGAAATCTGAGTGTTGTGTGAAAGTGCCCGCTATGTGGCGCCTCACAGGACTGCTCTCCTTCGTCCGCGGTATTCACCTTGAAGGCATGAGATATGGCATGCTTGAGGAAAGAATCAATGTGTGTAGGTCGCAGGAGTATCGGAGGATATTCATGGCACTCAATCCCTATGCTCCGGGCGGCAGTGGGACAAGCGCGAGCAATGCTGCCAATCCAGCAACGGCCTCGACCGTCCTGGACCCCTATGGACCAACTCCACACTTAGGGCATCCAAAGTCCGAACAACCGCAGAGCATGGTATTCCCGGGCAGTGACGACACCTCGCTGCTTGATGTGTTTGCAAGCCCCGGTTACACGTCTCCCAAACCGCAGGTCAACACGATTGCAAATATTGCGGCGTGGGTAAGCACGCTCTCAATATTCTTCTTTCCCGCGATTGCAGCCGTGATTCTGGGAATCATTGGACTTGTCGGTTCGACGAGTATGAACGGTGTGGGACGCAGGGCGTCGATTGCGGCAATTATCGCCGGAGTTGTAGGGATTCTGATCTGGTTCCTGGTCTGGATGGTATTATTCTGGCGCTCTTCGTGAGGGATTCCACGCTGAAAGCTGGCGTGAAAATTTCGTGATTTCGACGAATTCCGCTAGCATTACGGGGTGCGTGTTTCACGCTCCGGAGGATTCGCCTAGTGGCCTATGGCGCACGCTTGGAAAGCGTGTTGGGTGCAAG